>Ga0335081_10000609_pt1 | contig 59724 bp, 51 predicted proteins | sample Lox_Sample_35_FD_206713 | JGI IMG/M metagenome (GOLD analysis project Ga0335081, IMG submission 206713) | Soil microbial communities from Loxahatchee National Wildlife Refuge, Florida, United States - Lox_Sample_3.5 | ecosystem: Environmental > Terrestrial > Soil > Wetlands | place: USA...
TCCTCGGGCACCGGTCCCGGGTGCCGCAGCGCCAGCTCGGCGTAGCCGCGGATGGCGGATAGCGGGGTCCGCAGCTCGTGCGAGGCGTCGGCGGCGAACCGGCGCAGCCGGGCCTCGCTGGCGGCGCGCCGTCCCAGCGCCCGCTCGACGTGGAACAGCATCCGGTTGAAGGCGGCCCCGACCCGGCCCACCTCGGTGCGCGGGTCGCTGTCGGGGACCCCGGCCGGGAGCGTGACCTCACCCGAATCGAGCGGCAGCTCGGTCACCTTGGTCGCGGTAGCGGCGACCCGGCGCAGCGGCCGGAGCGAGAACTGGATCAGCCCGGCTCCCAGGAGAACGGCGAGCAGCAGCACGGTCGCGAACACCAGGTGCTCGGTGTTCTCCACGTGCTCGAGCGTCGTGTCCACCATGGCCAGGGGCATTCCGGTCACCAGCGCGGTGCCCTGCTCAGGGCCGGGCACCTTGGTCAGCATGAACTTGCCGCCGAGCGAGTCCAGCGTTCGGATATACGTCGTGAAGGGCGCCGCCGGCGCGGGCGACGGCGGGTTCGTCCCTCCGGAGTCGGCCGGACGACTGGGGGCCGGGCCGCTCCCGACCGGCAGGCTCGCGAGCGTCGCCGCGTCGGCACGGCTCAGCGGGCAGCGGCCCTGCACCGTGTGCTTGTAGCCGATGGAGTTCCCGGCCAGCATTTCCTCGAACGTGCCCGGGGCCTGCCCTCGTTCGCTGCACATCTTGTAGTCGTCCGGGTCGGGCCTGGCCGCGTCGCTGTGGTCAGGATCATTGTGCGCGCTGTCGACGGCGCTCTGCTGAACACAGTCGAACCAGGTATGGGTGGCCGCCTGGACCTGCTGATTGAGCGAGGACATCAGCGAGTTGTTCAGCGACTGGGCGGTGATCACGCTGACGATGACGCTTGCCAGCCCGAACAGGATCAGCAGGCCGACGATGAGCTTGCCGCTGATGGTGCGCAGCGACAGCGCGGCCGCCAGGCGCGTCAGCCGGCGCGGCCGCGGCACGGGCTGCCCATCCCGGCGGATCATCAGCCCGCGGGCTTCAGCACGTACCCGACCCCGCGGACCGTATGAATGAGCGGGATCCGGCCGACGTCGATCTTCTTGCGCAGGTAGCTGATGTAGAGCTCGACGACGTGGGCCTGGCCGCCGAAGTCGTAGTTCCACACCCGGTCCAGGATCTGCGCCTTGGACAGCACCCGCCTGGGGTTGCGCATGAGGAACCTGAGCAGCTCGAACTCGGTCGCGGTCAGGTCGATGAGGTCGCCGTCCCGGCGGACCTCGCGGGCATCCTCGTCCATGGTCAGGTCGCCGACCACCAGCGATCCCTCGGTCTGCGCCCGGGTCAGGTTGGCCCGGCGGAGCAGGCCGCGCAGCCGGGCCAGCACCTCTTCCAGGCTGAACGGCTTGGTCACGTAGTCGTCGCCGCCGGCCGTGATGCCGGCCACCCGGTCCTCGACCGCGTCCCGCGCGGTCAGGAACAGCACGCAGACCTGCGGGAGTTCGGCGCGCAGGCGGCGCATCACCTCGAGGCCGTTGAAGTCGGGGAGCATGATGTCGAGCACCACCGCGTCCGGGCGGAACTCGCGCGCGGTCCGCACCGCCTCAGCGCCGCTGCCCGCGGTGACGACGTTCCAGCCTTCGTAGCGCAACACGCTGGCCAGTAGTTCGGCCAGGCTGGGCTCGTCGTCGACGACGAGCACCCGCACTGGTGTGCCGTCCGGCCGCTGAACGTCTGCGTTACGCGCTCCGGAAGACTGCGCTGCCCCCGCGCCGTTGTTCTCCATGTTCGTCAAGCTCGCCCGTCTCAGTCGGACCTGCGCCCAGTATGCGCAGGCCGAGATGCCATCTCAGGTTCTCATAAGATGCGAACCGGGTCAGGCTCAGATCATGATCAGCTATGAATTAGCTCTGAGAGCCCGCTTCAGCCGGCGTCAAGGACGCGCGCTAGTTTCGACCCGGAGGCCGAGGGTCTCGCGCCTGCCTCACGCAGTGCCGTGCCGACCGTCTCGAGCATGGCCGCCGCCCGGGAGCCGGGCGACAGCGCCTCGACTTCGATCTCGCGCCAGGTCATCGGCTCGCTGTCCGGCTCGCCGAACCGGATCGCCGTCACCAGGTCGTCCGCGACCTCCACCAGGGGGTCTCCCGGCGGTCCGGGCAGGGTTACCACGGTCCGTTCGGTATCCAGGACGGCGACCGGACGCAGTGGCTGACCTGCCGTGATGTCCTTGACCTGATCAGCCAGCCTGGCCGGCACGCTGCCATCGGCCCCCTCGTCGAGCGGCACGTGCAGTTCCTGCCTGGTGTCCTTGCGCACCGGCAGCTTGAGGTGCCAGCCCTCGTCGTCGCCGCCGACGCGGCGGCGCAGCGTGACCTTGTGCTGGATGAGCGCGAGGTCCTCGGTGTCAAAGTAGGTGGCGCTCAGGTAGATCCGTTTCGGTTCCGCGAGCCGCTTGCCGCCGAGGTCCGGCAGGCTGCCGAGCTTCGGCAAGACGAAGTCGGCATCGGCGTCGTATTTCTGCTCGGTCTCCAGGTGGTCGCCCTTGCTGCTCGTCACGCATCTAAGGCTACCCAGCCGGCCGCGAGCGCATCGACCGTATCGGCCCGCGTCAGGCGTGGTAGACCACGAAGCGCGTCGCGGACCGCTCGATCAGCAGGGCATGGCCGGCCGGGAGCGGCGCGGGCTCGTCCGCGGACGACCGCGGGTAGGCGTCCACGCGCAGCCGGGCCGCGCCGGGCTGACCCGCGGCGTCCCAGGCCTGCACGTGCGCGGCGAGGGCCGCGCCGAGCTCGTCGCCGTGCGGGCCGAACCCGGCTACCGTCAGGGCCAGCTGCCCTGGCCGCGGCCCGGGGGCGGGGACGATCCCGTCCGCGGTGAGTACCGCGATGCCGCAGGAGTCCACGATCCCGGCGGTGGCCGCCATCCCGGTGCCGCCCAGCGGCGCCCGGGCCAGCCGTCCCGGGCCGTTCCCGGCCGTGAGTTCTTCCGTGACCCCGCATGACCGGCTGTCGTGGGTCGCCAGCCACAGCCCGAGTCCCCAGAAGACCTGCACCGAACTGGTGCGGACTCCGGTGCCGAACCCGGCGGGCGGCTCGGCCATGAAGGCGGCCAGCGCCGCGCCGTCCACCTCGTGCCCGTCCGCCAGGGTGAGCCCGTCCGGCAGCATGACGGAGAGCCCCGGCTGGAGCACCACGGTGCGTTCCGGGCCGGCCAGCGACCCGCGCATCCGCATGAACCCGCACGGCGCGATCGACCGGCTGACCCAGTGCCCGCCGGAGCCGGAGCGCCCGAACGCCACCGCGAGCTGTGACCCGCGGACGTCCAGCGGCACCACGATCCGGGCGCCAGGACCGGCCTGGTCCAGCCAGGCCGGGGCCAGGTCGCTGACCCCGACGGTGGCGATGACCCGGTCGTACGGCGCCCCGGCCGGGTAGCCGCCCGCGCCGTCCGCGGCCACCACGGTCACGTCCGGGTACCCGGCGCTGGCCAGGTGCTCGCGGGCCTGGCCGACCAGGTCGGCGTCGATGTCCACGCTGATGACGGTGCCCGCCCGACCCACGATGTGCCTCATCAGCGCGGCGTTGTAGCCGGTGCCCGCGCCGATCTCGAGAACCCGCTGGCCCGGTGCGAGGGTCAGCTGATCCAGCATGATCGCCATGATGGCGGGCTGGGACGAGGAGCTGATCGGCTGGCCATCGGCGTCCCGCTTGGTCACGATCGCGTCGTCGAGGTAAGCGTCCTCGGGCGGCAGGTGCGGCAGGAACAGGTGCCGCGGCACGTCGCGCAGCGCCGCGGCGATCCGCTCGTCGCCGATCCCGCTGGTCTGCAGGACCTCGGCGACAAGGCGCTCCCGCAGCCCGGTCAGCGACGTGCTCTCGGTCACGGGTCGAGCTCTCCCGGGCGTTTGCGCGTCCGGCACAGGACGGCCGCCACGACCAGGGCCGCCAGGCAGGCCAGCCCGGTCAGCACGGCGCTGTTCCCGGCCAGCAGCTGCAGGCCGTGCCAGTGGAACTCGTGGTACCAGGGTTTGCTGCCGGTCGCGAAGTAGGTGCCCGGGGCGTACCAGCCCAGGCCGGCCGGGGTCAGGCCGGACTGTCCCAGGTTCCAGAACTGCGGCCAGGAGGCGAAGATGAGAAAGAGGCACGACGCCGCCGCCCACCAGGCCGCCCGCACAGCGCGCCGCCGGGCGACAGCGCCGAGGTGGGCCAGCAGCGCGATCCCGGGCGCCACCCAGACCCAGTGGTGGTCCCAGCTCAGCGGCGATACCAGCAGGCCGGTCAGGGCGCAGGCCAGCATGGCGGGCACCGGCTGCCGGGCCCGGTACAGCAGCGCGGCGGCGGCCAGCCCGGCGATCGCGACCACGATGGCCGCCGCGATCCAGGGCACCGTGCCCTCCGAGACGCTGCCGGCCAGCCGGGTCACCACGCCGCGCAGCGACTGGTTGCCGCGGGTGCCCAGGAACACGATCCGGTTGGCCTTGCCGAAAAGCCCGTGCGCCCAGTACGTGCCGGAATCACCCGGCAGGATCGCGTAACCGAGCGCCGCCGTGGCCGCGAACACGCCGGCGGCCGTGGCGGCCTGCCGGTACCTGCGGATGAGCAGCAGGTACGGGATGAAGATCAGCGGGGTCAGCTTCACGCCCGCCGCGATCCCGATGCCGACTCCGTGCCACCAGCGGGTCCGCCCCTTGAATCCCCCCGGCGTGAGCGCGCCGGCGGTGAGCAGGTCCGCCACGACCAGCAGCATGAGCAGCAGGTTGACCTGGCCGAGGGCGAGGGTCTGCTGGACGGGTTCGGTGGCCAGCGCGAGCGCGGAGACCCCGAGCGTCGCCCCGAGCCGGACCGCGGGCCGGTCGCGGTACCCGAGCGCGCCGAACACCAGCCACAGCGACAGGCCGAGGGCGGCCAGGCTGGCTAGCGTCATCGCCCAGCGCATCGCCGTCCAGGACAGCACGGAGCCGACCGCGAAGATCACCGCGGCGAACGGGGGATAGGTGAACTGGACGCCGTTCTGGCCGGTCCAGTCGTACAGCGGCGACGCACGGTGCGGGTCGTAGGCGGGCGATACGTGCCGGACGATCAGCCCGCCGTCCCGGTACACCACCAGGTCGCGCATGGCGCCCATGTAGGACAGGTGCGTGAGCAGGTCGGCCAGGTAAGCCGCCAGCACCGCGGCCAGCAGCAGCGCCCCGGCAGGCAGCAGCCACCGCGGCCCCTTCGGCTGGGGCCGGGTGGCTGCTGTGGCTTCGGTTACCGCCGCTGGCTCTGCCCGCACCGGACGCGTCCCTTCATCGGCCATCGAGGGGTGACACGGATGTGTCGTGCCGATGATAGTGGCAAGCGGTCCGGCGAGAGGCTTACCCGGCGCGGGCTACCCGACGGTCTGCGTGGTGTCCTCGGTCTTCCGCCTGGGCAGCAGCCGGGTGTGCACCGGCCGCGTCTCCTCGCTCCTGACCGTCTCGTCCCTGACCGTCTCGACTGGCACTGTGTCGGCCGGGACGGTGGTCTCCGGGGTCTCCTCGATCTCCCGGACACCGGACGCCACCGAGGCGATCCGGCCCAGGGCCACGGCCGCGACGAACACGATCACGACGCCGAGCGCGGTGAAGAAGCCGAGCTGCTCCATGATCCGCATGTACACGGTGTTACTGGCCGGCGACCCGCCCATGGGAACGTGGTGGTTCCACAGCGGGCTCAAGACCGTGCCGAGGGTGAACCAGGCACCGGCCGCCGCGGCCAGCAGCGCGCCGAACAGCGCGGTGTGCCTGCCCTTGGCGACCATCAGCAGGAAGCCGCCGAGGAATACCGCGGCACCGGGCAGGAGCTCCAGCCACAGCCTGCCGGTGTTGTACGTCCAGGCCTTGTCCGGCGTGTACGCGTAGTCGAAATACGGTCCGACGAAGGGGATGAGGGCGCCCCACAGTCCGAGCAGCATCAGCAGGAAACCGCTGAAGGCTCCTCTACTGCGCCGCATCTGCAGCATCCCAGCCATTCCTATCACTTCCTGAGTGAGTAGCGATCGTGTGTTGTGCCGGCCTATACTGCCCGCCCCTACCCGGAGAATGACGCTGTATTCCGCTGCCGCCGGGGTATCGTTCGCGACGTGGATAGCAGGCGCAACGTGCCGCGCACTGACCTGCTGCTGGCCGATCCGCGCCTGGCGGAGGCCGAACGCAGGCTGGGCCGCGCCCTGGTCAAGGCCGCGGTAGGCCGCGCCCAGCAGCAAGCCAGGGACGGGCGGATCGCCCCGGAGCAGGTCGCCGACGCGGCCGTGGCCGAGCTGCCGGCCCGGGCCACCGCGCTGACCCCGGTGATCAACGCGACCGGGGTGCTGGTGCACACCAATCTGGGGCGGGCGCCGCTGTCCGCCGCGGCGGGTGCCGCCATCGCGGCCGCGGCGGGTCACTGCGACGTGGAGTTCGACCTGGTCTCCGGGACCCGCGCCCGCCGCGGCGCGGGCGCCCTGGACGCCCTGGCCCGGGCGGTCCCGGCCGCGGAGGCGGTCGCGGTGGTCAACAACAACGCGGCCGCCCTGGTCCTCGCGGCCACCGCGCTGACGAGCCCGGAGACCGACGAGATCGTGATCAGCCGGGGCGAGCTGATCGAGATCGGCGACCGCTTCCGCCTGCCCGACCTGCTCGTCTCCACCGGCGCCCGGCTGCGTGAGGTGGGCACCACCAACCGGACGACGCGGGCGGACTACGCCGCGGCGACCGGGCCGCGGACCGCGTTCATCCTCAAGGTGCACCCGTCCAACTTCCGCGTCGAGGGGTTCACCGCCGCCGTGGTAATGCCCGAACTGGCCGGGCTCGGTCCCCCGGTGGTATTCGATATCGGGTCCGGACTACTCGTCCCGCACCCGCTGCTCCCCGGCGAGCCAGACGCCGATACCGCCCTGCGGGACGGGGCCGCCCTGGTCACCGCCAGCGGCGACAAGCTCCTCGGCGGCCCGCAGGCCGGTCTGCTGCTCGGCCGGGCCGGCCTGGTGCGCACGCTGACCCGGCACCCGCTGGCCCGGGCGCTGCGGGTGGACAAGCTGACCCTGGCGGCCCTGGAGGCCACCCTCGCCGGACCGGTACCGCCGGTGGCCGCCGCGCTGGCCGCCGACCCGGCTTCCGTCTTCAAGCGAGCCGAACGGGTCGTGGCGCGTCTGGTTTCCGCAGGCCTCGACGCCCGGGTGGCGGCGGCCAAGGCCGCAGTGGGCGGCGGCGGGGCGCCCGGCGTGGAGCTGGACAGCGCCGCGGTGAGCCTGCCCGAATCGCTGGCCGTGCCGCTGCGCCGCGGCGAGCCCGCCGTCGTGGGCCGTCTGGAGCAGGGCCGCCTGCTCCTGGACCTGCGTTCGGTCTCCGAGGACCACGATTCCGCCCTTGTGAAGGCCATCCTGGCGGCAGCGCGCGGGGGTTCTGCATGATCGCGGGCAGTTTGCGGCAAATAGCACCCAAAACTGCCCGCGATCATGGTCGGGGTGGATCAGCATGCAGGTGATCGCGACCGCGGGGCACGTGGATCACGGGAAGTCGGCGCTGGTGCGGGCGCTGACCGGAATGGAGCCTGACCGGTGGTCCGAGGAGCGGCGCCGCGGGCTGACCATCGACCTGGGTTTCGCCTGGACCACGCTGCCCGGAGGAGAGCGGGTGGCGTTCGTCGACGTGCCCGGTCACGAGCGCTTCGTGCCGAACATGCTGGCCGGCCTCGGCCCGGTGCCCGCGGTGCTGTTCGTGGTGGCGGCCGACGGCGGCTGGATGCCGCAGTCGGCCGAGCACCTGGCCGCCGTCGACGCCGTCGGCATCAGGAACGGCCTGCTCGCCGTCACCCGAAGCGATCTGGCCGATCCCGGGCCGGCGATGCGCCAGGCGCTCGACCACATCTCCCGTACCAGCCTGGGCACCGTACCGGCCGTGGCGGTCAGCGCGGTCACCGGCGCGGGCCTGCCGGACCTGCGCGATGCGCTGGAACGGCTGGTGGCGGCGCTGCCCGTCCCCGATCCCGCCGCCCCGGTCCGGCTCTGGATCGACCGGTCGTTCAGCATCAGGGGCAGCGGCACCGTCGTCACCGGCACGCTGCCGGCCGGAACGGTTACCACGGGGCAGGAGTTGCTGCTCACCCCGTCGTTGCGACCCGTCAGGATCCGGGGCCTGGAGTCCATGAACGAGCCGGTCACGTCGGCCGCCGGCGTGGCCCGCGTGGCGGTCAACCTGCGCGGCGTCCCGGCGGGCTTCGCGGCGCGCGGCATGGCCCTGGTCGAGGCGGGCCGCTGGACCCTGACGAGGCTGATCGACGTGCGGCTGTCTCTCCGCGATCCGGAGGTGACGCTGCCGCCCGAGATCACCCTGCACATCGGCTCGGCCCGTACGCAGGCCAGGATCCGCCCGCTCGGGGCGCCACCGGTCACCCGCCTTATGCTGCGTGACCCGCTTCCGCTGCACGTGGGCGACCGGGTGCTGCTGCGCGACCCGGGCAGTGCCGCGGTGATGATCCTGGGCGCGACCGTGCTCGACGTCAACCCGCCCGCGCTAGCGCGGCGCGGCGCGGCCACCGCGGCCGGGCGCGAGCTCGCCAGCTGGCCGGATCCGCCGGCAGCGGCTGACCTGCTGCGCCGGCACGGCTTGCTGCGGGCGCCGGCGCTGGCCGCGATGGGCGTTCGGAGCGGCATTGCTCCGGTCGCCGGGGACTGGCTCGCCGACCCGGACCGGTGGGCCGCGCTGCGCCGCAGGCTGGCCGAGGTGGTCGCCGCGCATGCCAAGCGCGACCCGCTGGCCATCGGGATGCCGCCGGAGGCGGCCCGCGCCGCGCTCGGCCTGCCCGACCGGGCACTGGTCGAGGCGCTGGCCCGCGGGCTGTTCCGGCTCGAGGACGGCTACCTGCGCTCGCCCGGTCCGCAGGCAGACGCGGACCTGGTGACGGGGGACAAGACGGCGTCTCTGCCGCCGCGGATCGCCGCCGCGGTGCGGGCGGTCCTGGCGGACCTGGCGGACGCGCCCTTCCTGGCTCCCGACGCGGGCCGGCTGCGGGAACTGGGCCTCGACCCGCGGGCGATCGCCGTCGCCGCGCGGGCCGGCCTGCTGTTGCGGGTAACCGAGCAGGTCGTGCTGGCCCCGGGCGCGCAGGCCCAGGCGGCGCAGATCCTGGCCGGACTGCCGCAGCCGTTCACCACCGCCGAGGCCAGGCAGGCACTCGGTACCACCCGGCGGGTCGCGATCCCGCTGCTGGAATACCTCGACCGGTCCGGGATCACTCAGCGGCTGCCCGATGACCGGCGCCGCCTGCGGTTACTCCCTGGTCCACCCGCGTGCGGTGCGGGTCACGCTGCTCGGCGACCAGGGTGACGCGCTCGTTCACCCAGGGGTCCACGATGAACTCCCCGGGCTGGCGCTCCAGCGAGCCCAGCACGGTGTTCACCGACACGCTCATGCCCGGCACCACCGCCTCGGCGTGGGCGTTGACGAGCCTGGTGAGCTGATCGCGATCGCCGCGGCGGAACGGGCGCACCTGGACATCTGACATGACTGGCCTCCTGGCATGCTGAACGCGGGATGATGGAGGCCGCCATGTTCCCGCCCCGTCGGCCGCGCAGCTCCGCGACGTCCTCGGGCTGTGAGGCCCTCGCGCGCAGCCTGCCCGGAAATGCCCGCAGCATAGGCTTAAATCCGGCCATTCGGCACTAAGTTATTCTGGGCTATTGCAAATGCATGCCGAACGATGATGTTGTAATTACACGCGGTATCAAATCGGCTCGCGAATTCCCGGTTTCAGCGCCGTGGCCATCGGGTATGTCAGCGTCCGGTAATAACAGGGCGGCGAAATCCAGGGTCATCAACCAGAAATTCACCAGCCAGGCTGTTTTCGGTGCCGGCCTGATTTCGCGCTGCCGGCTTTCCCGGATCAGGAGGATAATAGCTCATGTCAATCGAGGCCGAGCCTTTGACGGGTGCGAAAAGCGCAGGCGACCGGCTGAGCCTGAGCACCGCCGCGGCCAGGAACCTGGCCACGACGACCAAGTCCGTGCCGCAGATGCAGGGGATCACGTCGCGGTGGCTGCTGCGGCTGCTGCCGTGGGTGGAGGCGTCAGGCGGCACCTACCGGGTGAACCGGCGGCTGTCGTACACGGTGGGAGACGGGATCGTGACGTTCACGCACGCCGGCACGCAAGTGCGGGTGATCCCGGCCGAGCTGCAGGAGCTGCCGGCCCTGCGCGACTTCGACGACGAAGCCGCCCTGGGCGCGCTAGCCGGCCGCTTCGAGCAGCAGGAGTTCGCCGCGGGCGAGGTCATCGCGGAGTTCGGTCACCGGGCCGACCGGGTCTACCTGATCGCGCACGGCAAGGTGGACAAGGTCGGGACGGGTAAGTACGGCAACGCGACCGTGATCGGGACGCTGGCGGACGGTCAGTACTTCGGTGAGCAGGTGCTGACCGAGCCAGAGAGCATCTGGGAGTTCACGGCGAAGGCGGCGACGGCGTGCACGGTCGTATCCCTGCCCCGGCAGGTGCTAGCCGAGATGTCCGGGCAGCACGGGGAGCTGGGCGCGCACCTGGAGCAGGTACGGTCGCGTCCGCCCCGGGCGCAGAACCGGCATGGTGAGGCGGATATCGCCGTGGCGGCGGCGCATGCGGGGGAGCCGGATCTGCCGGGGACGTTCGCTGATTATGAGGTGTGCCCGCGGGAGTATGAGCTGAGCGTGGCGCAGACGGTGCTGCGGATCCACAGCCGGGTGGCTGACCTGTACAACGAGCCGATGGATCAGGTCGGGCAGCAGTTGCGGCTGACGATCGAGGCGCTGCGGGAGCGGCAGGAGCATGAGCTGGTCAACAACGCCGATTTCGGGTTGCTGCACAATGCCGATCCGGCGCAGCGGATCCATACCCGCACCGGCCCGCCCACCCCCGACGACATGGACGAACTGCTCTGCCGGCGCAGGAAGACGAGGTTCTTCCTGGCCCATCCCCGCGCCATCGCCGCGTTCGGCCGTCAGTGCAGCCAGCGCGGCATCTACCCGGACACCGCCGAGGTCGACGGGCGGCGGGCCGTCGCCTGGCGCGGCGTGCCGATACTCCCCGCGCCCGCAATTCCTGTCACCGATTCCGGCACCACCTCCATCCTGGCCATGCGGACCGGCGAACAGGACGCTGGCGTGGTGGGCCTGCGGCAGACCGGGCTGCCGGATGAGTACGAGCCGGGGCTGAACGTGCGGTTCATGAGCGTGAGCGAGAAGGGGATCCTGTCCTACCTGGTGTCGGCGTACTACTCGGCCGCGGTCCTGGTCCCCGACGCCCTCGGCATCCTCGAGAACGTCGAGCTCGGGCACTGATCCGGTCGGCCGCGGCTCGTCACGCGTCCTGCAGCGCCCAGGAGTACCCGCACGGCGGCACGTTCAGCACCGGCGGCATGCCCGCGTCGGGCCCGTAGTCATCGCCAGTGATTGTCAGCGGCGGCGGACGAAGCGGGTTACCGCCGCGGCGGCGCATGGCACGAGAACCACGGTCAGCAGGACGCCCACGGGAAGTCCGGGGATGGGCTGCCTTGGCGCCGGGGCGAGCAGCCTGGTCGCGGCACCGGGGAAGAACGCCGCCGGAGACGGCGATCGTGACGGGTGCGGACGTGGCGGCCGGGGCGTGCCTGCAGCCACGCCGACCACGAGCGGCGGGATCCTGGCTGGCGGCGCGCTGGACGGCGGGGTGCTGGACGGCGAGGTGCTGGACGGCGAGGTGCTGGACGGCGGGAGCGGGAGCGGGACCGGCGCCGGCCGGGACGGCGGCGCTGGCGGACTGGGAGTCCGCGGCGACGGTGACGGGGTCCGCGGCGGCGGATGCGGGGTGGGCGGCGGCGGATGCGGGGTCCGCCGGGGCCTCGGGGTCGGCCGCGGGCGGGGCGGCGGTGCGGCGACAGTCCGGACGGAGGTCGCATCGGCCATCCGGCCCCAGTCGTACACCACCACAGCGGAGGCGGTCAGCGTGGTGCCGGCGCTGATCCGCGGTCCGAGGCGGACCGTGACCGAGAGCCCCAGCGCCGAGCGGGCGGGTACCTCGCCCCAGTCGCAGCGCAGGCCGTCCCGGCGGATGCGGCACGAGCCCCCGGCCCCGCCGCTCACCGCGGCGACCGTGGTTCCGGCCGGCAGGGACAGGCTGAGGTGCACGAGCCAGGCCGGCCCGCGTTCTGGGTTAGCGATCGAGACCAGGTAGCCGTAGGAATGCCCGGCCCGGGGCGCGCCGGGACCCGCGGTCACGCTGACGCCGAAGGCCGGCCGGTGCGGAGCCTGGACGGGCGATCCGGCCAGGATCACCGGCGCGGCGACGGCCATGGCCGCGCCGGTCAGCCTGGTCGCGGGCCGGGCCGTCCTCACCGGGCATCGACCAGCGCGGCGACCGCGGCGATCGGGTCCGGACTCGTGGCCAGCGGCCCGGAGAACGGGTTGTTCAGCTGGAAGATCACGACGACGCCGACCGTGACCAGCGCCGCCTGGAGGGCGGCCACGGCGATACACATGCGGGTTGACCGTATCCCGCCGGCGAACGGAAACAGGCAGACAATGGCCGAGGTCGCGATCGCGGCGGCCAGCAGGCTGCGGAACTCGGGGGAGCGGCGCAGGACGTCGGCCACGCGGCGGGCGGTCCCGAAGGTGTTGACTAGGCGCAGGAAGAGGAAACCGCCGCCGTGGACGCCGAACACGGACGCGCCCGGCTGGTCGTTGATCGAGATGCTGGCCATTGCTCTCCACCGGCCCGCTCCGTGCCACCCTCGGCCTGTTAGGGCCTCGCGTTACCGGTGGGGCGCGGGCGGCATGCCATCAGCCACGAGCATCGCATTATCGGATAGAACCGAGAGCCAGTAGTTCATTCGCTCGGCATTGGTGGTGTTCCGCCAGTGAGGAAAGAGCCATGCGGCGTCGGCGAGAGGGAGCCGGCCTTCGACCTGGTGGATCTCGAGCGTGAAGGAAACCCCCCGCGGGGGGCATGCGCCGACGGCTGCCGACACGATGGAGGCTAGACCGTCTGGCCCGTACATCATGTCCAGCGACCGGCGGCCCTGGTAGCTGACGGGGATGGGCAGCCGCGTCAGGAAACTGAAATGATCCCTGAGACCGGGGACGAGAGGATGTCCGTCGTGCAGGTGGAAGTGCACGTGCTTGCCGAGTCGGCCGAGCCGGCGTATGAGGTCGAGCACATGCGGCAAGGCGCTTCCCACCGCGTCCTGGATGTCCGCCACGAGGCCGGGCAGGCGATAGTCGGCCGGGCCGAGTTTCTTCAGGTCCAGGCCGGGATGGCTGGCGCCGAACGTAGCGGTCACCTGCCTCAGGCCGACGTGACCGACATCGATGCAGCAGCTGACCCGCTCAGCGTCCTGGATCCGCTCCGCCACCTCGACAAACCATCCGCGATCCAGTCCTGCGGCGTACTCGAGGAACACGAGCGGGCCGTCCGGCCACCGGCACAGGCGCGTATTCAGGTCGTGCAGCCCGTGCACCAGGCGGTCCGTCTGCGCCCCCATCTCACGCTTGTCGTGAACGACCAGGCCGGCGACACGGCCCGCGAAGCGGTCGGCGAATTCCCCCACCAGGGCGCGGTCCCGCGCGTGCAGCACGTTCACGTTACGGCTCAGGTGCACCATGGGCAGGCGTGCATGGGCGGGCACGAACTGCAGGACATACTCGAGGTGATCCGGGGTGTCGGCGTACACCTCGGCGGCCACGCCCATCTGGGCGAAGCGGAGCCCGGCGAGCCTGAGCAGCGCATCGTCCCCGTCGACGCGCTGCTGGAACAGGGCGTGCAGGTATCCAGGCAATCCGCCCGGATCTGGTTCGGTACGGTTCATGAGCCTCAGGCTGCCCGCGGCAACTGCTTCGCCGCGATGGGAAAGCCGTCCACAGTGCGCGGCATGGTCCGCCTTAGTTGCTTCAGCTGTGCGCGGGCGCTGTCGTGGCGCATGCGGACGTAGTGGACGATGCCCTCCATCTGCTTCTTCCCGTGATCAAGCTCGTGCTGCCGGCGGGCGCTCCGGTAGACCTCATGGTTGCTGTATCGCCGGCCGGTGAACGGCTGCCCCAAGGGGGTGTCCGACTCCAGGTAAGCTGCCCGCCGGACCCGGTACCACAGGCCATCCTCAGAACGCGGCCCGATCCGCGCGGTGATGGCCCTGGGGTTGAACTCGGTATCGAGCATGTGCTCCAGATAATCCAGGTAGTACTGACGGTAGTCGTGGTTGCGGAGCAGGTTCCGCACCAGCGGGATCTTCGGCTTGTGACGGTTCACTTTCCCCGGCCAGTCCAGGATATCGGCGTACTGCCACTGGGTGCCGGAATAATCGATCCCCAGGCAGTTGTCGTAGTCCCACGGTATGAAGTGGAAATAAGGATCGCTGACGAAATCGTTCGCCGCTCCCCGGCGTCCCGAGTTGTAGAGATAGTAATTAGACCCGGACGCATAATAGTTGTCCCAGCTCCCGAGTAGCATGTTGACGGCCGCCCACCTCAGGAAGGCGGTGACGTTCATGATGCCGTCCACCGACTCGCGGAAGGCGTCAGTATCGAAACGTTCCCCGCCGCCTGGCAGCCCGATGCCGTTGATTGTCCTGATGAAGCAGGCCAGGTCGTCGTAGGTGCTAGCCTTGGGGTTATTCTTGTTGGTCTGGAGACGGTAGGTGCGCTCGGCGGATCCGGGGATGAAATACTGACGTCCCGAGTCATCTCCGTCGCGCCCGGTTCGGTATTCTAGATGTGCACCACCGATGTCACGGTAACCGGTCTTGTAAAGATTTCCCCGGAAGTTCTTGCCGAAGTGATCTCTCAGGAATTTCTTGTCGACATGCTCGATGACCGAGAAGAGGCCCCGATAGGTATCGTCGAAGGCCAGCTTCGCGTATGTGTGCCGTGGGGCGGGAATACCGGCAATGCCGAACAGGCTCCAGGCCAGCGCTTCGCGCATCTGAGACGGATCGTTGTACATCGCCTTGAGATTGATCCGGGTCATTCCAGCCAGCCGGTTACCGCGGTCCGCCGGGTCGAGGATTATCCTCCAGGACCGCTTTGGCGCGCGCAGTGTGCGGTTTCCGCTGTTCTTCAGCGCGAAGGCCATGGTGCTGAACAGGACACCTCCGCTATCCGGGGCCGGAACGCGCCGGCGGTCGCCCGGATCGGTGTGCCACACGTCGAGCCTGGCCCCGTGGGCGGGCTTCACCGGCTCTGTTATGACACCGCGTCCTGGACGGAACCCGGCGACACGGAACATGTACATGTCCGCGCCGAAGAATTCCGGCTTCCCCAGCGAGGCGTCATCATGGCGCCTGGCGGGCAGCTCCGTCACCACCGCCCGCCCCGTGACGATCTCCTCGAACCGATCCATGCCGACAACCGTGTCCATGCTTGCCCCCGTGTGTACTCACCTTCCCGGAGCAGGCGGCCGGGCCGTTGATACAGAGGAATGCTCAGAGGCTGCGGAACTCGGGGGAGCGGCGCAGGGCGTCGGCCACGCGGCGGGCGGTCCCGAAGGTGTTGACTAGGCGCAGGAAGAGGAAACCGCCGCCGTGGACGCCGAACACGGATGCGCCCGGCTGGTCGCTGATCGAGATGCTGGCGTACATGAGCGGGCTCTTGCGCACCATGACCCGGCGGCCGCCATTGCTCTCCACCTGGTAGCCGGGGCCGAGCCTGCGGCTGAGCACGGTGACGATCTCGCCGGGCGTCACGTTCTTGCGTGGCACCCTTACCTTCGGCATGGCCTCCAGAATAGTGCGATTTGCTGGAGAAAAGCTGAGTTGAACGCGGGCCTCAGCCAGCCAGCCTCACCTGCAGAGCCAGGCGGTGGTGTCGGGCGGCAGGCTGCCGCCGGGCATGGGCCCGCTGGCGAGCAGCACATCGCGGTGGGCGGGCAGCGGCGCCGGCACCGGGCCGAGGTTGGCGGCGAGGACGAACCCGGGCTCCCGCGCGAAGCAGAGCAGCCCGCCGTCGGCCGGGCCGAGCCAGCGCAGTGCTTCCCGGCCCGCGGCGCCCCGGCCCAGGGCGGGGTGGTCCCGGCGCAGCCGCAGCGCCGAACGGTACAGGTTCAGCGTGGAGTGCTCGTCGGCGAGCTGGGACTCCACGCTGTACCGGCCCCAGTCCGCAGGCTGGGGCAGCCACGGTCCGGGCGGGCTGGAACCCAGGCCCGTTCGGCTGAAACCAAAGCCGGTACCAGCGGCGGACCAGGGCAGGGGCACGCGGCAGCCGTCGCGGCCCGGATACTCGCCCTGGGTGCGGAAGAACCGGGGATCCTGGCGGGCGTCGTCCGGGATGTCGGTGACCTCGGGCAGGCCCAGTTCCTCACCCTGGTAGATATAGGCCGAGCCGGGCAGGGCGAGCAGCACCAGCGCGGCCGCCCGGGCACGCCGGGCACCCGCCCCGGCGTTGCGGTCGCCGAGGGCGATGAGCCGGGAGACGGTCTGCGGGGTGAACCCCTCGTCCAGCCGGAAGCGGCTCGCCGGGCGGGCCACGTCGTGGTTGCCGATCACCCACGGGGCCCGGGATCCGTCGGTCACCGCGAGCGCCGAGTCGATCGCGGTGCGGAAGTCGGCCGCCCGCCAGCCGGCCAGGATCAGCTGGAAGTTGAAGACCTGCGGCAGGCCGCCGGGCTCGAGGTACGGCGCGAGCGTTTCGGGCACGTCGTACCAGACCTCGCCGACGGCGGTCCGCGGCCCCGGGAAGCCGCCGGCCGGATAGGAGTCCAGGATGGCCTGCCAGGACCGGTAGAGCGGCTGCAGTTCGGGCCGGTGCCGGTACGGAGACGGCGCGTTCAGCGGGCCCGGGCCGGTGAGGTCGGGCACCCCGGGATCCTTGAAGATCCCGTGCGCCACATCCACCCGCAGCCCGGCCACGCCGCGGTCCAGCCAGAACCTGATCACGTCCTCGAACAGCGCGGGGACGTCCGGGTGGTGCCAGTTCCAGTCGGGCTGGCTGGTGTCGAACAGGTGCAGGTACCACTGCCCAACCCCTTGATGCTGGCCGTCGGCCTCGGTCATCCGGGTCCACGCCGAGCCGCCGAACTGCGACGGCCAGTTGTTCGGCGGCTGCCCGCCGCCGGGCCCGCGGCCGTCGCGGAAGATGAACCTGGCCCGCTCGTCGCTGCCGGGCGCCGCGGCCAGCGCGGCACGGAACAGCGGATGGGCGCTGGAGCAGTGGTTCGGCACCAGGTCGATGATGACCCGGATCTGGTGCGCGGCGGCGCCGGAGACCAGAGCGTCGAAGTCCGCCATGGTCCCGAGCAGCGGATCGACCGCGCGGTAGTCGCTGACGTCGTAACCCCCGTCGGCGAGCGGCGACGGGTAGAACGGGGTCAGCCAGACGGCGTCCACGCCGAGGTCGGCCAGGTAGCCCAGCCGCGATCGCAGTCCCGGCAGGTCGCCCACGCCGTCGCCATCCGCGTCGGCGAAGCTGCGCGGGTACACCTCGTAGACCACCGCGTCTTCCCACCACACGTGCCCGCCGTCGCTCACGCGCCTCCCTGTTTCGAAGATCCACTGAATCTTATGGGCCCGGCGGCGGCAGCGCGCTGTCCGTATACTGATCTGGTCACGGGTGAGGACGGAAGACCGAGTAACCGGGGAATCCCGCCGCTCAGAGAGCCGCCGGCAGCTGAGAAGGCGGACGGCGGGCCTGCGGTGAAGACAGCTTCCCAGCCTGGACCGCCGGCCCCGTAACGGCCACCGAGGCCGGCTCACGCCGGCGAAGGTGCGGTGGCACCGCGACCTAGCCCCCGCCCGCACCTCCAGGGCTCCGCCAACTGGAGGTGATGATCATCATGGCAACCGCACTGGCAGGCCTGTCTCGCACGCTGGCCGCCGACCTGCCGTCGGCCGCGCCCGGCCGCCCGGTCCTGGTCCAGGGCTGGGTGCACCGCCGCCGGGTGCTCGGCGCGGTGACGTTCCTCATCGTCCGGGATCGTTCGGGCCTGGCCCAGGTGGTCGTGCGTGACCCGCGGGGCCTGCAGATGGTGCGGCGCTGCGGAGAGGAGAGCGTGGTCGCGGTCACCGGCGTGGCCACGCCTAACCCGGCCGCGCCGGGCGGGGTCGAGGTCACCGGACCGGCCATCACGCTGCTCGGCGAGCCCGCGCAGCCTCCGCCGGTCGACCTGTGGCGGCCCGCGATCGACGCCGGGCTGCCCGCGATCCTGGACCACGCCGCCGTGACCTGGCGGCATCCGGCCCGTCGGGCGCGCTGGGAGCTGGCGGCCGCGTCGCTGCGCGGTTTCCGGGCCGCGCTGGACGAGCTCGGCTTCACCGAGATCCAGACGCCGAAGCTCGTGCCGTCCGCTACCGAGTCCGGCGCCACCGTGTTCGGCGTGGACTACTTCGGGCGTCCCGCCTACCTGGCCCAGTCCCCGCAGTTCTACAAGCAGACGATGGTCGGCGTGTTCGAGCGCGTCTACGAGACCGGCCCGGTGTTCCGGGCCGAACCGCACGACACCGCCCGGCACCTGGCCGAGTACACCTCGCTCGACGCCGAGCTGGGGTTCATCAGCGGCCACCGCGACGTGCTGGCGGCGCTCAGGCACGCGCTGGCCGGGATGACGGCCGCCGTGCGGGACGAGGCGGGAGGGGCCGTCGAACGGCTGAAGGTCGCCGTCCCCGAGGTTCCGGCGGAGATCCCGGTGGTCCATTTCCGCGAGGCGCTCATCATCGCCGGCGCGCCGCCCGACGAGCCCGACCTCGCCCCCGCGCACGAGCGGGCCGTCGGCCGGTGGGCCGCCGAGACCCACGGCAGCGAGTTCATCGCGGTCGAGGGCTACCCGATGAGCAAGCGGCCCTTCTACACCCACCCGCAGCCCGGCGACGAACGCTGGTCGAGCAGCTTCGACCTGCTCTTCCGCGGCCAGGAGCTGGTGACGGGCGGCCAGCGCCTGCACCGGTACCAGGACTACCTGGCGGCCATCCGCGCCCGGGGCGAGGACCCGGCCGCCTTTGCGGACTACCTGGAAGCCTTCGCGCACGGCATGCCTCCGCACGGCGGGTTCGCGATCGGCCTCGAGCGCTGGGCGGGCAGGCTAGTCCAGGCCGAGAACATCCGGGAGGTCGCGCTGTTCCCCCGGGACCTGCACCGCCTGACGCCGTAGGCCCGGGCCGTCCGCAGTAGAGTCGACGCGGAGGCGTCTGGGTACCTGGTGGGCCCCCCGGTCTTCAAAACCGGTGAGCGCCGCGCTGCGGCGCTGGCGGGTTCGATTCCCGTCCGCCTCCGCCACTGTGCGGGCCGGGACGATCGTGGGGCCCCTCCGCGGGGTGGGGCCGCACCGCGGGAGAGCGCGCTCACCGGTGAACGAAGATGTTGCCGCTCGTGATCGGGAAGTGGATAACCCTGCCGAAGTGGCCCCAGAACACGACGCCCTGGGCGTAGGTGTCATGCTGGAAGCCAGGACCGCCGTCGTGCACCTTGGCGATCATGTGCAGGCCCGCCAGCCGCACCGGCATCCTCGGGACGGTGAACCCGAAGGTTGCGTCATGACGGTAGATGGCGGCCCAGGTCACCGGAGCCTGGAACCTGAGCACCTGGAACGCCGAGCCGGCCGGCATCGCGAAGTCCAGCAGCTGTCCGTCGCTGGCCTTCGCCTTAACCCCGGACACCGAGCCGTCGCGCGCGATGACGCCGGTGGCGGTCACGTTGTAGCCCTTGTTGGCGCCGGTGTAGAGGATGTAGAACGAGACGTTCTCATAGCTGACGGTGCCGGTGATCGTCCACGTGTAGGTGGGGTCATCGTTCCAGAAGCCGGACCCGGAGAACTGCGTCGTGGTCGTCGACACCGGTGTGACCGTATCGATCTTCATCGTGTGTTTGTAGGCAGTACCGCCGACCGTGAAGGTCAGCTGGCTGGCCCCGCCGATGTTCCACACGTTCGTGTGGGCGAACGGAGCCTTGTACATGAAGTTCGCGTAGTCGATCCAGCCGTGGTGACGGCCGGGCCCGGCGTGCACGTTGAACGATACGTACTGGGCCGGGTGAGCCAGCGCGACACTTCCCGCTGCCTTCGGCACCGGGAACGGGTGGGCGCTCGCCGCGCCGGCCGTCGCCACGCCGCCGCCGGCTACCGCGAGGGCAAGTACCCCGCTGGCAAGCATTGACGTAATTTTCATGGCTGCTCATACTCCCAAGTAGGTAGTTAGTTACCTCGGGGGGTCGGCCTAGGCCGCCGGCCCTCCGCATTTACCGCCCGCGCTCACCGTCTCGCCGCTCACCCCCTCCCGCATCGGGACATGGCGGGCACCGGAACAATTCGGTGCGTGCCCGCCACGCGAGACCCCCGCAGGCATCGCAGCACCCATGCTGCTCGGCCGCATTCCCTGCCTGGTGCCTCATCGTCGCCGTCCCTGAGCCTCCACCTTCACGTTGACGGTGCCGACGGCGATGCCGCAAGAGCTGTTAGGTCCGTCATTGGCGGACTTTGGTCACTACTGTGGGCTTCTGCGGTCTTGGGCGATCAGGGCGGTGCTCACCGTGGCCCCGGCGCTGGTCCTCTGGCCCGGTAGCTGAGCGGCAGCGCTAGCCGGCTAGCTCCACTGCCAGGCCGAGACGCTTGGCCAGCAGGGCCGCCCGCTCCCGGTCCTGTGCGCTGAACGCGCCGCCGGCGCGGGTGAAGCGGACGTGGTGCAGCAGCCCGCCGAGGGGCAGGCCCTCCTCGCGCACCAGCCGGATCCGCTTGCCGCCTGGCCAGGTCAGCTCGGCGGTGTAGTCGCCGGCGGCTTGGAGCCGGCCGTCCAGGGCCTCGGTGTACAGCCGCGTCGCGCCGGCCAGGTCGCCGACATGGTGCTCGATCAGGCCGAACGAGGTCGGCGCGCCGGGCGCGGGCAGCCCGGCGGGCGGCGTGTCAGCCCGCGGCTCCCCGGCCTGCTGGGCGACCTGGATAACGGTGCCGTGCGCGTTCCTGGGGTGCAGGAACGCCTCCTGCCAGTGCGGGTTGCCCAGGTTGACGCCGACCGGCTCGATGCCGAGCGCCCGCACCCTGGCCAGGGTGGCGTGGATATCGCTGACGATGAAGTTGAAGTGATGCGGGCCGGCCCCGCGGGCGGCCAGGAAGCGCTCGAGGAACGCCGCGTCGGGGCCGTCGGTGGGGGTCAGCAGCTCAATCTTCGGCCCTGCGGCGAACTCCAGCTGGCCCCACCAGTAGCCGGGGGAGTCCATGCCGTACGCCCAGGTTCCGCCCAGCACGCCGCCGAACAGCTCCCAGCCGTCGGTCAGGGCCGGCGTGCCGATGGCGAGGTGATCAAGGACGGCTGTCATGCGACGACGGTACCGCCCGGCGCGGCCGGGCGCGCCCACTGGTACTGGGTGCCCTGGTGGATCGCCAGGTAGATCCGGTCGCGGAGGGCATTGGCGGCCTCGTTCGTCAGCGTCGTCTCCAGGTCCCGCAGCACGACGCGGACCAGGAGATTCTTCTGCCCGGCCCGCGCCCCGAGACGGCGGGCGGCCGGCTCGGTCAGCCGGTCGTACGGGGTCGCGGCGAGCACCCGGACCTCCTCGACGCGCGCCGCGTCGGTGCCGAGGGCCTCACGGACCCGGTCGCCGAGCGTCTCCTCGTCCTCGTCCGCGGCCACCGCGACCGACAGGTCACGCCTCACCGCGGGCATGGACGAGACCGGCCGGTAGGCGGTCAGATCGCACATCTGGCCAGCGATACGCGGATCGGCCGAACGCAGCAGGCGGATGTCCGGAATGCCCTTGACCAGCATCAGCATGCGATCCAGGCCCATGCCAAGGGCCAGCCCGCCGTGACCGGCCAGCCCGGCCGGGGCGAGTACCCCCCGATCGGCGATCCCGCACTCCCAGACCTCCACCCAGCGCCCGTCGTGGAGCACGTCGACCTGGCGGCCCTGCTCGGTATACGGGTGGATCCTCGCCTGCTGGCGGTAGGGCAGGCCGGGGACCAGCGTCTCGAGCAGGCACGAGATCATCTCGTCCAGGTCCTCGCCGGTCATCGGCCGGCGCGTGATCCGCCACAGGTCGAGCTGGTGCGGCGTGCCGCTGTGCTGCCAGTCGATGGCGTCCCGGCGGTACACCATCCCGGGGCAGGCCAGCAGCACATCGCCGCCGCCGGGATGGCGGGCGAGCCGCCGCAGCGCGGGCGGGACCATGGCGGTGGAATGGCTGCGGAGCATCCGGCTGGCACTCACGTAGCGGGTGTAACGGGCTTCCCTGGTGATCGCACCGGGCGCGTAGCCCAGCCGGTCGTAGTTGTCGGCGACCGGGACGATTCTCGGGCCCCGGCACCACCGCACCTCGCACGACCAGGTACGGGCCAGCGCGACGGCGACCCGGTCGGTGAGGATCTGGATGGCGTGCGGGCCCGCCGCGGGATCGGACAGGTCACGGACGTCGAGGGCGGCGCGCATCTGCGCAGGACTGAGATGGTGAACTGAACTGGACACGATGACTCCCTGACTGAGGTGAATCCGGCGGGATCGGATCCCGGCCCCGGACTCGCCTGAGCGAAGTCGCCGTGCTAACGCGGCGAGACGCCTCCCGGCGGCCCGTCGTGGGCCGGGAGGCGAGAAAATCGCCGCGTCGCGATGCCAGTCACAGTTCTAGCGTAGCCCGGCCACGGCCAGGATCAGGCCGGCCAGCGCGATCACCGGGCCGGCCACGGCCCAGAAGGTGACGCCGGACATGACGCTTCCGCCGAGAACGCCGACACCCTGCAGGGTGAAGACGACCCCGGCGAGCATGAGGAGGAACCCGGCGCCGACGAGCACGACCCGCCTCATGATGCCGCCTTCGGGTTCAAAGTGCCTGGCCGTGACCTGCAGTGATCTGCCGGGTCACGGCCAGGCGATCAGCCGGGGGCTCCCTCCAGCAGGTCAGGGGGGGTGGACCTGCGGCACTGCTCACGGCCGTACGTCAGCTGATACGTACCGAACGGCCGGGCGGTTCAGCCTTTGGTCAGTTATTCGCGCCCGCCAGGTGCGGCGAACCTCCAGGGCCGGTTCCGGTTGGCCTCATGACGCCTTCTCCCGGATCGGCCTGAGCACGGAGCAACTCTCCCACCGCCGGGTCGCCGCGGTGCTGAGGTTCCTGCGCGACGCGGACCTGCGCGGCTGAGCAAGTATCACTTTCCTTAAGCAAATTTCATTTGCTGCAAAAGCGCTAATGCACCGGACCGGCTGCCCGGGATACTGGCAATTATCATTTTACTGTCGCAATCAGCACTTGCGAGTGACGCGCCGATGACAGCGAGTTTCGCGCGCGGAATGCGCTGAGCAAGGATGTGGCCTGGGTGTCTTAAATCAGGACCCTGCTTGGTACTGGTTTTTCGGGGGCTGGTAGTCCTAGGTTTGCACCAGGAAATACATCCTGCTCGTCAGGGGAGGAGATCGCATGGCAGAAATCACCGTCACTGTCGATGGCGTGAAGTATGCGGACCACGTAGAGCCCCGGATGCTGCTTGTCCATTACCTGAGAGAAGTGGTGGGCAAGACCGGTACTCCCATCGGATGCGACACGTCGAATTGCGGCGCATGCACGGTGCTGCTTGACGGGCAGTCGGTCAAGAGCTGTGCCGTCCTGGCCGTCCAGGCGGACGGCGCCGACATCGTCACGATCCAGGGCCTGGCGAACGGCAGCCTGCATCCGCTCCAGCGCGCCTTCCACGAGGAGCACGCGCTGCAGTGCGGGTACTGCACGCCGGGGATGATCATGGCGGCGTCGGACCTGCTCCGGGAGAATCCGCACCCCAGCGACGACGAGATCCGCGACGGTCTCGAGGGCAACCTGTGCCGCTGCACCGGCTACGAGAACATCGTGCGCGCCGTACGGCGCGCCGCGCAGGCGGGAGTGACCGAATGACCGCGCAGACTGAGGTACCCGAGGCGAAAACCGCTGAACTCGGCAAGGCGCGGCTGCGCAAGGAAGACGAGCGCCTCATCACCGGCCAGACCAACTGGACCGACAACATCACGCTGCCCGGCATGCTGCACATCGCGTTCCTCCGCAGCCCGTACGCGCACGCCAGGATCACCTCGGTGGACGTCAGCGCGGCCCGGAACGAGCCGGGGGTGATCGCCGCCTACTCCGGCGCGGATTTCGCCGCCGAGCAGGGCAGCCTGCCCTGTGCCTGGCCGGTCACCCCGGACATCGTGATCCCGGCGCACCCGCCGATGGCGGTGGACGAGGTCCGTTACGTCGGCGAGGCCGTGGCCTGCGTGGTGGCCCGCGACCGCTACGCCGCGGCCGATGCGCTGGCCGCCATCGAGGTGGACTACGAGCAGCTTCCCCCGGTGCTCGATATGAGGACAGCGCTGGAGGATTCGTCGCCCAAGGTGCACGAGGCGGGCAACAAGAGCTTCGACTTCGTCTTCCCCCAGGGCGACCTGGAGGCGGCCTTCCGCGACGCGCCGGTAGTGATCGAGCGCACGTACCGCCAGCAGCGGCTGATCCCGAGCGCGATGGAGCCGCGCGCGGTGGTCTGCTCGTGCGTGGGCGGGGAGTTCACGCTCTGGTCGGCGACGCAGGTCCCGCACATTCTCCGGGTCATGCTAGCCCTCATTACCGGGATCCCGGAGCAGAACATCCGGGTCATCGCGCCCGACGTCGGCGGCGGCTTCGGCTCCAAGTTGCAGGTCACGGCCGAAGAGGTGCTGGCCGTGCTGATCGCCCGCAAGCTGGGCCGGCCGGTCAAGTGGACCGAGTCCCGCAGCGAGGGCAACATGACCGTGCACCACGGTCGTGACCAGTGGCAGCGGCTCAGGCTCGCGGCCGACCGCGACGGCCGGATCCGCGGGTTCGACGTGGACCTGCTCGCCGACATGGGCGCCTATCTCATGCTGGTCACGCCCGGCGTCCCGATCCTCGGCGCGTTCATGTACCCGGCCATCTACAAGATGGACGCCTACCGGTTCCGGTGCGTAGGTGTCTTCACCACTAAGATGCCCACCGACGCGTACCGTGGCGCGGGCCGCCCGGAGGCCACCTTCGCCATCGAGCGGATGATGGACGAGCTGGCCGTGCACCTGGGCATGGACCCGCTGGCGCTGCGGGAACGGAACTGGATCAAGCACGAGGAATTCCCGTTCACCACCGTGGCCGGCCTGACCTACGACTCGGGTAACTACGAGGCGGCCACGGCCAGGGCCAAAGAGCTCTTCGACTACGACGGGCTCCGCGCCGAGCAGGAACAGCGCCGGGCCAGCAACGACCCGGTGCAGCTTGGCATCGGCATCTCTACCTTCACCGAGATGTGCGGGCTGGCCCCGTCCCGGGTGGTCGGCTCGCTGGCCTACGGCGCGGGCGGCTGGGAGCACGCGTCGATCCGGATGCTGCCCACCGGCAAGGTCGAGGTGGTCACCGGATCCAGCGCGCACGGGCAGGGGCACGAGACGGCATGGAGCCAGATCGTCGCCGACCAGCTCGGCGTGCCGTTCGAGGACATCCGGGTGCTGCACGGCGACACCCAGACCTCGCCCAGGGGGCTCGACACCTACGGATCGCGTTCCCTGACCGTGGGCGGCCTGGCCCTGGTCGCGGCGTGCGACAAGGTAGTCGAGAAGGCCAAGGTGATCGCGGCGGGGCTACTCGAGGCCTCGGCCGACGACCTGGAGTGGACACCGGGGCGCTTCTCGGTCCGCGGCGACCCGGACAAGGGCGTCACGATCGCCGAGATCGCGCTGGCCACCTTCTTCGCGCACAACACGCCGGAGGGCGTCGAGCCGAGCATCGACGCCGAGGCGACCTACGACCCGGACAATTTCTCGTTCCCGCACGGCACCCACCTGTGCGCGACCGAGGTCGACACCGAGACCGGATTCGTCAAGATCCGCTCGTACGTGGCCGTCGACGACGTCGGCGCCGTGGTCAACCCGCTCATCGTCGAGGGCCAGGTGCACGGCGGCCTCGCCCAGGGCATCGCGCAGGCCCTGTACGAGGAGGCGGTCTACGACGACGACGGGAACCTGGTCACCTCCACGCTGGCCGACTACCTGGTCCCGTCCGCCGCCGACCTGCCGTCCTACGTCACCGACCGGACCGAGAGCCGGGCCGCGAACTCGCTCGGCGTCAAGGGCGTCGGTGAGGCGGGTACGATCGCCTCAACCCCGGCGGTGGTCAACGCGATCGTCGACGCGCTGCGGCCGCTGGGCATCAACGACGTCGAGATGCCCTGCACGCCGGAGCGGGTCTGGCGGGCCATCCAGGGCGCCCGGGGCGGCGAGCAGGCCAGCGCGGCCGAGCAGCACGCGGCCCGGCAGAGCGACCAGACCCAGGGCCACAGCCCGCAAGGCATCGGCACCCCAGACCCGACCGGAGGCGTGGCGTGAGCGAGCGGAGGCGGTGCGGTGCCGTCTGGACTGAGGAGCGACGGAGGAGCGACGAGGGAAGACGGCGCCTCGAGGCGCCGCCGAAGCGAGCGGAGGACCGAGCATGATCCCGGCGAAGTTCGACTACGTCCGTCCCGGCTCGCTGGACGAGGCGGTCTCGGCCCTGGCCGGGGGCGGTGACGACGCGAAGGTCATCGCGGGCGGGCAGAGCCTGCTCCCGCTGCTCCGGCTGCGGCTGGCCTACCCGGAGCTGCTCGTCGACGTGGGCGGCCTGGACGAGCTGCGCGGCGTTACCGACGCCGGGGACGCCCTGGTCATCGGGGCGCGGACCACGCTCTATGATCTCGTCCGCGATCCGCTCGTGGCCGAGCACGCCGGGATTTTCGCGCAGACCGCCAGCGTGATCGCCGACCCTGCTGTCCGGCACAGAGCTACGCTTGGCGGCGCGCTAGCGCACGCCGATCCAGCCGGTGACCTGCCCGCCGTCGTCCTGGCCCTCGATGCCGCCTTGGTCGTCCGGGGCCCCGGCGGCGAGCGCGAGATTCCCGCGGCGGACTTCTTCGTCGACTACCTGACCACGAGCCTGGCGCCCGACGAGATCCTGACCGCGGTCCGGGTGCCCAAGCTCGGACCGGCCTGGGGTTACCGGTACGAGAAGTTCCACCGGACCGCGCAGGCCTGGGCGACGGTCGGCGTGGCCGCGCTGGTCCGGCGGTCCAACGGGTCCGTCGCCGAGGCCAGGATCGGGCTCACCAACATGGGCTCCACGCCGCTGCGTGCCACAGCCGCGGAAAGAGCCGCGGCCGGAGCCGAAGCCAGCCGCGACGCGCTCCGCGCCGCTGCGGCCAGCGCGGACGAGGGCACGAACCCGCCGGCTGACCTGCACGGCGCACCCGACTACCGGCGGCACCTGGCCCGGGTGCTGACCGGTCGGGCGCTGGCCGCGGCGGCGGGAGCCTGACCGTGGAACCATGACGGAACAGGAGCGGCTGTCGCTGGCCGAATGGCTGGTGCTGTGCCTGGTCCGCGAGGAGCCGACCTACGGCCTGATCCTCGTCGGGCTGCTGGCCCGCGACGGCCCCCTGGGCCAGGTCTGGTCGGTACCTAAGGCCGTGGTCTACCGCGCCCTGCAGCGGCTGGAGGCGCTCGGCCTGATCCGGACGATGGGGGAGCAGCGGACCAGCCAGGGGCCGGTCCGCTCGCTCTGCCAGGCGACCCCGGCCGGCGAGGCGGCCGCCGCCGTATGGCTCGGCACGCCGGTGCGGCATCCCCGTGACGTCAGGTCCGAGCTCATGGTCAAGCTCGCGCTGCTCGACCGGAGCGGAACCGACTCGCGGGACCTGCTGCGGGCCCAGCTGGCCCGGCTGCTGCCGGTCGCGGCCGCGCTGGAGGATCGCCTGCGTGCCACTACGGGTTTCGAGCACACCCTGGTCCTGTGGCGGCACGAGGCGATGACCGCGACCCTGCGGTTTCTCCAGACCCTGGCCGCGCAGGACGAGGTGCGGACCAGCTAGCACCGCGGTGTGCGGCGATTCGCCGGGACCTGCGGCGGTTCGCCGTGACGCCCGGCGGCGGCCGGGCCATCATGGCGGCTATGGAGCAGCTCACGTTCGGGAACGAGCCCGGGGCTGTCCGGGCCGCCGCTCATGGCCGGGCTGGGCCACGAGGAGTTCGCGTTCGCGGAGAACGCCGGATACCCCTCGCCCGCGCACCAGGAGGCGCTGGCCGCGCTCGGTCCCACCCCGCACCACCGGCTGTCCTGGTCGTACCTGGACGACCTGCCGCGGTGGCGCCACTTCAAGCGGCCCCGGCCGGACATCGAGGGCCAGCTGTCCCTGCTATGACCGGCCCAACCGGATTACCGCGCCGGTTAAGCGGGCCGGACTACCTACGGGCCGGATCAGCCGCCGGGTGCCGCGACGAGGCGAGCGACGCGAACACGACCGTCGAACTGAGATAGTGGCCGGTGGCGTAGTCGAAGGCGCCGCCGCAGGTTATCAGGCGCAGCGCAGCGAAGTCGGTCATGCCGTAAATAGCCTTCGCCGGGAACCGGGTTTTGCTGTACTCGCGCACGCCCGTGACGCGGAATACGGCCGTGACCCCGTCGGTGAGCATCACGTCGATCGTGTCGCCTCGGTGCAGGGCGCCGAGGCGGAAGAAGACGGCAGGCCCCTGCTGGCTGTCGACGTGGCCCTCGATGACCGACGAGCCGATCTGGCCGGGCGTCGCCGAGTACTTGTACCACGCCGCCCGGCCGGCGCTGGTCCTGATCGACGGCACCTGGACCGTGCCGTCGGCGTTGAGCCCCAGGCGCAGCAGCTTCGAATCCACGCCGATCGCCGGGATGCGCACGGCCACAGGGACCGAGCGGGCCAGCGACGGCTGCCCGGACGAGCCGCCGATGACCCCTGCCTCCGACACCGCGGGCTGCGGCGCGTGCACCTGCGAGGCGAGCGCGACACCCACGGCGGCGAGGCCGACCGCGATGAGCAGCACCCCGGTGATCCCGGCCACCCGGGCGCGCAGCCCCGCGATGGCAGGCGGCGGGGCGTACCCCGTCTGCGGCCAGGAAACGACCACGCGGAACCCGGCGATACGGCGCCACGGCGCGTCCGGCAATGTCGCCGTCCCTTCCTCCGCTGACCTACTCCATTAGCCTAATATTCCGGGGGACAACTGGCCATTGCGCTTCCGTGCCGGCTGCCGTCCGGGGCGTCAGGCCCGACAGTTCGCGTGTTTTCCTTTGCCGATTCCCGGTTTCTGCCGCTGGGAGCGGGAAACAATACGTCATCTGCCCGGCGCAGGAGGAGGGTCCATGAAGGTGCGCGGAGCGACAGCGGGCACGCCGTTCGGCGCCAGGCTTACCGCGCTGTGCTGGGGCGCCCTGACGCTGCTCGCCCCCGTGGCCGTCTCGGCGTGTACCTCGTCCTCCTCCACCACGACGCCCACGATCATCTCGCCTACCGTGACCAACTCGTCCACCGGGACGGGCACGGCGTCGGCCTCCGCCTCATCGGGAACGTCGTCTTCGTCCGGCAGCACGTCCCCGTCCGGCACACCCGGCGTCGCTTCGGACTCCTCGACCGCTCAGCCCGTGGTGACCGTGACGCAAACGATCACCACGTCCCCCACCAGCAGCTTTCCGTCCGCCGCGCCGGTAACCGGCGGCGGGGGCACGGCCGGATTCCAGGGCACCGCGCTCCTCGTGCTCGGCGCGGGGGCCATCCTGGCCGGTGCCGGGGGCCTGGGGTACCGCAGGTGGCTCGGCCGGCGCCGCTGACGCAACCGCCCGGCTTGACCTGGCCTCACCGCGCTTAAGCTCGGGGAGCGGCCGGGCGGAAGGAGAGCCGATGGGGCCGGGTGGCGAGGGCCGGGCGCCGGGCCTGTGGGCGCCGCAGCGACGGGCGTTGACCACGGGCCTGGTCCTGACGATCACCTTCGTCGCCTCGGAGGCGCTGGCCGTGATCACGGTCATGCCCGTGGTCGCCCGCGACCTGGGCGGTCTGCGCCTGTACGGCTGGGTGTTCAGCGGGTTCATGCTGGGCAGCGTGGTCGGAATCGTAGCGGCAGGCCGGGAGGCTGACCGGCGGGGGCCTGCGGTGCCGTTCGTGGCGGGGGTCGTGCTGTTCGGCTCCGGGCTGGCCGTGGCGGGCCTGGCCCCGTCGATGGACGTGCTAGTGGCGGGCCGGGTCCTGCAGGGCCTCGGCGCCGGCGCGGTGCCCTCGGTGGCCTACGCCACCATCGGCCGGAGCCTGCCCGATACGCTGCGCGCACGGATGATGGCGGTCCTGTCGACGGCATGGGTCGCGCCGGGGCTGGTCGGCCCGGCGATCAGCGCCGAGGTCGCGCGGTTGTTCGGATGGCGCTGGGTGTTCCTGGGCCTGCTGCCGGTGGTCGCGGTGGCCGGATCCATCGCCGTGCCCGCGCTGATCCGGCTCGGGCCGCCCGCCGCGGCTCACGCGCGGGAACACCGGCTGACCGACGGCCTGCTCACCGCGGCCGGGGCGACCATGCTGCTGGCCGGCCTCAGCCTCGCGGCCGGGGCCGGCGCGATCCTGCCCGGCCTCGCGCTGATCGCGGGCGGCGGCGTGGCCGGATTGCCCGCGCTCCGCCGCCTGGTCCCGGCCGGTACCCTCACCGGACGCCCCGGGCTGCCCGCCACCATCGCCAGCCGGGGCCTGCTGACGTTCGCGTTCTTCGGCGCCGACGCCTATGTGACGCTCGCGCTGACGGCGGTGCGCCACCGCAGCCCGGTGGTGGCCGGCATCGCGGTCACCGGTGCCACGGTAGCCTGGACGGCCGGCGCCTGGGTGCAGGCGCGGCTCAGCGGCGCCTGGGAGGGACGGCGCCTGGTACGCGCCGGGCTGGCGCTCATCCTGGCCGCCATCGCCGGCATGGTTCTGGTGCTGTATCCGGCCGTGCCGGTGGTGGTGGGCCTGGCGGCTTGGACCGTGGCTGGCCTGGGCATGGGGCTGGCGTACGCCCCGCTGTCGCTGATGATGCTGCGTAACGCACGGCCCGGGCAGGAAGGCCAGGCCTCGGCGTCGCTGAACCTGTCGGACGTGCTCGGCACCGCAATCGGCATCGGCGTGGGCGGCGCGGCCGTGGCCGCCGCCGCGGGCGGCGACTTGCGCCCGGGGATCACCGCCGCGTTCGCGGCCGCCGCCGCGGTGGGGCTGGTCGCGCTGGCCTTCACCGGCCGCCTGCCGGCCGGCCCGGTCTCGGCGCCGCCGGCGGACGAACACGTGCCAGCGGTCGCGAAGCCGCCGGGCTAACCGGGGTTCACCCGGTGTTCCTGCTGAACACAGGCTGGTAGCCGAGCTTCTGGCCGGACGCGGTGGGATGGTAGGACGAGCTGATCGCGAGAAGGTCCACCGAGTGCAGCCAGCGGTCCGGGTCGCATATCTCGTGCGTGGCGAACTGCCCGCGGACATCGGCGTACACGACGCCGGGATCGGCTGCCCTGGTCACGGCCGCCTGCAGGGCGGAGTCCAGGGCGTCGGCCCCCGAGTTGAGCGCGGTCCTGTCCTGGGTGCTCAGCCCGATGCACGTGCCCGACTTGGACAGGTCATACAGGTCGGGGTAGCCGAGCAGGACGATCCTGGCCCCGGGCGTGCGTTGCCTGATGGCCTGCAGGGTGCTGGTGAGCCTGGCCGGCAGGTCCCTGGTGACGATGGTCTTGGCGGCCGCGACGGCGCTCAGGCACGAACTGGTCGACTTGAGCACGCAGGTCTCCATCACGCCGGAGAAGCCCGCGTCGTTACCCCCGATGGTGATGCTGACCAGCGTGGTGGACGCGCTCAGCGCGGACACCTGGCTGCTGATCACGTCGGAGGTCGTCGCGCCCGCGCAGGCCACCGAGACGAACGAGGCGGGGGAATTGGCGGCGGCCCACTGCTCCGGGTAGGCATTCGTGCTCCGGTCACAACTGCCGCTGGACGAAATGTAGGACCCGGCGCCAAGGCCGGAGCTGTACGAATCACCGAGGGCGACATAGCTGACCGAGGAGGCGGCGTCCGCGGCCGGCATCACGCTCACGGCCGTGACCAGGCCAGCCGTGGTAACCGCAACTGCCGCGCTGAAGATGACACGGGAAATACGCACAATTACCCCATTGGGACCTGGGAGGGCGGTGTTGATGCGCGCGCACTCTCCTTGTACCACGCGTGAGCGGGGAGATCAATATAGTAATCGGCAGCCCGGTCAACCCCCTGCTGACCTGCGGCGGCGGTCACAACCTGTGCGGGCGACCTAGATTCCGCTTTCTAGGGAAATGCCCGGAATAAGCCTTTTGTGCATGACGGCACCTCGCCGATGTCCCGGCTCGCCAGCCCACGATGGTTCTCGCCGCATCAACCAAGCTGCGTGCCCGGGGATTATCCGGGTCATGGTCCCCCTTCGGCCGCGTCATCCTCGTCCGGGCCCGACTCTACGGAACATCGGGTCGCCGGCGATTGTTCTTGCGGCATGGTCGAGGGTCGGTTTGCTGAGCTGATTGCCGGGCAGCGGCAAGGAGTACTGGTCACCCTCAGAAAAGACGGGCGGCCGCAGCTGTCCAACGTGAACTACGCCTGGTACCCGGAAGAACAGACCATCAGGGTATCCACCACCGACGACAGGGCCAAGACCGGCAACATGCGCCGGGACCCGCGGGTCAGCTTCCATGTCACCAGCGGTGACTTCTGGTCCTACGTGGTGGTGGACGGGCTCGCGGAGCTGTCGGAGGTGGCCCGGGACCCGCACGACGCGGCCGTGGAAGAACTGGTCGACCTGTACCGCGCGGTGCAAGGCGACCACCCGGACTGGGACGACTACCGGGCGGCGATGGTCCGCGACCGGCGCCTTGTCGTCCGGCTGCGGGCCGAACGGGCCTACGGGATGGTTCACCGCGGTTAACGAAACGCAAGGGGCAGTTGCGCCAGGCAACACCTGGCTTCGGCTTCGTTGACGGGAGACGTTATGTGCACCATTGGACCGTTGCTGTCCCGCGTAAGCTGGGACAATGCTGCCTGACTCCTTCGGGCGGATCGCCACTGATCTGCGCGTATCGCTCACCGACCGGTGCAACCTGCGGTGCGCGTACTGCATGCCGCCCGAAGGGCTCGACTGGCTCCCCAGGGCCGATCAGCTGACCGACGACGAGGTGGTGCGGCTCGTCAGGATCGGGGTCGAACTGCTCGGCATCCGCGAGGTCAGGTTCACCGGAGGAGAGCCCCTGCTGCGGCCCGGGCTGGCCGGCATCGTGGCCCGCACGGCAGACCTGCGCCCCCGCCCGGAGATCTCGCTGACCACCAACGCCATCGGCCTGGAGCGCACCGCCGGGACGCTGCGCGCCGCCGGGCTGGACCGCATCAACGTGTCGCTGGACACGCTGCGGCCCGAGACGTTCCGCAAGCTCGCCCGCCGGGACCGGCTGCCGGACGTGCTCGGCAGCCTGGCCGCCGCCGCGGCGGCCGGGCTCAGCCCGGTCAAGGTCAACGCCGTGCTCATGCGGGACCTGAACGACGACGAGGCGGTGCCGCTGCTCAGGTACTGCCTTGACCATGGCTACGAACTGCGGTTCATCGAGCAGATGCCGCTGGACGCCCAGCATGGCTGGAAACGGGCCGATATGGTGACGGCGGAGGAGATCCTCGCCGCGCTCGGCCGCGAGTTCACCCTGACCCCCGACGATCCGAGGCAGCGCGGATCCGCGCCGGCCGAGGCGTACCTGGTCGACGGCGGCCCGGCCCGGGTCGGCGTCATCGCGTCGGTCACCCGGCCCTTCTGCGGGACCTGTGACCGGGTTCGGCTGACCGCCGACGGCCAGGTACGGAACTGCCTGTTCGCCCGCTCTGAAAGCGACCTGCGCGGCCCGCTGCGGTCTGGGGCGGACGACGCCGGGCTGGCCGCGGCGTGGCGGCGCGCCGTGGCGGCGAAGCTGCCCGGCCACGGTATCAACGACCCGTCGTTCCTGCAGCCGGACCGTCCGATGTCAGCGATCGGCGGCTGAGACCGGCCGTCCGGTCAAGGGAGAGGTCCCGGGCAACCGGTACTATCGGAGTGAACTGAACACACGGGAGCTCGGGCTGACCGGGCTGAGAGGGTGGATGTACGCGCCACCGACCGTCGGAACCTGTCCGGGTAATGCCGGCGTAGGGAGGCTGCCGTGGCGGCGACGACCACGACTGAACCTGCCGAACAGGGCTTCGTTACCGTCCCCGGCGACCGCCGGTCCGAGGTCGCCCGGACGCTCGCCGAACCCGTGCCGCAGGCGCTGAGCCTGCTCGACCAGTTCGGGTTGTGGGGCAACCTGGGGGTCAGCCTGCTCGGCTTCACCGGCGCCATCTTCGTCCTGCAGCCGGGCGGCGCGGGCACCCACGAGCTCTCGCTGGCCGCCGCGCTGACCGCGATCGTGGTGGGCACCGTGCTCGGCACGCTCCCGGTCGCGCTGGCCGGGCTGCCGGGCGTCCGGACCGGCGCGCCAGCCATGGTGCTGCTGCGCGGGCTGTTCGGCGCCAGGCTGTCGTACCTGCCGACCGTCCTCAACATCGCGCAATGCGTCGGCTGGGGCGTGTTCGAGCTGGTCACGATCGCGACCGCCGCGCACACGGTGGCACCCGCCCTGCCGAAGACGGGCTACGTGCTCATTGCCGGGGCAGCCACGGCCCTGCTCACGATCAGGCCGCTCGGCGCGATCAGGATACTGCGCAAGTACGCGGCCGGCGCCGTGCTCGTCGTGCTGTGCTACCTGTTCGTGCAGCTGATCCGGCATCCGCTGCCCGGCTTGACGCACGGCACCTGGTCCGGATACTGGGCGGCGACCGACACCGTGGTCGCGGTCGCCATCTCCTGGGCCCCGCTCGTCGCCGACTACACCAGGCACTCCCGCAGCCAGCGGGCCGCTTTCGCCGGCGTGCTGGCCGGCTACAGCGTCACTCAGGTGTTCTGCTACGTCATCGGGCTGCTCGCGCTGGTCACCGTGGCTCACAACAATCCTGACCACATCTACGGCGCGTTCATCGCGCTGCCGACGGGCGCGCTCGGCTTCGCCATCCTGGCCGCGCGCGAGCTCGACCAGGCGTTCGCCAACGTCTACTCCACCGCGGTGTCGACGCAGAATCTGCGCCCGCTGTGGGACCGCCGGATTCTGGCCGGGGTGATCGCCGCGGCGACCACGGCGGGCGCGCTGTGGCTCAACATCGCCGACTACGAGAACTTCCTCACGCTGATCGGCTCGGTGTTCGTGCCCATGTCAGCCGTCCTGGTCACGGACTACTTCGTGGTGTCCCGCGGCCGCTGGGACCTGTCGGCCGCCGCCCGCTCCCGCTGGCTGATGCTGCTGCCCTGGGCCGCCGGCTTCGTCACCTACCAGCTCGTCAACCCCGGCTACGTGTCCTGGTGGGCGTCGGCGTGGACGTCGTTCGGCCAGGACATCGGCTTCACCCCGGCCAGCTGGATGTCGGCCTCGATCCTGTCGTTCGCCGTGGCCTCGGCCGTCACCATGGCAGGCGGCCTGCTGCACCGCTGGCGCGGCCCTGCTTCGCTTTCTCGGCGATTACCGCGCGTCGCCGGGACGGTAGGCCGGGCCCCATGCGCATGCCGGTTACTTCCCGCCACCATCTGACGATATCTTCACCGATCAGGGACAGGGAAAACACGGCTGGAGGTGGCGTGGGAACACTGGACGGCCAGGGTGCCCTGGTGACGGGCGGGTCACGGGGGATAGGCCGGGCGATCGTCAAACGGCTGGCGGCTGACGGGGCCGCAGTGGTGTTCAGCTATCTGCAGAACCAGACCGCCGCGCGGGAGGTGGTCAGCGAGGTGGCCGAGAACGGCGGCCGGGCCGTCGCGGTGCAGGCCGACCAGGGCAGCCTGGATGACCTGCGGCGGCTGACCGGGCAGGCCGGGGAGCACCTGGACGGGCTCGACATCGCGGTCATCAACGCGGCCGGCTGCCCGGTGGTGCTGATCGACGACATGACGGAGGACGCCTACGACCGGTACATGGCGGTACACGCCAAGGGGCCGTTCTTCCTCATCCAGCACGCGGGCCGCGCGCTGCGCGACGGCGGCCGCATCATCGCCATCTCCACCCTCAACACCAGGCTCCACCCGCCCGGTGGGGCGCTGTACACCGGGGCCAAGGGCGCGCTGGAGAACTTCACGAAGGTGGCGGCGATCGAGCTGGGCCGCCGCGGTATCACCGCGAACGTGGTGTCGCCGGGCGCGACCGACACCGAGATGCTGCGGGCCGCCAACCCCGGTGCGACGTTCGAGGACACGGTGGCCAGGACCGCGCTGCGGCGGCTCGGCCAGCCAGCGGATATCGCGGCCGTGGTGGCGTTCCTGGCCGGCCCCGACTCCGGCTGGATCAGCGGCCAGAACCTGGCCGCCGACGGGGGCCTGCTGCCGTGACCACCCTAAGCTGGGTCCCATGAGCACCATGGATCAGTGGACGGCCGCGGTCTGCGCGGATCTCGGGCTCGACGCCAGCGATGCCGACTTCCGGGCCGTGCTCGACCTCACTCGCGACGTCGCGCACGGCGTGGCCCGGCCCGCCGCGCCCCTCACCGCCTACCTGGTCGGGGTGGCGGTCGGCCGCGGGCTGACCCTGCCGGACGCGGCCGGACGGGTCACGGCCCTCGCGGCCGGCTGGGTGGCCGACAAGCAGTAAGCGGCCGAACGGGCCTGGCAGGCGCCCTCGCGACCCCTTCCCGCCAGGGCGGGATCCGGCGCGTGCGCGGCGCGGTTACCGGACTCTTACAAATCCCGTTACCCCCGGCGCCCGGCGGTCCGCCTCCCCTAAGACGGTGTCACGGGGCGGACGCAGACGAGCGAAGGGCGGTCGATGACTCCGCAATCCGGGCGGGACGGCGAATCCACGCGGGACGGCGAATCTCGGAGCAGCAGCGCCGGGCGAGATCCGCGTCCGACCAGACGCGGCATGCTGCTGGGGGTGGGCCTGGCCGGCCTGGGCGGGGTCCTGGCCGGCTGCAGCACCACGGCCGTACCCTATGACGCCAACGAGGCGGGAGTACCGCCGGCCGGGCCGGCGCCGGGTGCCATGCCGAGCTCAGGCGCGATGACCAGCCCGGCGTCGCCGGGTTCGGGCGCCATGTCGTCCAGCCCCTCCCCGCGCGGCGGCCAGACCAGCCGGGCCGCCAGGAAGAAAGCCGAGGCCAAGGCCAAGGGCACCGTGCTCGGTACCGCCACCGAAATCCCGGTGGGCGGGGGCGCGATCTACACCGCGGCCAAGGTCGTGGTGACCCAGCCGGCCAGCGGTCAGTACAAGGCGTTCAGCGCGGTGTGCACGCATGTGGGCTGCATCGTGAACAAGGTGACCAGCGGGACCATCGACTGCCCTTGTCACGGCAGCGAATTCAAGATCACCGACGGCGCCGTGGTGGCAGGCCCGGCGCCGTCACCGCTGCCGGCCCGGCAGATCGAGATCGTGGACGGCCAGGTCATCCTGCTCTGATGCGCTGGTGATCGACTGGCCGGCCCGCGCCTAGGATGTCGGGTGTGGGCTCCCTGATGCTGCTTGATACCGCGTCGCTGTACTACCGTGCCTTCTTCGGGGTGCCGGAGACCGTCCGGGCCCCGGACGGTACCCCGGTCAACGCGATACGCGGACTGCTCGACATGATCAGCCGGCTAGTCCGGGCCAGGCACCCCGCCCGCCTGGTCGCGTGCCTGGACGCGGACTGGCGGCCGGCCTTCCGTGTCGCGGCGGTCCCCTCGTACAAGGCGCACCGGCTCGCCGCGGACGGCACGTCGGAGGAGACCCCGCCCGGCCTCTCCCCGCAGATCCCGGTCATCGAAGAGGTGCTCAGGGTGGCCGGGCTGGCTCTGGCCGGCGCGCCCGGGTACGAGGCGGATGACGTGATGGGCACGCAGGCGGCCCGCTCCGACGGCCCGGTGGACGTGGTCACCGGCGACCGGGACCTGTTCCAGCTGGTCGACGACGAGCGCGGGGTGCGGATCATCTACACCGTGCGCGGCCTGCAGAACATGGACGTGATCGACGAGGCTGCGGTGTCCGCGAAGTACGGCATCCCCGGCCGCGGCTACGCTGACTTCGCCGCGCTGCGCGGTGACCCGAGCGACGGGCTGCCCGGGGTGCCGGGCGTGGGGGAGAAGACCGCGGCCGCCCTGATCCGCACGTTCGGCAGCATCGAGGGGATCACCGCGGCGCTGGACGCCGGCCACGGCGGATTCCCCCGCGGCAGCCGGGACAAGCTGGAGAAGGCCCGGGAGTACCTGGACGTCGCCCTGGCCGTGGTCAAGGTGGCCGACGACGCCCCGCTGCCTGACCTCGACGGGACTCTGCCCGCGGTGCCGATCGACGCGGACCGGCTGCGCGAGCTCGGCGACCGCTGGGGCCTGGGCTCGTCGCTGGGCCGGTTCGTCACCGCCGTGTCCCCGTCTTAAGGTCGGGGGCCTAGCATTTACGTCGTGACGACGGACGAACTGTATCCCGCGGGGCGCCTCGGCCAGGTGCGCGAGGCAGCCGGCGTGGCCGGGCTTGACGCCGTGCTGCTGACGCCCGGCCCGGACCTGAGGTACGTCATCGGCTATGACGCCAAGCAGCTCGAGCGGCTGACCTGCCTGGCCATCCCGGCTGACGGCGAGCCTGCGCTGTTCGTGCCGCGGCTGGAACTGACCGCGGCGCAGGCCTCCCCGGCCGGCTCGTTCGGCCTGGAGATGATCCCCTGGGAGGAGACCGACAACCCGTTCGCGCTGGTCGCGGACTTGCTCGGCCCGGTCGCCACGGTCGGGGTCTCCGACCGGATGTGGGCGCTGTCCGTGCTGAAGTTCGGTGACGTGCTGCCCGGCGCGCGCCTGGCGCTGGCCGGACGCGCACTGCGCACGCTGCGAATCTCCAAGACCCCGGCCGAGGTCGCGGCCCTGCGAGAGGCCGGCGCCGCCATCGACCGGGTACACGCCCGTGTCCCCGGCTGGCTGCGGCCCGGGCTGACCGAGCGGGCCGTGGGCTCGGTGATCACCGAGGCCATCCTGGCCGAGGGACACGCCACCGTGGACTTCGTGATCGTCGGCTCCGGCCCGAACGCCGCCAGCCCGCACCACGAGGTCTCCGACCGGGTGCTGGCCGCCGGGGACGTCGTGGTGGTCGACATCGGCGGCACGATGCCGTCGGGGTACTGCTCGGACAGCACCAGGACCTACGCTCTGGGCGAGCCGTCGGCCGAGTTCCGCGCGTATTACACGGTCCTGTACGACGCCCAGGAGGCGGCCTGCGCCGCGGTCAGGCCCGGGGTGACCGCCGAGTCCGTCGACGCGGCCGCGCGGGAGCCGATCACCAGGGCCGGCTACGGGGCAGCGTTCTTCCACCGCACCGGGCACGGCATCGGCCTGGAGGCGCACGAGGACCCGTACATCGTGGCGGGCAACACCGAGCCGCTCGAGCCGGGCATGGCGTTCTCGGTGGAACCAGGGATCTACCCCGGGCCGCACGGCGCGCGGATCGAGGACATCGTGGTCTGCACGGCCGACGGAGCCGAACGGCTCAACCACACCCCGCGGGAGCTGGTCGTCGTCGCGTAGTCCTGGTGATCGGGCCCTAGTGATCGGGCGGGTCGGTCCGGTCCTGGTTCTCGGCCAGGAAGCGCTCGAACTGGGCGGCCAGCTCGTCGGCCGTCGGCATGGCCTCGCCGTCGGCGAGCAGGCCGGCCGCCGCTTCCACAGCCTGCTGGCTCTCGGCCGCGGTGTCGTACTGCTGCTCCAGGGCGCGGACCAGCTCGGCGACCTCGGCCGACTCCTCGACCTGTCGCTCGATCGCCTCGTTGGTACGGTCCGCGGCCTCGCGGAGCTCGGCGTCAGGCAGGTCGAGCCCGGTCGAGGTGGTCACCGAGCCGAGCAGGGCCAGCGCGGCCGGCGGGTACACAGCCTGCGCAAGGTAGTGGGGCACCTGCACGGCGAAGCCGAGCGCGTCGCGGCCCGCCTCGCCCAACCGCAGCTCGAGCAGGGCCGGCGCGCTGCCCGGCACCTGGATCCGGCTCGGCAGCCGCTGGTGGCCGGCCAGCAGGTCCTCGCGGGTGGCGTGCGCGATCACCCCGAGCGGCCGGGTGTGCGGCATCCCGGCCGGGATCCCGAGGAAACTGATCGCGGGACCGGTGTCGAGCCGGGAGGCGATGGTCAGCACGGCCTGGCTGAATAGGTCCCACTCGTGGTCGGGCTCGGGTCCCGTCAGCAGCAGGAAGGGGCGCTCGCCCTGGTCGTGCAGCAAGTGCAGGGCCAGTTCGGGCGGCTCGTAGCTCTCCCACCGGCTGTTGTCGTAGGTCATCAGCGGGCGCCGCGATCTGTAGTCGATCAGCCGGTCGACGTCGAACCGCGCCAGCGTCTCGTGCGGGAAGACGCGCAGCAAGTGCTCGGTGAGCAGGCGGCCCGCGGTGCCCGCGTCGATGAAGCCCTCCAGGTAGTGCAACATCGGTGCGCCTGCGATGCCGGGCGCGGCCGGACCGAGCTCGTAGAGTTCCTCCGGATTCCGCTGCATCCCTACAGTTTCCCACGATCCGCGCGATGCTACGGCCTGGGCGCCGGGATGGCGCCCAGGCCGCTGCCGCTCAGGCTGGCTAGTCCGCTTAGGTCGCCAGTGCCGCCGTGGCCTGCGGGTGCCCGATCGACAGGCCGCTGCTCGGGTCGAAGAACTGCAGGTAGCGGGTGTCGACGCTGAGCTCGAGCTGCGCGCCGTGCCGGACCCGGCTCTCCTTGGAGACCCGCGCGGTCCACAGCGACTTGCCGCCGATCAGCGCGGCCGTGGCCTCGTCTTCGTCCAGGGTGGCCTCGGCGGCCTCGGCGATGCTGGCGTGCTCCACGTGCGGGGCGTCGATGGTGAAGATCACGTTGATCTCGCTGCCGAGTTCCTCGGTGACACCCGCGGTGACGGCCATCGTGCCCCGCTGCCGGTCGGCGACCGCGGCGTCCTCGAAGTCCGACGGGCGGATGCCCAAGATGACCTGCTTGCCGAAGTAGCCCGCGAGCCCGGGCTTGCTCTCCAGGACCTCGGCCGGAACCCGGAGCTTGTTGCCGGCAAAGGTGACCACCGGGCCGTCGTCGCGGACCAGATCGGCGGTGACGAAGTTCATCGCGGGGGAGCCGATGAACCCGGCCACGAACAAGTTGACCGGGGTCTCGAACAGGGTCTGCGGGGTGTCGACCTGCTGCAGCCGCCCGTCCCGCAGCACGGCCACCCGGTTGCCCAGGGTCATCGCCTCGACCTGGTCATGGGTCACGTACACGGTGGTGACGCCGAGCCGTTCGTGCAGCTGGTTCAGCGAGGCCCGCATGGACACCCGCAGCTTGGCGTCCAGGTTGCTCAATGGCTCGTCCATCAAGAAGGCCTGCGGCTCGCGGACGATGGCCCGGCCCATCGCGACCCGCTGCCGCTGCCCGCCGGACAGCGCGGCCGGCTTGCGCCGCAGGTACGGCTCCAGGCCCAGCATCTTCGCGGCCTCGGTCACCCGCCGCTTGATCTCCTCCTTGGGCGTCTTGCGCAGCTGCAGCCCGAACGCCAGGTTCTGCTCCACCGTCATATGCGGGTACAGGGCGTAGTTCTGGAACACCATCGCGATGTCCCGGTCCTTCGGCGGCAGGTCGTTCACCACCCGGTCCCCGATCGTGATGGTCCCGGCGGTGATCTCCTCCAGCCCCGCGATGGACCGCAACGCGGTCGACTTGCCGCATCCCGACGGGCCGACCAGCACCATGAACTCGCCGTCGGCGATATCCAGGCTCAGCTCGTCGACCGCCTTCACCCCGCCTGGGTACGCCTTCTCCACCTGATCCAAGATGATCTGCGCCATGGCGGCAGCGTAACCTCGCCGTGATCCGCTCATAAGGACGCGAGCAGCGATGTTACGTTAGCGTAAACGACGTGACCATTTCGTTATATTGTGATGAAGTCGCAGCCTGCAACCGTTGGCGCTAACGTGATTTCGTGGAAGAGATCGACCGCAAGATCGTGTCGCTGCTGACCCGCAACGGCCGGATGAGCTTCACTGAACTGGCCAGGCAGGCCGGCCTGTCAGTGTCGGCGGTCCACCAGCGGGTGCGCAGGCTGGAGCAGGACGGCGTGATCAAGGGGTACGTTGCGGTATTCGACCCGGACGACGTGGGCCTGCCGCTGACGGCATTCGTTTCCATCAAGCCGTTCGACGCCGCCGCGCCCGACGACGTGCCGCAGCGACTCGAGCACCTGGCGGCGATCGAGGCATGCCATAGCGTCGCGGGCGACGAGAACTACATCCTCAAGGTGCGGGTGCCCTCGCCCGTCGCGCTGGAAGACCTGCTCCAGCAGATCCGCACCCTCGGCAGCGTCTCGACCCGCACCACCGTCGTCCTGAGCACCCCCTACGAGAATCGCCCCCCCGACATCTGACCACCCGCACCCGCACCGGCCGCCCGGCCGACTGCCCCCGACCGGGCCTTCTGCCGCCGTCACCCTGTCCATGGTTCTACCGGGCCTTCAGGTCCTGGCGGAATCGCGCAGCAGCCGGCGCAGGGTCTTGCCTGCCGCCGACTTGGGGATCGCGTCGATCACCTCGAGCCGCCGGATCTGCTTGTAGTGCGCCACCTCTCCCGCGACGAACCGCATGATCTCCTCCGGCGAGGCGGCGGCGCCGGGCCGCAGGACGACGTACCCGGCTGGGATCTCGCCGGCCTCGTCATCCGGCAGGCCGATCACCGCGGCGTCGGCCACGTCGGGGTGGCGGAGCAGCACCGCCTCCAGTTCGGCCGGGGGCACCTGGAAACCCTTGTACTTGATGAGCTCCTTCAGCCGGTCCACCACGTACAGGTGCCCGTCCGCGTCCACGTAGCCGAGATCCCCCGTGCGCAGCCATCCGGCCGCGTCCACGGTCGCCTCCGTGGCCTGGGGGTTGTTCAGGATCCGGGCGCCGGAGTCGGCCAGCTGGTGATGCACCTCGGCCTGGGTGTAGGCCGGGTTGATCGTCGTGACGGTGCCGCCGGCCATCGCGGCCCCGTGGAACACCACGGCGTACTCCGGGCCGTTCGGGGCCATCAAGGCCAGCACGTCCCCCCGGCCGAACCCGGCCGCCGCCAGCCCGCCGGCCAGCGACCGGATCGCCGCCTCCAGCTCGCCGTAGGTCATCACCCGCCCCGGAGGCACCGTCGATCAGCGTGGGCTTGTACGGCTGGCCCGCACCGCCCGCCAGGACATACTCGGTGAGCGGAAGATCGGGGATCTCCACGTCGGGCAGCGGGCTGTCATAGATCATGGGTCCTCCCTCACCGGTGACCCATGAGGCCCCCCACGGGCTGGCGTCATTGTCCACCCGGCACCGGGCCCGCGCAAGAGCCGCCGCCACCTGGTCGGTCCGGGCGCCTCGGGCCGCGCGTCCCAGCTCAGCTCCTAGTCGCGTCGGCGGCGGCACGTTGAGCCGATGGCGGAGCGGGCTGCGCAGGTCAGGAGGAGCGGCGCGGGTCAGGAGGGGGTGGCGCGGAGGCCGTCGAGCATGATGGACAGGAGCATGTCAGATCGTTCGGGCGCCTTCTCCGTGCTCACCGTCACCCCGTGCACCAGGCGCATCACGTCCGTGGCGTCGACGTCCGGCCGGATGACACCGGCCTGCTGCGCGTTCGCCAGCAGCCGCTCGGTGGTCTGGCGCATCGCCATCCAGCAGGACGAGATCAGCTCGGATTCGATTCCGACCGCCTCGATCAGCGCGTGCGACAGGCCGCGCTTGGTCACCAGGTAGCCGGCCAGGCTCCGCATCCAGGCGGCGAAAGCCTGCCCGGGCGGCGCCTTCTCCAGCAGTGCGTCCCCTTCCCCGCAGACCGCGCCCACCTGGCTGCGGAACACGGCCGCCTGCAGGTCGAGCCGGGTGGGGAAGTGCCGGTAGAGGGTGCCGATGCCCACCCCGGCACGCCGGGCGATGTCCTCCAGCGGCGCGTCGGCGCCCCGCTCGGCGAACGCGGCCGTGGCCGCGTTGATCAGCCGGGCGTGGTTCTGCCGCGCGTCGGCCCGCAGCTGCTCGGCGGGCCGCGGTGGTACCTGGTCAGATGTCCTGGTCATCGCTTCGAGGTTAACGGGATCGGGGGAACAAGCTCGCCGCCGGGCGCGTCGAGCCGGAACAGATCGAGCCGGAACTAATAAGGTTGCGAAACGGAGGCTGCCTCCGTAAAGTTAACCGGAGTAGACCTCCGCTTCATTCCCGATGGTACCGCCCGGCCAGCGGCCTGTCAGCCACCGGAGGCCTGCCGGAACCGCATCGGTGCTCCATCGCCGCCCGGGACGGCCCGACCTGAATGGCATAGCCAGGCCGGCCTCGATGGCATCGATGGTCCGCCGTTGCGGCCGTCAGATCGCATGACCAGACAGCCATGCCAGAAACCATGCCAGACAACCATGGAGGCATCTTGTCTTCTTCGCATGCTCCGCATGGGGCTGACGATGCCAGAGAGGTCAACGGAATTAACGGGAACCGTACGCGCGGCGGGCGGCCGGGGGTCGCCCGTGACCAACGGGCCGGAATCGCCCTGGCCATCATGCTCGGCGCTCAGCTCATGATCATCCTGGATATGACGGTAGTGAACATCGCGCTGCCGCACATCCAGACCAGCCTGCACTTCTCGGCGACCAGCCTGTCCTGGGTGCTGAACGGGTACACGCTCACGTCAGGCGGCCTGCTGCTGCTCGGGGGCCGGGCCGGCGACATCCTCGGCCGGCGGAGAATGTTCATCGCCGGCATCACCCTGTTTACCCTCGCCTCGCTGGCCGGAGGCCTCGCGGCTACCCCGGGCGTGCTGCTGGCCGCCCGGGCGCTGCAGGGCGTGGGCGGCGCGTTCGCCGCACCCGCCGTGCTCGCGCTGATCGTGACCAGCTTCCCCGAAGGCCGGGAGCGGACCCGGGCGCTCGGCATCTACATGGGCGTGATCACCGGTGGTTCCTCGCTGGGCCTGGTGCTCGGCGGGGTGATCACCGAGTGGCTGTCCTGGCGGTGGGTGCTGTTCATCAACGTGCCGATCGGCCTGGCCGTGGTCGCGATCACCCCGCGGTTCGTGGCCGAGACGCCGCGCCTGCCGGGCCGCTTCGACCTGGCCGGGGCGCTGACCGCTACCGCAGGCGTGACCGCCCTGGTATACGGGTTCATCCGGGCCGCGGCCGACGGCTGGGGGAACCACATGGCGCTGGCCGCGTTCGGCACGGCCGCGGTCGTGCTCGCCCTGTTCGTGGTCACCGAGACCCGGGCCCGCCAGCCGATTACCCCGATGCGCCTGTTCACCGACGTCAGCCGGGCGGGCTCGTTCATCGCCCGGCTGCTGCTCATCGCGGGCATGTTCGGGATGTTCTTCTTCCTCACCCAGTTCCTGCAGAAGATCATGGGCTTCAGCCCGCTCCGGGCCGGGCTGGCGTTCCTGCCGATGACCTTCGCCTTGTTCGGGGTGTCCCGGCTGGCGCCGAGGCTCATGCCGCTGCTGGGCGCGAAGCCGCTGATGATCACCGGGATGGTGCCCGCGATCGCGTCGATGGCCTGGCTGTCCCGGGTGTCGGCGGAGACGGGCTACTGGCCGGGCGTCTTCGGCCCGATGTTGCTGATCGGCGTCGGGATGGGGCTGGTGTTCGTGCCGCTGACCAGCGCGTCGCTGGCCGGGGTGCCCGCGGCCGACTCCGGCGCCGCGTCCGGGCTTGTGAACATGCTCCAGCTGGCCGGGGGCTCGCTCGGCCTCGCCGTGCTGGTGGCGGTGTTCGGCACGGCGAGCGGGCACGCGACCAGCCCGGACGCGCTCACCCACGGCATGGGAACCGCGTTCGGCTTCGCCGCGCTGCTGGACGTGGGCAGCCTGCTGGTCATCATCGCCCTGATCAGGACCAGGCGGCTCAGGCCCGCTCCGGCGCCCGCCCCGCGGCAGCAGGAGGAGGTCGTCGCCTCCTAGCCGGTCCCTCCTAGCCGGCCGAGAAGATCCGGGCCGGCTCCAGGCCGGGCACGCCGGTGCCGGGCGGGACGATCGCGGCGGTGCCCTTGTACACCCGCAGCGCGGGTGCCAGCAGCGGGACCGGCGCCGCCACCAAGGTGGCGCCGGCCAGCAGGGTGAGGTCGAGAAGCGATATATAAGCGGTCCCGTCACCGCACGGCGGGCCCGCCACTACCACGTCCCGGTGGGTCAGGTCGCCGCCCGAGCCCGGCTCGCTGTCCGTCAGGTCTCGCTCATGAGTCTGGCTGTTCCCCTCCGGACGGCCAGACTCATGCGCGGGACCGGACCTCTCGGCGAAGCCGGGCTCGGCGGCCGCTTGCGCGTCAGGCTGCCAGCCTGATGAGCTGTGCCGGCCAGATCCGAGCAACGAGCTGAACGGGGTGGTGCCGTCCGCGTCCCCGAACGCGATGACCTGCCGCACCCGGGAACGGTCCGCGCCCTCGGCGGCGAGCCCGGCCAGCGGAGCCGAGGTGATCAGCACCCGCGCCGCGCAGGCGTTGAGCCGGTCGGCGATGTCCGCCGGGCCCGCGTCAGACCGGATCAGGCAGGCGCGGCCGCCGGCCGCCCTGATCGCGTTGACCGCGATGGCCGCGCTGGCCGCGTCCTGGACGAACACGCCGGCGGTGTCGCCTTCGGCCAGGCCGCGCCGGGCCAGCCCGGCCGCTGCCGCCCGCACCGTCCGGGCGAACCGCGGCCACGCCGTCACCGAGCCGTCCGTGGCGTCGATGAGGGCGGCCCGGTAGCCTGCGCCGTCCGCGGTTTCCAGGATGCGCTCGGTCAGCGCGCGGTCTGGCGAGCGATCGCTCACCACGAGCTGGTCTGCCGCCGTGCGTTCCCCGGTACTGACGCGTTCCACCAGAACCTCCCAGCCTGGCTCGTTCAGCGGGCGGGTCCTGACGCGAATCCGGGACCCGCCCGGCCGCTGCCGTTGGCTCGCCGGTTCCCACCCCCCCTTGGGAACAGGCCGGCACCGGGGTTTCAGGACCCGGCGCCACCGTGTGATAGCGACACTTGAACGCTAGGCCGTGGCGGCTGGCTGCACATGCGCCGAACTGTGTATTCCGGTGTGCATATCGCCAGGCTCAGGAGCCGGATCCGCGTGCACATGTGCACGCGGAGGTCAGCTGGACGCGTCGTGGCGGGTCGCCCATGAGGCAACTTGTGTACGCGAGGTGAAGCCGAGCTTGGCCAGGATGTTGGCCACGTGCCGGGCGGCGGTCGCCGGGCTGATCACCAGCTCGTCGGCGATCTCCCGGTTGGACAGGCCCTGGGCGATCAGCATCACGATCTCGTGCTCGCGCGGGGTCAGCGGCGTGGGTCCGCGGTGCGCGGCGCCGGTGTCCTGGCGGGGCCCGGAACCGGTAAACGCGGCTAGCCGCGACGGGTCGGTCCAGGCGGGTTCGCCGGCCGCCGCCGGCCCGGGCACGGGCTGATCCTGGTCCGGGCCGAGTGCGAAGCCGACGGCGTCCTCGGCGACCGTCTCGCGGCCCTCGGCGAACAGGGCGGCCGCGGCCGAGGCGCCGAGCCGGCCGCGGGCGAACTCGAGTACCCCCTCGATCCGCGGGCCGATGCCGGTCCCGTGCCCGAGGGACTCGCGCAGCTGGCAGGCCGCGCCGGCCAGCCGGGCCGCCCGCTGGGGCTGCTGCCGCGCCGCGGCCAGCGCGGCGAACGCCTCCAGGCCGCGGGCGATGCCCAGCCGCTGCCCGCCGACCTGGTTCAGCCGCAGCGCCTCGGCCAGGCTCTCCTGCGCCTGGTCGAAGTCGCCGCTGGTGACCGCGATCCAGCCGATCCCGGCCTGGCAGCGGGCGATCTCCGGCCAGGCGTCGAGCTCGCGGAAGATCTCCAGGGCGTCGGCGTAGTACCGGACCGCCATCTCGGCGTCGCCGCGGGTCCTGGCCAGGGTGCCCATGCCGTAGGACACCTGCGCGACGCCCCAGCGGTTGTTGTCGGACAGTATCTCGAGCGCGGTCTCGTACGCCCGCTGGGCCGACTTCAGCTTGCCCTGCCGGACGGCGATGGCCGCCTTCGTGGCCTGCGTCAGCCCGGCTTCCCAGTCGTTGCCCGCCGCCTCGGCCGCCTCGGCCGCCTCCTCGATGTAGGTCACCGCGTCGTCGGTCCGGCCCGCCCGCGCCGCAGCCTGGCCGATCACCCGCAGCGCGATCGGTATCGTGAAGTCGTCGCCGCTGGCCCGGCTGAGCTCCAGGCTCTCGGTCGCGCAGCGCACCAGCGTGTCGTAGTCCTGCAGGTCGAACGCGGTCTCGGCGCGGACCGCCAGGGCCCGTCCGCGCACCGGCGGGGACACCTCCGCGTCGGGCAGGACGAGGAACCGGTCCAGCCATGTCGCCGCCTCGCGGGTGTCGCCGTGCGGCAGCCACATGTTGCGCAGCCCGATGCACAGCCGCAGGCCCTCGTCCGCGTGCCCGTAGTCCAGGCAGGTCTGCAGCGCGATGCGGAAGTTGCCGTACTCGGCGATGCCCCGGCGGAAGACCTCCCGGCGTACCGGCCAGGGCGGCTCGCCGCGGTTGAACATCGTGGCGACCGTCTCCTCCACCAGCGCCAGGATGCAGTCCCGGTGCCGCAGCGCCAGCGCGCCGGACTCCCCGGCGGCCTCCAGCCGTTCGGAGGCGTACTCCCTGATCGTGTCCAGCAGCCGGTACCGGGCGTCGCCCGCCGCCTCGCCGTCCAGTACCACCAGCGACTTGTCGATCAGCGAGATGAGCAGCCCGAGCACCGCGTCGGCCCCGATGGTCTCGTCCGAGCACACCTGCTCGGCCATGTCAAGGTTCCAGCCGGAGAAGATCGCCAGCCGCCGCAGCAGCATCTGCTCGTCGGAGTCCAGCAGCTCGAAGCTCCAGTCCACGGTGGCCCGCAGCGTCTGCTGCCGCAGCGGCGCGGTCCGGTCGCCGGAGTTGAGCAGCTGGAACCGGTCGCGCAGCCGGCCCTCGATCTGCTCCACCGACAGCGCCCGGACCCGGGCCGCGGACAGCTCGATGCCCAGCGGGATGCCGTCCAGCGTCCGGCACAGCCGGGCCACCGACGCGGTGTTGTCGCTGGTCAGCGTGAACCCAGGCCGGGCCCCGGCGGCGCGCGCCGCGAACAGCCTCACCGCCTCGTGCGCCGCCAGCTCGGCGCCGCTGGCGCCGTCCGGCGGCAGGTCAAGCGGCGGCACCCGCCACACCGTCTCGCCCCGCACCCGCAGCGGCTCCCGGCTGGTCGCGATGATCCGCAGCCACGGACACCGGGCCAGCAGCAGCTGCACCAGCGTGGCGCAGTCGCTGACCTGGTGCTCGCAGGTATCCAGGATCAGCAGCATGTGCCGCGAGCGCAGCGCCTCGGCCAGCGTCTGCGCCAGCGGGACCCCCTGCTCCTCGCGGACTCCCAGCGTGATGGCCACCGCCTGCGCGACCGGGTCGTGCCAGTCGGCCAGCTCGACCAGCCACGCCTCGTCCAGGTCGCCCGGCCCCTCGTCCGCGTTCTCCCCGGAGAGCACGTCGCGGGCCAGCCGCACCGCCAGCCGCGTCTTGCCGATACCGCCGAGGCCGCTGAGCGTCAGCGCGCGGACCTCGCCTAGCAGCCTGGCCAGCTCGGCCAGGTCACGCTCACGGCCGATGAAGCTGTTCGGCTCCGCTGGCAGGTTGCCGGTGAGTATCGCGGTAGCGGACTGCATGGGCCCTCTGGAAGTCTCACGCTTGAATTTGGGAACAGCTAGAGTCTCTCACCGTATCCGTTCGCACGCAGCGTAGCTAGGTCAGTTGACTGGTCCGATGACAACGGGTATCGCCTCGGTGTACCGCACCCGGCCGAAGTACATGACCTTCACCAGCACCCAACACTGTGCGTTACGAGCTGTCACCGGAACGTGCACGGCGAATCGCAGCACCGTGCTCGCGCCCGGCGTGACGCTGAAGCCCTGCGTCCACGGCCCGAGCATCTCCCAGCTGCCGAACGGCGAGATCAGCTGGGCCTCGCCACGCAGTTCCGAGGCCAGCCCGCTGGTCACGCGGACCTGCAGCTCGCCGTCGCTCCCGGGGGCGAGCCGCAGCGCGGGCGTCAGCACCGTCACGTCCGCCTCGGCCGCGCCGGAGGCGTAGTCGGCCTGCATCAGCTCGAGGGCGTCCTCGGCCGGCAGGTCGGGATCGGGCCAGCGCCGCTCGCCGACCGCCACCATGGCCGTGTCCTCGATCAGGTGGCCGAGGTCGTCGCGGATCCGCGCCGCGGCGAAGTACCGTCCGGGCGCGGTCCCCGGCGGCACCCGCACCGTCAGGCCCCAGGCCGCGTAGCCGCCGGGGGCCAGGTCGTAGTGCAGGTCCCGGCTCGCGGTTACGGTCACCGCGCCGGGCGCCACCAGCTCGACCGTGCCGGAGGCCGGCTCCGCCCCGCAGCCCACGGTCAGCGTCAGCGCCGCCGCCTCGCCCGGGTTCGGCAGGGCTACCCTGACCGGGGACAGGTGCACCGCGACCGGCAGGTTCCCGGCCGGCGCCGGGCCCTTCCCGTGCAGCCAGTAGCGCGCGTAGACCAGCTCGGGGGCCCCAGGGGGTATGGGGGGGCGGGCAGCCCCCCCATGAGCAGGGGGGGTCTGGGGGGGATCGTCCCCCCGGACCAACACCGTCGCGGTACCGAATGCCGGCAAATCGACAAAAACCGTTTCGTCCTCGACCTGCAGCGGAGCACCGTCGGATTCCTCCAGCAGGTCGGTGAGCCGCGCGGCGGCGACGCCGGGAAACCGCACCCGCGCGGTGACCGGCCGCCCGCTGGTCTCCCGCAGCCGCACGGTGACGGTATCACCCACGGTCAGCGCCCCCGTCCGCCCGGCGGCGAGCGGGTTCCCGCGCGGCTTCAGCGCGCCGAGCGTGACCGCGGCCGGCTCCACCGACAGCGACCCGGCCCGGGCCGGACCCGCGGCTGGGCCCGCGCCGGGCACGGTGAGCAGGTCGTGGTTGTAGTCCTCGGCGGCCGGGCTGAAGCCCGCGGCCCGCCAGTCGCCGGGCCCCGAGGCCAGCGCGTACTCGAACGTATGGCTCCAGTGCTGCCAGGCGAAGCTGCTGCCGTCCGGCGCCGTGCGGCAGTCCCCGTCGATCCAGATCCCGGACGGCCAGGCGCTGCACGACCGCATCAGCGACAAATGCAGCGTCCCGTCCGGCGTGACTACGCAGCCAGGCGTGCCCCGGTTCAGCACCGCGACCGAGCGGTCGGCCAGCGGCACGGGCCTCATCTCACCGTCCACCGGGTCGCCGGCGTCCACCACGGCGTCGGCCAGGTCGCCGGTCAGGTCGGCGACCGCCGCGGCCAGGTCGCCCGCCAGGACCAGCACGGGCAGGTCTCCGGGCCCGCGCACGTCGGCGTCCGAGCCGAACGCGTCGGCCCGGCTACGGGAACCTGGCACCCACAGCCGCGCGGTCGGCGCCGAGGCCAGCCGGGTCGCCAGCGCCTTGGCGTACCCGGGCCCGGCTGCGGCCAGCACCTCGGCGGTGAACGGGTTCACCTCGGGGCCACCGATCGCGATCCGGACATCGGGCAGGTTGGAGTCCACGTCGATCGCGCCGTACCTCGATCCGTCGGCCTGGCTGCAGGTCGCGGTCACGCCCGCCGCCGCCAGCGCCACCAGCAGGTCACGGAGCAGATCACCCCGCCCGTTCGGCGCCTCCGGGCAGACGACCTCGGCCACCCCGATCGCCTGGGCCAGCCCGCCGCGATCCGTGACGCGCGCCACAGAACCGAGCCCGAACCACTGGTACGCCGGGTTGTCCAGCGTGTACCAGTGGTCGGCCGAGTCCACGTCCACGACCCCGAACGACCGGCCGATCACCGCCGTGGCCGTCTGGTAGACCGGCAGCCCGCCCGGCACGTCGGCCGGGAAGCGCACCCTCAGCAGGCGGTCGCGCCCGGTGTAGGAGTCCACGTGGGTGCGGAACTCGACCCGTTCGGCATGATCCCAGAGCACCGTCTCCTGGGTCACGTCGAGCCCGTCCAGGCGGAACGAGGCCAGCAGCCGGGAACCCGCCGGGCAGCGTTCGGCCCGCACGGTGGCCGCTATCGAGGCCGAGCCGAGCCCTGGTCCCTTGGGTGCCAGGTGCCAGGGACCCTCGCCGTGCCTGGGGTGCTGCGCGTACTCGTCCTGGATGACCAGCTCGTTGCCGGGACCCGCCAGCACGCGGGCGCCGCTGCGCTTGTCGGTGACGCTGACCGTCCCGCCGCGCGCCGGATCCGCGCTGACCAGGTAGGCGTCGTTCTCGATCGCCGTCCCCGCGGCTTCCCGCCATCCGTCCGCGCCGGACTCTGCCGCCCGCAGCCGGTAGGTACGCGTGCCGAGCGCCGGCACATCCCGGGCCCGGAAGGTCAGGGTGACCTCAGCCAGCGAGCCGTCGTCCCGGCGCCGGACCCCCTCGGCCAGGGCCGGCACCAGCCGGCCGGCGTCGTCGCGAAGCTCCAGCCACCGGCTGCCGTCCTGCACTCCTCCGATCGTGACCCGGGCCATCCCGTCCCGCGCCCGGGCCAGCCCGTTGACCACGGACACCGCCTGACCGGAGTCCGGAGCCGGGCCGACGAGGAAAGCGAGCGCGTCCTGGCGGGCGGCCGAGGCGAGCTCCCAGGCCTCCCGCCAGCTGCCCAGCAGGTCCAGGTATACCTGGTCGGACTCGACCCCGGTGATGGCGTCGTGGTGGGCGCCGTAGGCCAGGATCCGCCAGGCCTTGTCCAGCGCCGCGTGCGGGTACGGCGCGCCGGCCAGCCAGGCGAGGGTGCCGAGCCGTTCGGCCTCGGTGACCGCGGTCTCGATCGCCCGCTGACCCTGCTTGGTGTCGATGTAGGAGACGTCCTTGCCGGTATACACCGGGTTCATGTCCCTGGTCTGCGGGCTGATCCAGGCCGTCGAACCGGGCCCGGCGGCCTCGGCGCGGACGGCGTCGAAGAACTCGCGGGGCACCGCGGTGACGAACCTGGGCCACACGTAGCGCTGGTTCCAGTCGCGGTGGATGTCGGTCACCCAGCGGGCCGGGATGACGTGGTCCGAGCCGACCGGGAGCAGGACGTTGCGGGTGGTCGCGACCTGCGCCAGCCCGCGGAACTGGCCGTACGCCTCGAGCTCGGCCGCAACCAGGTCTGGCGGTGAGTGCAGCCGCCAGCCGGCGCCGTAGTGGTGCGCCATGTACGCGGTGAGCAGGCCGCCGCCGTCCGGGGAGATCCACTCGAACTCGGTGCTGAACTGCATCCGCCGGTCGCCGCCCTCGGCCCCGGACGGGCCCCACTGGTGGAAGGGACCGCGCGCCCACGCCGAGGAGGTCAGCCCGGCCGCCGCCATCAGGCCCGGGTAGCCAGGGTCGTGGCCGAACGCGTCGATCATCCACGCGCTGCGCGGGTCGCCGCCGAACACGTCCCGCTGGAACCCGACGCCGTACACGGCGTTGCGGATGATGGCCTCGGCGCTGATCAGGTTGGTGTTCGGCTCGTTGTAGTTGCCGCCGACGATCTCCACGCGGCCCTCGTGCATCAGCCGCCGCAGGTCCTCGCGGTCCTGCGGGAAGGCGTCGAAGTACGGCTTGAGGTAGTCGATCTCGGCCAGTATGAACTTGTAGTCGGCGTCCCGCCTGGCCTTGTCCAGGTGGGCGCCGACCAGCTCGAACGCGCTCCTGACGTCCGGCAACTCCCCGTTCTCGTCCGGCAGGGCCAGCCGCGCCTCGGTGAACTGGCCCTGGGTGTTCCACCACACCGGGTCGTAGTGGAAGTGGCTCACCATCCACATGGTCCAGCCGGGTTCGGCCACGGTCAGGCTGGCCGCGGCCTGGATGCGCCCGGCGTCGCTGGTGACGGTCACCGTGACGTGCCGCGTGGCGCCCGGCTGGTAGGGCGCGGCGATCTCCACCGGGACCTCGAATGCCCTCTGCTCGCCGGGGTTCATGTCGCTGATACCGAACGGGCCGGGATCTCGCACCCCCGGACCCTGCACGCTGATCGCGGCGGACATCGCGGGGGTGGCCAGCATGCCCGCTCCCTCGTTCACCAGCGTGACCCGGATGAGCTGCAGCGGGCGCTGCGCGGTCCCGGCGAACAGGTCTGTCGATTCGACGCTGACGATCCGCATCTGCCCATGGTTACACGACCCCGGCCGGCGGCGGCATCTGACGCAACCCGGCAGCCGCTACTGTCGATTGCCATGGCGATCCAGTGGTCCGGCCTGGGACCGGAACTCCTCCTGCGGCTCGACCGGGGCGGCGACCAGCCGCTCCGGTCTCAGCTTGAGACCGGGCTCCGCGACGCGATCAGGACCGGCAGGCTCCAGCCGGGGGAGCGGCTGCCCTCGTCCCGCGAGTTCGCGCGCGAGCTGGGGGTGTCCCGTGGCCTGGTGCAGGAGTGCTACGGCCAGCTGCTGTCCGAGGGGTACCTGGACAGCCATGTCGGTTCGGCCACCAAGGTGGCGGCACGCGCCTACCCCGCGGCATCTGCGGCCCCTGCGGCGTCCAGGCCCGGCGCCGCGGCGGCGCCGGCGCCCCGGCTGATCGCGGATTTCCGGTCCGGGGTCCCCGACCTGGCCAGCTTCCCGCGCGGCGACTGGGTGTGGGCGATGCGGGAGGCCTGCCAGTCGGTGGCAACGGCCGAACTGGACTACGGGGACCCGCGCGGCAGCTCCGCGCTGCGCGAGGTGCTCGCGGCGTACCTGCGGCGGGTGCGGGCCGCCGCCGCCACCGGTGAGGACCTCGTCGTCTGCACCGGTTTCGCCCAGGGGCTCAACCTGGTCCTGCAGGTGCTGGGCCAGCTCGGCGTCGGGAGGGTGGCCTTCGAGGACCCCGGCTACGGCGACGACGAGACGAGCACCTCGGTGCGTTCGGCTGTTCTGGCGGGCGCGCCGGCGGTCCGGGTGCCGGTCGACGACCTCGGGGTCGACGTGGCCGCGCTGGCGGCCAGCGGGGCCCGCGCGGTGGTGGTGACCCCGGCGCACCAGTCGCCCACCGGGGTGGTGCTGGCGGCGGCGCGGCGGCACGCGCTGGTGGAGTGGGCCAGCCGTCACGACGGGTACATCGTCGAGGACGACTACGACTCGGAGTTCCGCTACGACCGCGAGCCGGTCGGCGTGCTGCAGGGCATCGCCCCGGACCGGGTGTTCACCCTCGGCACGGTCAGCAAGTCGCTGGCGCCCGCGATCCGGCTGGGCTGGGTCCTGGCGCCGCCGGCGCTGGCCGCCGCGGTCGCCGAGGAGAAGCTGCTGTCTGACCGCGGCACCTCCGGTCTTGACCAGCTCGCGCTGGCCGCCCTGATCAGGTCGGGACGCTACGACCGGCACCTGCGCAAGATGCGCGGCGTGTACGCGCGGCGGCGGACCGCGCTGATCGAGGCGCTGGATCGGCACGCGCCCGGCGTCCGGCTCACCGGCCTGGCGGCCGGCTTCCATGCGGTGGCGCACCTGCCGGAGGGCGCCGACGAGGACGCGGTCGTGGTACAGGCGCTGCGGCGCTCGGTCGGCCTGTACGGGATGGCACCCTTCCGCGCCGCCCGCGTCCCGGCTCCGCCGCAGCTCGTGCTCGGCTTCGGCCTGACCGGCGAGCGCGCCATCGAGGCCGGCATCGCCGCCGTCGCCGACCTGCTCCGCTGATCCGCCCGCCCGACGGCTCGCTTCGCTCGCCCTGCCCGTCAGCAACCGGATTCTCATCCCTCGGAACCCACTGACCACGCCTTAACTGCAGCACCAACGGTCCATAGCGCCGAACCACGGCAATGTGACTCTGTAGTGGTCCTGACCACGGCAATGTGACATCGTCGTGGTTCGCATCGCGCCAGGGCCGGGCTTGGTGATACGCGTGCGCACGTGTGGTGCACGAGCAGACTGTCAGCCCGTTCGGCCCGAATAGTCTCTAGCCGGCCGTCCCGGACGCGGCGGCGCGGAACCGCTGCCGGGCGGTCTTGCCTTCGGCCAGCGGGACCAGCCGGCCCGCCTTGCCCAGCCCGAACGGCGGCATGTTCCCGTAGATCGCCTCATATTCGCCCGCCCGGACCAGGTACGTCTCGTGCCAGATCCCGGTCCTGGTGCTAGTGCCGACGCGGCGCCAGTAGTTGCGCCACGCGGCCACATGGGGGTCGCCGGTGTCGTTCGCGAACGCCTCGAGATGGTCGAAGGACCGCCAGTACTGCACGATCGTGGGCAACCCCATCTGGTAGCCGAGCAGGCCCTTCTCCGGGTGTGCGACCAGGTAGTCGAGCATGTGCTTCATGCCGCGCCTGCCGCCGAGGTCCAGGACCGTCTTGAGCAGGTGGAAACTGTTGAAGCGCGCCCCGATCAGGAACACCACGAAGTCGCCGTCGATCTCGGCCATCATCCTGCGGCCCGCTGGATTCGCCATGATTCCCTCCCTGTGCCTGGTACGTCGCCGGCCGGGGCAGCGGATCACCAGCGGCGGCGTCAGCGCAGGCGGCTGGCGAACGCCCTGGCCGCGGCGGCGGGATCGTCCGCCTCGGTAATGGCGCGGACCACGACGACCCGGGTGGCCCCGGCGGCCAGCACGGCGTCCAGCCGGTCCAGGCTGATACCGCCGATCGCGAACCACGGCCGGCCCGGGTGCTGGCCGGCTACGTGGCGGGGCAGGTCCAGCCCGGTCGCCGGGCGGCCCGGCTTGGTCGGCGTGGTCCACAGCGGCCCGGCGCAGAAGTAATCCACGCCGGGTTCGGCGGCTGCCGCGTCGGACTGGCCCGGGCTGTGGCTGCTGCGGCCGATGAGCGGGCCCGGGCCGAGGATGCGGCGCGCGACCGGCACCGGCAGGTCATCTTGCCCCAGGTGGAGCACGTCGGCCCCGGCGGCGAGCGCCACGTCCGCGCGGTCGTTCACCGCCAGCAGCCGGCCGTGCCGCCGGCAGGCTGCCGCGAACACCTCGAGCAGGCCGATTTCCTCGCCCGCCTCCAGGCCCTTCTCCCTGAGCTGCACGATGTCCACCCCGGCGCCGAGGACCGCGTCGAGGAACTCGGGCAGGTCACCCTGGGACCGGCGGGAGCCGGTGCACAGGTAGAGGCGCGCATCCGCCAGCCGCGCCCGCAGATCGCTGGTCATCGGCCCATCCAACCACTGGCCTGCGCTCTCCGCTTCCCCGGTCGGAGGACGGCTCGCCCGCTGATATAAGGTGAACTGTCGGAAACAATTTCCGAACACGGGAGCCCGCGAGGGCTGAGAGGGAGGCTGCGCGCCTCCGACCGTCGTACCTGATCCGGGTAATGCCGGCGAAGGGAGTGCTCGTGGCCGTGACCGCGGATGTCGTCATCGCGGGCGGCGGTGTCATCGGAACCGCTATCGCCTGGCAGGCGGCCGCGGCCGGACTCGATGTCGTCCTGGCCGATCCGGCCCACGGCGACGCCGCGTCGCTGGTGGCGGCGGGAATGCTCGCCCCGGTATCCGAGGCCCTGTTCGGCGAGGGCGCGCTGCTCCGGGTCAACCTGCTCGCCCTGGCCAGGTTCCCGTCGTTCGCGGCCGAGCTCGAGCAGGTGACCGGCCACCGGGTCGGCCTGCGCCGCGAGGGCACGCTGGCTGTCGCCTACGACGCGGGCGACTATGCCGCGCTCACGCGCCTGACGGCGTTCCGCCGCTCGGCCGGGCTCGAGGCCGAGGAACTCGACAGCCGGGCCTGCCGCAAGCTGGAGTCCTTCCTCACCCCGGACGTCCACGGCGGGGTGCTGTTCCCGGGGGACTGGTCGGTCGACAACCGGCGGTACGCGGCAGCGCTGCGCGAGGCGGCCGCGTCCGCCGGGGTGCGGGTCGTGCGGGACCGGGTGACCGCGGTGTTGATGGCGGGCGGCACGGACGGTGCCGGCGGCGCCGGCGCCCGGGTGCGTGGCGTCGCGCTGGCGGAAGGCGGTGAGATCGGTTCCGCCGGGGTCGTGGTGGCCGCCGGCTCCTGGTCAGGCGCGGTGCACGGCCTTCCCGCGAGGCTGCGGTCCGCGGTCCGGCCGGTCAAGGGACAGCTGCTGCGGTTGCGGCACCCGGACGGCATGCCGCCCGTCCTCACCCACACGATCCGGGCCACGGTGCGCGGCGCGGACGTCTACCTGGTGCCGCGGGCCGACGGCGAGGTGATCGTGGGCGCCACCCAGGAAGAGCGCGGGCCGGACCTGACGGTGACCGCGGGGGCCGTGCACGACTTGCTGCGCGACGCCATGAGCGTGCTCCCGGTGACGAGTGAGCTGATCCTCGCCGAGACGTGCGCCGGGCTGCGGCCGGGTACGCCCGACAACGGGCCGATCGTGGGCGAGGCCGGACCCGGCGGCCTGCTGCTGGCTACCGGGCACTACCGCAACGGCATCTTGATGTCGGCGGCGACCGCGGACGCGGCCGTCGCCTGCCTTACTGGCCGGGCGCCCGCGCCGGAATGGGAGCCGTTCGGCCCCGGGCGCTTCCTGACCGGGGAGGAGGCGCGGTGAGCGTCCCGGTGACACTCAACGGCGAGCCGCGTGACCTGCCCGACGGCAGCTCGGTCGCGCAGGCCGTCGCCGAGCTGACCACCGCCCCGTCCGGCGTCGCCGCCGCCGTCAACGGCGAGGTGGTGCCGCGCGGCGCGTGGGCCGCTACGCCGCTTTGCCGCGGCGACCAGATCGAGGTTGTCACGGCCGTGCAGGGAGGATGATCATGAGTGACGCCGACGTGCTGAGCCGGCCGCAGGCTCCGGCCGAAACCGAGCCGTGGACGCTGGCCGGGCAGGAGCTGAGCTCGCGGCTGATCCTGGGTACCGGGGGAGTCCAGAGCCTGGAGGTGCTGCGCCGGGTGCTCGACGCCTCGGCGACCGCGCTCACCACCGTGGCGATGCGGCGCGTCAGCCCGGACGCAGAGGGCTCGCTGCTCGGCACGCTGCGCGAGGCCGGCGTGCGCATCCTGCCGAACACGGCCGGCTGCCACACCGCCAGCGAGGCCAGGCTCGTGGCCAGGCTGGGCCGGGAAGCCCTGGGCACCGACTGGGTCAAGCTCGAGGTGGTGGCCGACGACCACACCCTGCTCCCCGACCCGGTCGAGCTGCTCGACGCGGCCCGGCTGCTGGTCACCGACGGGTTCACCGTGCTGCCCTACACCAACGACGACCCGATCGTGGCCCGGCAGCTCGAGCGGGCGGGCTGTGCCGCCGTCATGCCGCTCGGCGCGCCGATCGGATCCGGCCTCGGCATCCGTAACCCGCACAACATCGCGATGATCGTCGAGCAGGCCGGCGTCCCGGTCGTCCTGGACGCCGGGATCGGGACGGCCAGCGACGCGGCCCTCGCCATGGAGCTGGGCTGCGACGCGGTCCTCATCGCCTCGGCCATCACCCGGGCGGCCGACCCGGAGCGGATGGCCACCGCGATGCGGCTGGCGGTGACGGCCGGGCACGCTGCCCGGACCGCGGGGCGCATCCCGCGCCGCTGGCACGCCCGCGCGTCCAGCCCGGTGGACGGGCGTGCGGAGCTGCCGTCGTGACCGCCCGCCACGTGCCCCGCGTCCTCACCATCGCGGGGATGGACTCGGGCGGCGCGGCCGGCGTCGCGGCCGACCTGAAGGCTTTCGCCCGCTGCGGTGCGCACGGCCTGGCCGCAGTCGTCGCGCTGACCGCGCAGAACACGGTGGAGGTCCGCGGCATCCACGAGGTACCGCCGGACTTCGTGCGGGCGCAGATCGAGGCGGTCCTCGACGACATCGGTGCCGACGCTGCCAAGACCGGCATGCTGTTCTCCGCCGAGCTGATCGAGGCCGTCGCCGAGGCGCTGGCGCCGCGCGCCCTGCCGCTGGTGGTGGATCCGGTCATGCTGGCCAGTTCCGGGGCCAGGCTGCTGCTCCCGGGCGCCGTCGGGACCCTGGTCGGGCGGTTGTTCCCGCTGGCCACAGTGGTGACGCCGAACCTGCCGGAGGCCCAGGCGCTCACCGCTATGATGACCGAGGACCGCGTTGCGCTCGCTGAGCGCCTCGTGGCGATGGGAGCGCGTGCCGCCCTGGTCACCGGGGGCCACGGGGCCGAGCCGGTAGACCACCTGTTTGACGGATCACGGCACATGGCGATCCCGGTGGCCCGGCACGGCACCGCCGCCACCCA
>Ga0335081_10000610_pt1 | contig 59693 bp, 47 predicted proteins | sample Lox_Sample_35_FD_206713 | JGI IMG/M metagenome (GOLD analysis project Ga0335081, IMG submission 206713) | Soil microbial communities from Loxahatchee National Wildlife Refuge, Florida, United States - Lox_Sample_3.5 | ecosystem: Environmental > Terrestrial > Soil > Wetlands | place: USA...
GAACGGGAAGCTTCTTTCGGAGATACATCCCGCTGATCTTCATGATACCGCCCTGATAGCACGTGCAAGCAACCGCTACGTTCATGGTCGAAACGTTCGAAGGTATGATGAGAGTTTGGTTCCCATTTACAGACTGCTGTAATGAATTATATGTCCAGTCGCTGGTAACTGCGGGAAACTTATAAACTTCGCTGGGATAACCCGTCATGGTGAAAGTCACCGAGATCGTATCTCCCGGTGCACCCTTTGTCCAGATGCCGAAATCGTTTTCGCCTTTCTCTAATCCTGCCAAAGCGGTTAAATTGCATATCGTTCCCCAACCCGTTGCCTTCAAACTATACCCGCCATCCGATGAGACTCCATCGGTCGTATCCAACGATGCTTTTGAACCAACCCAGTAACCGTCCGGTACGCCGTTGTTGTCGATATCCACATTCAACGGCGGCATGATGTTGACATAAGGATTCTGCGGAACATCATATAGAAGATGTGCCATCTCGGTGTAAGTCTTAACCTGGATCCGATTCGAATTCGCCTGGCACCAGGCAAGGAGGCTGTCCATCCGACCAAGGTAGCCGTTCCATCCGCCGAGTAGAGTGTTGAAATGGCTGTGACCAACTAAGAAGTGATGCGTCGCCACTCCGTTGGCTATGGTGGTCTTGAGAGTCTGTAAATCTTCACGGTCCTCCAGGATATCTCCCCACTCCATCCCGTATCGCTTGTCCTGGAGCGAATCATATTCATTGTAACACTTCAAGCTGTTTGCGGGATCGGTTGCCGCGGCAGAGTAACCGTATATGCCGCCTACGATCTGTTTAACCTGAAGCGTGCTCGGAGTGGGCCACGGCCCACCCGGTTCTATCCATGTGTAAGGCCTTTGTATCTGGTGCGCGTTACAAAGATCCAGTGTCCTTTGTACGAGCAGCCCGAGTGCATCGTCGGTCAAATGGACATTGTATTGTCCTACGAAGTGGCACCACACACCCATCGTATCTTTGATAGGTATGCTCTCTCCCCAGAAACTAAGGAGTTTCACCGTATCGATGTTTGTCGAATCAGCTGCCCAGATATTTGTCATGTTCCCGACATTGAAGAGCTGTCCGGTGCCGGGGATGTAAATTCCCCAGAGATATCCGTTCTGCGCGACAAAATCTTTGAATCCGCCCGATGTCATGCTATAGGCGTATCCGCCGCTAATATTAATAATACATCCTCCCGGCGCCGCTTGACCGTTATACAGCGATGTGTCGATCGCTGGATCGTACTTCAGATAAATATTATTCGAGCCGATATGGTCTACGCCGGGCAAACCGGAATAAGAGGTCGTGTCGTTTACGGTAAAATAGTTCGTCCTATGGTTCGGAGTGTGGTCTGCCATCTCATGGCCGCTCGCTTGAAGATCCCGGATCATTGTAAAGTAATCATCGACGGCGTCTTCCAACTCCAGATTCACCGCGAACGTAAAATGATATCCGTATTTATCGAAAACCTTTGCGTACGCGTACCAGTTGCTTATGGATTGGTCGTCATCGACTCTGAAACAAACCCCGCCGATCTTCTGATCGTCCGGTACAGGATACCCGCTTGCGGTGGATTGCCCATATGCACTGTCCAATGCAAAACCGCCCACCGTCAGCCCCCATACAACCGGTAAGAACGACAAAAACAAATTTTCTCTATCCATCAGACCCGCCATAATTCATCTCCTTCTCGATGCGTTGCCAAAATTTCAGCAGAGTATTTGAGAAACCCTCTGACAATCAGCCAACGCCTTCATCTTCTCAGGCCATCCAAACCTTCTACAGCAAATCGTCAAATTGTACTTATGCATCACTTAGACCCGACAGAGTGTGCCGGCCAAAGCATAGATGATAGAAAGATACCATCATGCCTTATTCTGCAACTAGGATGCCAAGAAAGTCCCCGAGTAGCTTCCTGGTTTCAACGAATTACGGCAGCTGCAATTACGGAAAGTTGGAACTTCGTGACATTCTACCTCAGCAGGTAGAATTAACGCAGTAAAGATTTTGATGCACTTAAAACCGTCCGTGAGATTTCACTACAACAAACCGGACATTTATTGCTTTTCCGCCGTTTACTCTCAAACGCGTGCCAACGAGGGGAGGGGTTCTTATTGTTGAAGAGAGTGAGAACTAAGATGAAAGTAAACCAGAAGTGCCGGGGAATTGTTTGCGAACGGTGGATATGTTGGACGTCTGCGTTCGAGAAGTGAAGCCTGCCCAATCTTCAATGCCGAGAGCGGGAATCGAACTCGTACGAGGGGTTAAGCCTCGTCCCGACTATGTCGGGATGCGTCTACCCGAACGTGTTCGGCATTTGTTCATCGCTTTCAATCACTATCTCGATCTCATCCAGGATCTCGCACTCGCAGATCATTTCTTCGGATCGTTGAGTTGGATGCAGAAAGCATTACAAGTTTAGTGGCTGCAAACTGGATATTTCCCCCTGATCTTCAGTGCCGAGAGCGGGAATCGAACCCGCACGAGGGGTTAAGCCTCGCTGGATTTTGAGTCCAGTGCGTCTACCAGTTCCGCCATCTCGGCGCATCCATGCGCCAAAACGTTCTGACACTCAGGCGCGAGTGAAAATATAACACGTGGAGGCCATTTGTAAAAGAATGTTCCGGGGACTTTCCGGCTAAAGGGCTTATTTTCTTCTCAGCGCCATCATAGTAAGGTCGTCATGTATGTGAGACTGGCCTCTAAATGTCGCTAGATCTTTCAAACATGCGGAGATAATTTCTGTAATCGGTAGGGAGGATTTCTCTGCTAGGAGTTTTATGAGTCGGTCTTCGCCATATTGCTCGCTCGACCCGTTCGGGGTTTCCGAGAGCCCATCCGTGAAAAGCACAAGGCTCTCTCCGGATTCAAGCCTGGTCTTTTGTGAATCATACTGTCCACTGCAAAAAATTCCGAGCGGCAAATTCGAAGATGGAATTCTCTCCGTTTTGTGTTTATGAACAATTATTGGAGAGGGGTGGCCGGCATTACAGATTTCTATTTCACCCGAACTTTCTGCGAGCCCGCACACGAGTGTAGCAAAGTGAGTTATGAGGCTGCCTTCACAGAAAACCCTATTTGCGCGCGAAAGAATTTGAGCGAGCGGCATGCGTGTCGCAGTAAGAGTTCTGAATGTCGCATGAAGCTGCGACATCAACATCGACGCAGCCACACCTTTGCCGCTGACATCACCGACCATGAAGAAGAAGGAATCGCGGCTGTTTTCGGGTATGACGATATCACAATAATCGCCGCTGACAGGGCCTGCCGCTTCGTAATTATATGCGCTGTCCCACCCCGGAAGGGCCAGGTCCCTTTTCGGCAGCAATGCTGCTTGTATCTCATGGGCCAGATCGAGGTCGCGCTCAAGCGTTCTTTGCTCCATTTCCGTCAGATGAGCGAGACAGTTCCTCACCAAAGGATCGGCAATTAATCGATCGATTTCAATAGTGTCTCTGCAAGTCTCACAAAAGCCGTAAGTCCCGGCGCCGATTTTTTCGAGTGCGAGATCTACCTCACGTAAGAGATGCATAAGCTGTCGTGCGTCAGGAGATTCAGCTATCGCTTCCCTCAGCTTTTCCTTACGGTCCTGCAGCTGCTGCAGGATCATGCTTTCTATCGGGCTTGCCATTGGTATTCTCCTCTCTAACGCTTTCTCCGTTACCTGTCCGATTTATTTTTCTATTGCCTAGTACGAAACAGTGCCCCGAAAGGTACAGCAGAAAGTCGCTTTACTCGGATGCGAGAAGTTTTTTGATCTCTTGAACGAGATCGTTCCGCGGAATTTCTCTCTGAACCTCTCTGCTCTTCTTCAGCCATTCTTCGCGTTTTGCTGCATCTTTGCTTGCCTCTGCACCGGCGGTCAAGTCTTTAATCGTTACCGTTCCTTTTTCGAATTCGTTCGAGCCGATGATGATTGCAAATCCTGCTCCAACCTTGTCCGCGTATTGAAGCTGCTTTCTCAGACCTTTCTCTGTCCCTAGATATAAATCCGTTTTGATCCCTGCTTCCCGAAGTTCGTTCGCTATTCTGAGATAGTCCGTAAATCTATCCTGTTCCATGATGGTTATGACTACATCGACGAAGTTGTTGTCCGACTTATCGTCTATAGCGGTAAGAAGTCTGTCGATGCCGATCGAGAATCCTACGGCGGGTAAATCCACGTTCGTGAAACGTTTCACAAGGTTATCGTAACGTCCGCCTCCGGCTATGCTTCCAAACTGCGGCTTGTTTTTAAGGTTCACTTCGAATACGGGCCCGGTGTAATAATCAAGCCCACGGGCTATTGTCGGATCAAGCATAACAACTTCACTCCCGATGCCGAGCACGTTCAGAAAGTCGTCAAGACTTTGTAAGTCCTCACAGCTTTCTTTGCCGAGAAGCTCAGAGATTTTCGCGAGCACTTCCTTGCGATTACCCTTTGGGAGTGCCAGATAATTTTCTATCTTCTTCACATTTAAATTGGTCAGCCCGAGTCCCGGAATAAAATCACCGGATGAATCATATCTTCCTTTCGTCAGTTCGAGCTCGACGTTTTGCATGCCAATCTTATTCAGTTTATCAAGCACGCGGAAGATATCTTTCGCTTTTTTTCCGCCGGCAGGATCCCCGACCGACGAAATGCCGCTGTATGCGATCACTGCATTCAAGACCTTCCTGCTGTTGACACCTACGATGAACCCACCGACTCCGATTTCCCGGAGAGCCATAACTACAGCCGAGATGACCTCCGCTTCCGCAAGCTGACTGGAAGTCCCGACCACATCGATGTCGAATTGTGTAAACTCGCGAAAGCGTCCGGGATCGGGTTTGTCTGCCCGCCAGACCGAGCCCACCTGATAACGCTTGAAAGGTTTCGGCAAGTCGTTGTACTGTGCCACGATGCGGGCAAGCGGAACAGTCAGGTCGAACCGGAGGGCGGCTTCTTGTTCCTCGGGACTCTTCAATCTGAAAATTTGTTTCGTGTTCTCTTCACCGTATTCGCCCAGCAATATTTCCAAATATTCGAGTCCCGGTGTTTCGAGAGGTAAGAAACCGAAGCTCTCGTAAACCATCTTTATTATTGAGATGATTTCGTTTTTCTTCCGGGCATATCGCGGCATTAAATCGCGGAAGCCCTTGACATTTTGTGGTTCTATTTTTTCCATGATATGATTTTTAATGATGGTAAAAAGGGGTTCAATGAAATAAACCCACATCGCGTTTCTACTTAATTTACAAACAAAAGGTGAAAAATCTGAGATTGTTTCCTCCATCTAATGGGTTTGGATGGATGGTTTTCTATTTGACCTGCGGTTCAATTGGCAATGCCGATCTCGGTTCACTATCGGTGGGCCGGTGGCGAGGAAGGTCTACATTTCTTAGAAATGTTTCGTAATTTGTCATTTAAGCATGGAGGTTCATTTTCAAATGAAAAATAAAATGAAAGACGTGGTTTGCCTAACAATCGTTTTTCTTTTCTCTTTTCGCCCCAATGTTTTACCCCAAGGTTTCGATCATTTTCTCAACTATGTGAATTCTCTGCCAGATTCCAATCGTGCCTCCGTGGTGGATAGCTTTCTGTTGGTGACGAGATTGTTTCCTGTCATCGAAAATGACACGGTCGTCCACTTCATCTATTGCGGTTCGGCTGGCAAGGTTAATGTCCCTGGCGATATGAACGGCTGGCAGCCTAAAGCTTCGCCGATGACGCACGTCGGCGGAACGAACATGTGGTACCTCACTCAGTCTTATCCGCGAGATGCGAGATTGGAATACAAGTACATCATCAACGATACGAACTGGATTCTTGATCCACTGAACCCCCATCAGGCAATCGAAGGTCTGGGCCCAAACTCCGAACTAAGAATGCCCGGGTACGTTTCGCCGCCTGAGATAGAGTACTACTCTGATATTCCGCATGGCTCTGTGGTCGACACGATGTGGCACAGTACCAACTTGTCGAATTCGAGGAAGATCGTGATTTATCTTCCACACGGATATGGGACTTCGTCAGACAGTTTTCCGGCGGTCTACTTTCAGGACGGCGCGGAGGCTATCTCTTTGGAGAAAGCTGAAAACGTGATGGACTACCTGGCATTTCATAAAATAATACCTCCGGTAATCGCGGTGTTCGTTCCCTTCGTGAACCGTGCCCCGGAATACGCCGGAAAAGACGTCGAAGCATACATGAAATTTTTCGTGGAGGAACTCGTCCCGTTTGTAGATTCGAATTACCGTACGGTCAGGAAACCACAGGGAAGAGCAGTGATTGGGGCATCGTTCGGCGGAAATATTTCGCTCCGGCTCGGTTCCACTTATCCGGACATCTTCGGCAACGTCGGTGCGCAATCGAGCTACGTCGATTCTGTGAATTCATTGCGCTTCAGGTCGGGAAGCAAACTCGGTCTGAAGATTTATCTGGATCTAGGTACTTACGACATTCCGTATTTGATACCGATGGTTCATGATTTCGTTCGCGTCATGGAGGCGCGCGGATATGATTACGAATTTCACGAGTATCATGAAGGGCATAGCTGGGGAAGCTGGCGTGCACACCTGGGGAATGAGCTGAAATTCTTTCACGGAATCAAGACTGGAATGATAGAAAACTATTTGGATTCAGGTCGAACATGCACATTGGAGCAGCCGGGGCCATTTAAACCGTCTGGCAAGGTCGTTTTTTCATTGACAAAAGCACAGAAGGTCAGCGTCACACTGTTCAATGCTAATGGAAAGGAAGTGCGCTCTCTGTTTTCAGGATCACTTTCTGCCGGAGATCATGTGATCCAATTTTCCAAAGAGGAATTGCAGAGAGGTGTATATTTTTACCGCGTTCAGACGGAGGATGGAAATTTTACGAAGAAATTGATCATAGTTAAGTGAGATCTAACTTTTGAGTTGTCACTGCACTCTCGTGACAATAAAAGGCCATTCGCGCCTTTTGTATGCCCTCGCAAAGTAAATTGCCAACCCTGCCACGAAAATAATTAATGCATATCGGATTTCATTTGTGAAGTTTCTCCGCGAGATGAGGAGAAACAGAAATCCCGTTATTGAAATCAATGCGGGAACCGGATAGAGCCACATCTTGAACGGGCGAGGAGCTCCGGGATTTTTCCATCGCCACGCGATGAATCCGGCCGTCTGCGAAAGGAATTGAATCAGTATTCTGATGACGACGAGTGCTGCGATCACATCTGCAAGGCGGAGAAAACAAAATAACGCAGCAACAGCTCCGAGCGTTAGAAGCGAAACGTAAGGGAAGTCGTCTTTCTCGTGTATTTTTGCGAATGCTCCGAAGAAATTTCCATCTCGTGCAGCGGCAAACGGAATCCGCGAGTAGCCGAGCAGTAGTGAAAACACAGAAGCGAACGCCGTCCACATGATCAGGAAGGTTGCAGCCATTCCCGCCCAGCTTCCGTACAGCCGCTCCATCATGGCGGAGATGAGATAACGTCCTTCTCCGGTTCCTTTCACCAGTTCGCGCCACGGGACCACTCCGATGATACTTATGTTCATGACGATGTAGATAAATGCGACGAGGGCAATGGAGATTATGATTGTGCGGGGGATTGTCTTGGCCGGTTCCTTCACCTCATCCCCGAGGAAGCAGACGTTGTAATACCCCCAGTAATCGTAGACCGAAATGAGCATAGCCGAGCCGAGTCCGAGGAAGAATTCTTTGGAAAGAGAAAACGCTCCTTGTGGAAAGTCGAACGCGACGCGCCGGTCGAAGTGCGTGATGCCTGCAAATATGACCCACATTACCGCTGCCATCACAACTACCCATAGTAGCCGAGACAGCTTATTTATTACCGTGATCTTTCGGTAGAGAAGAAGAACTGCGAGAAGCAGAGCAGCAATTGCGATGATGGTGAACGCACGGATGTCAAAACTCGCCGTGAGCGTCCCGGCAAATGGGATGCTGATTACTTTATCAATGGAAAAGAAAACACGGTTTAACCCCGGCAAAAAGTAAGTGGAATACTCTGCGAGTCCGATGCACCCCGAGGCAATTGAGAGCGGCGCACTGAAGACGAGCTGCCAGATAAAGATGAAAGACATCATTCTCCCGAACTTCCCGTAGATTTCACTTAGGTATCGGTACGTTCCTCCAGAGCTCGGCATCGCAGCACCGAGTTCTGCCCATACCATCCCGTCGCACATCGCTAACAATGCGCCGAGAATCCATCCTAGCATTGCTTGTGGTCCACCCATCGCGGAAATGATGAGCGGTATAGTGATAAACGGTCCCACTCCGATCATATCGATCATGTTCAGGGAGATGGCGCCGGAAAGTGTCAGCCCTCTTAGGAGATGAGGATTTTCGATCTTTGCTTGGGACAAGTCAATTGTGGTTCAATTGTCAAAACTCAATAGTCAAAATACAATTCAATTATCAGAACCAAATTAAGCGGTTTAATGTCTATATCTGGGCGCCGTGCGCTTCCCGCCGATGCCTTTGACAAACACTAGTTGCCATTTCTAGGCTGCGATATTAGATTGAACAACAATTTCATCCCGCCCTCGTTTAATATTTTTACCTGTCTGTAAAGTGCAAGCGAGGTATAAGTATAAGTTCCCTTCCCATATTTTGCCTGGAGGAGAGAGGTTGACGGCACTGTTTCATCCTCGTCGCTCATCGCAAGAAGCCGTTCATATTTGCCGGAGGTTTTCGTCGTGTCTCCGTCGGGCAGATAAATATTTCTTTCCTGCACCCATCCGTTCCAATCGGAAGGGAGGATCTGGTTTGGCGAATGGAACAGTTTATTCGAGGGATCCAAAACTGTAACCGGCTGTGTCTCTTCGGTCACTCGCTCTTTCGTGATATTGATCGGATAAGGAGCAAAGGCGTGTCCGTTCCATTCGGGGGGTCTGTTGTAGAAGCACACGACATTCCCTCCATTGTTCACGTAGTCGAGAATCCTATCGTTGTATTCAACAAGGTCATGCCGATAGAGATATGCGCGTATGTCGAGGACTATCGACGTGAATTTGGTTAGGTTTTCTGCTGCCAGGCTGGAAGAGTCCAGGACTTGATATCTTATACCGAAGGCATCGAGAGTTTCCTGCAGAGTGTTGTCGTAAGTATTCACGAGCCCGATATTGTCCGAGGTGTCATATTTTGCTCTGACCCGTCTGAGGACGGCGACGTCCCTTTGGAACCTTAATCCGGACGACCTTCGTCTAGGATGAGGTAAGGCAGCAAAGATGAGTGAGTCGTCTGCCCTTTTGGTTTCAGGAAGTTTCAGTGTCACCTTAAGATGATATCTTTCCGAGTTAGGAAGGACAAAACGCTTTATCATTATGTTATGCCTGCCGAAGTAGACATATAGAGTTATCGGAAGCGGGGCGTTAGTGCGATTGAAGGTCTCCAAATCATACGACCTATTCCTGCCATGAGGATTGACGCTTGACAACAGAGAATATTTCGGTGAGACGTAAAAGGAAAACGGCTTCAGATCGGAAGTAAAAATGCTCGGAACCGGGAATGTTTTTCTTTCGGATGGCAGTATCCCTGAAAATAAATCGTGTGGATCGTACGGATATTTCTTATAACTGCGTACCAGCTCATAAACCGACTTTCTAAAGACCGTCGGCAGGTTGACAAAGTCCAATTGATCCATTCCTTGCGTGCGATGTTTCTTCAATGCATCCCACGCGACTTGTTGAATGGTCTCGTTGTCATATTTCGTATCGACAGGAATAGTCACAAGTGAATCTTTTTTCAGTTCGGTTTCTCTCAGCACACGGAAAAATAATTTTTTCACTTGCCAAACAGTTACTCCGTGCCGGAGTTGCTCCGGATGGTACGTCGGGTCAGCTGCTTTCTCGAAGGCTTCGTACGCAGTGATGCCGACGGCTTGATGGTTCCCGTGCTGCCGGTCCGGCAATGTCGTAATTGTATCGTGATTTGTTATAATCACATCCGGCCTCAATGAGCGTATCATGTAAACGATTCTGGAAAGCACGGAATCTTTCCCGCCCCACATGCGAAAAGTTTCCTTTGCCGTCTTTGAAAAACCGAAATCGGGGAAGTTCAAAAAATAAACCTGTGTTCCCAAGACTTTTGACGCGGCGAGAGTCTCTTCCGTACGCATTTCTGCGAGTTCTTTGTAAAGCTCGGAACCGATTACGTTTTGCCCGCCTTCACCGCGGGTGTAAAAGATGCTGTACGCCTTTACATTTTTGATGTGAGTGTAATATGCAAGAGTCGCACCATTTTCGTCGTCGGGATGAGCGGACAGGCACATGAGCACGAAGCCGGAACCTTGTTGTACGGGTTCTGATCGGTACGTAATCCCGGTCTTGCTTGTCGCAGAAGACGAAATGACTCCGGTGACAAGCAGGAACACAAAGTAACTGACTATTCGGTCGTCTTTGAAGAAATTCTTCGCTCTCATGCCGATTTCACGACTATTTCCAAATGTCCCATGAAATTTTTCTAAGTTAAGATATTGCACATGTGTTTCCAACATTTTTCTGCTTATAAAAGTTTTGCAGGGTACTTATATTTCATCTGTTATACAACTGATACTTGGTGTGCCACAAAGACGAGTAGGAAAAATGTCAAGATTCAAGCTGATGCCCCCAAAAATGGCGAACAAAATCTTTTTCTTTTTCTTGATGGCACTGGTGAGTCCTTCCCGTGCGCAGACCTATCTCGGGGACTTTAGATCTTTTGTCGTTTCAGGCCGAACCATCATGGTACAGGCGGATACTTCCGCCGTGAAGTTCATATTCTATAAGCCCAACATAGTTCGAGTCGATTTCATGCCGAGCCTGACGACTACATTTGATACTTCACTCGTAGTTATCGTGGATACTACCATACCAGCGAACTATTTTGTCGCAGATAGTGATTCAACCTTTACGATAAAGAGTTCTTCTTTACAAATCGTGTGTCGAAAATTTCCTCTTCGGGTTGGGTTTTATTCGGCAGGCGGAGAGTCTTTGGTCAAAGAACCAGCCTCAGGTGGAGCGGGTTCCTCTAAGTCAAAGAGGATTGCGAATTTTTTCGTGAAGCCATCCGAGCACTTTTATGGTACGGGCGAGCGGGGGATGAGCCTCGACCTTCGGGGCCAGGCATTCGACAATTACAATGAACAGCATGGTGGTTACGGGTCGCCGGTTCCCCCGACAATGAATGTGAACATCCCGTTTATGATTTCAAGCGGCAACTATGGGATTTATTTTGATGACACATATAGGGGACATTTCGACGTCGGCAATTCGAACCCAAATGTTTTTACGTATACTGCCGACGGCGGGGAACTTTCCTATTACTTCATCTGCGATTCCACAATGAAGGACGTGCTGGCCGATTACACATGGCTTACCGGTCGACCGCCGCTTCTTCCCAGATGGGCTTACGGCTACATCCAATCGAAGTACGGTTACAGGAATGATACGGATGCATCTCAGATGATCCAGCGAATGAGAAATGACAGCATTCCGTGCGACGCGATAGTGCTGGATTTATACTGGTTTCAAAACATGGGAGACTTATCATGGAACACCGGTTCGTGGCCAAATCCAAATCAAACAACTGAAAACTTCTTGTCCCAGGGGTTTAAAACTATTGTCATCACGGAGCCTTATATCACACAGCCTTCGTTGAATTTTTCAGAGGCAAATAATCTCGGCTACCTTGCAAAGAGTTCCGCCGATCAAAGCTACATTTTGGGCAACTGGTGGTCATGCGGCTGCAACGCGGGTCTGCTCGATATAACAAACCCCGCGGCCCGGGCTTGGTGGTGGGGAAAATACAACTCGATTTTTCAGACGGGAGTGTCCGGGCTCTGGACGGACCTTGGTGAACCCGAGAGAGATTATGGCGATATGAAATTTTACACCGGATCGGATTCCATGGTTCACAATATCTACGATTTTCTCTGGGCCAAGACTTTGTTTGAAGGGTTTAATAACTCATTTTCAAATCTGCGCATGTTCAATCTTACTCGTTCGGGATATGCCGGGATTCAGAGATTTGGTGTTGTAACATGGTCGGGCGATGTCTCAAAGACTTTCGGCGGGCTTGCTGTGCAGCTTCCGCTCCTCCTAAACATGGGCATGTCAGGAATTGTTTATCACAATTCGGACATCGGAGGATTTGATAACGGAAGTACGACTCCGGAGCTATATGCCCGCTGGATGGAATTCGGTGCCTTCTGTCCGGTGATGAGGGCGCACGGATACGATGGCGATAATGGTACAGAGCCATGGTCATTCGGAACCCAAACGGAAGAAATAGTTAGAAACATCATAAAGCTCCGCTATTGCCTTCTCCCCTATAACTACACCGCGGCGAATGAAGCCTACACGACGGGAATGCCGATGGCACGGCCGCTCGTTCTCGAGTATTCCAACGATCCGAATGTTTATAACGAAAGCTCTGCTTACTTATGGGGAGACGATTTTCTTGTTGCGCCTGTGGTTCAATCCGGACAAACAACACAGATGCTTTATTTGCCTCAAGGGAAATGGGTGGAGTACTGGACAGATAAAGTTTATAACGGGGGCACAACCGTCACAACAAGCGCTCCATTGAATGAAGTGCCGCTGTTTGTGAAAGCAGGAAGCATCATACCGATGCAGCCGGCGGTAAACTATGTTGATGAGTTTCCGTCCGACACCATGGATCTTGCGATTTACCCTGATCCTGATAACGCTTCAACATTCTCTCTCTACGAAGATGATGGGAAAACTCTGGCTTACCAAAAGGGTGCGTTTGCGACGACCCATTTCAGCGAAGCGATAACGGATGGCAGCCGCACCATGGAGATAACTGTAGGCAGTTCTATCGGGGACTACAATGGCAAGCCGGCAGATCGCGTTTATGTGTGCGCGATACACAAGGCATCTAATGTCCCTGCCGATGTGCGGTTCTTTAATGTGTCGTCTGGAGCGAATTACAGATTGGACCTGCTCGTCTCCAGAGGTTCTTTGGATGCCGTTCCTTCCGGGTATTTCTATGATACGTTGTCCCAGGTTTTATATGTGAAGATTCCTGCTAATGCCGACAGTACGTACTCTGTCTTAATCGACAGCGTCGACATAACCGGCATAAGGAAAAATCCGAGCCCAGCATCGGGCTATGAGCTTGAACAGAATTATCCTAATCCATTCAATCCTACTACGGCGATCGGGTACCAGATTTCATCAGCCGCGGGCGAACGTATTACTCTGAAAGTTTACGATGTGCTTGGAAGAGAAATAAAGACTCTTGTAAATGAAGTTGAGAAGAAGGGAAGATACGTTGTGGAGTTCGATGGTAGCGCGCTTTCGAGCGGAGTTTATTTTTACAGGCTGAGCGCGGAACACTTCGTCCGGACAAAAGCGATGGTTTTGTTGAAATAGAATCGTGTGATGCAAGCCACAGAATGAAACTTGCTTCTGCTATTTGGAGTCCATAACTTCTGGTGCCAATAGGTTCATTATTCAGTCGGCATGAATGATTTGGAGGCTTCGAGAAATGTGAGAATATTTTTTGCGTTGTTGTTCTTCGAGTCAATTCGTCAGGGAAAGGTGAGTGGTCCAACGCGGATTGATAAAATGTTTTACGTCTGATCTTTTGAAAGTCGAGAAATGTCAGGGCGGCAAAATATCCTTCTTCAAGTAGCCCTTCAGCATGTCGGCAGAGTTTTTATAGATCGCCGGCCTGTTATGGCCATTTGGGAACGTGTATACATAATCCATCAATAAGTTAGGAGATATGACAATGAAAAATCCATCCAAATATTTCTTTCTTTTCATCCTGTTCATAATACAGAATGGCTACGGGCAACAGAAACAAACCTTGCCGGTTGTCGGGAAGTCGATACCGACTGTTTCGTTTTTTGTCGCGGCGGACTATTTTGCTCCGAAATTTGAAGATGTGGATGCGGTATTCCGGACGATCGAGAGAAATTACGCGCTTCCTGCCGGAAGTGATTTCAAAGACTATTATTCCGTGCTTGCCGGAATCAGATTTGCTCCTGTCCCGCAACATTCGATCCAGTTGGAATTCGGTGGAAGTCTTTTCAGATCGAGTCCAAGCGGATCCCTTGGTGAAGGTCGCTCGGCAAGTTTCATACATATGTACTACGCCGGCGGAACCTATCTATACAGTTTTCCTGTCGGTGCTGTAGACATTCTTCTTGGTTGCGGCCTGGGTTACGTGGGTTTGAATGCCGAGCGAACTTATCAAGGCCAATCCGGGGTTGCACAGGTGAATGCCGGTTTGACTCAAGCGCACGCACAGGTGGAGGTCGAATACATTGACGCTTCCGGCTTCTCGGTGGCGTTGGACGGTGGCTATTCTTTTGCGACGACTCTGTTTCCACAGCGTGCAGAAATTGATTTTACAATCAAAGGAATATACGCAGGAGTAAAAATAGGCATTCCACTCATAAAAACATTCTGAGCACGACTTTTCATTTAATCGAATCACCAAAAATATTGGAGGCTATATCATGGTTAAGCATTATTTATCACTTTTAAAACTGATTGTTCTGATTGTGATTGTCTCGATGGCGGGATGCAGCAAGAATTCTTCTACGCCACTATCTCCATCCGGACAAACCACCCAGCCGAAGGGAACTATCACAGGTCTTATTCGGAACTGGGTTACAAATGAGCCGGTGCCTCTTGCAAAGGTGTCGATTGGATATGATGGTACGGTTCAATCAACCACCTCCGACAGTGCGGGACAATTTTCTTTTTCCGGTGTCCCGGCAGGACAGTATCAGGTCGCGGGCGCCGGGGCGATATTCTCCGGTTCTTATACCGTAACGATTTCGATGGCCAAATATAATTCTTCGCAGAAGGATTCGACAAAAAAATACCGGGATTATTACTATAGAACGGCAACAATTTCGTTTACCTCTCTTATAAAGGGCGACTCTTCAGCAGTAGATGATATGGTGGGAGCCATGCTGCTCAACATATCTTATCTGAATACGACGGTGAAAGGAGAGGTAGTGAATCAAAACATGGAGCCTGTCTCGGGTGCTTTGGTCTCATTGTGGGATGAAAGTGTGAATCCAGGAGTTGTCATGGCTCAAACCTCAACGGCTGCGGATGGATCATATCAATTCATAAATGTGGATAACGGCTTGACGGTTAACATAAAGTCGATCAGCTCAGACGGCTCTCTGCAGGGACAGCTTCCTGGCAATCTCACACTTCCTCCGAACGTAACGACCGATCCTCTTCGCGTCGAAGTTTCTGCGGAACGGATCATGCTCGTACCATCTGACGACACAAGTCCGTTCGTCATCGGAATAAGCCCGGAGAATAACTTTGATATTTCTCCGACTAATCTTCAGATTGTCTACACATTCTCGGAGCCGATCAAACAAACCGTGTATACGGAGGTTGACGCTTCAACTCCGATCGGCAACCATACGATGCTTGATGACATAGTGCTGAACTTCGTCGGGATGAAGAAAACAGATGCCGCAGTCAATTTTTCAATGCAGTGGGATCCGACACATAGCCAGCTCACGATTTCGCCTCAAGGCCTCGTTGGCTCGGCACGGTACAGTCTCGACATGACTACAGTATTTAACTCTGGAAAGATTACCGATGCCGCCGGTAATGTGCTGGTCAATAATCCGCAGATCATCGGCGATTTCGAGGTTCTTAACTTCACCACGAGCGGCGGTTCGCCTATGCCGGCTGTGCCGGCTGTCTCTCGTCGATACGTACCAGGTTATTTCGGTAATCTCGATTACGATGGAGGAGCCGTTGGCCTGGAGTGGAGCTATGATGTAAACGCAAGAAGCTATAACGTTTACAGGAGCGTAAATGGAAGTCCTTACCAGCTGGATGCAAATGACGTCTATGCAATTCAATTCTCGGAAAATATCGGTTCGCTCGTTGTGCCGCTTGGTGCGACCAACCCTCTGAGTGCAGGCTCGGTCAGTTATAAAGTGACCGCCGTCAGTAAAGATCTCGTTGAGACTCAGGCGAGCGCCGTCGTCACGGTTACTGATAATGTTAATCCGAGATTGCTCAACGCGACAGTTGCTCCTGCCGGCGGCACGAACAACTGGATTTACACGTTGAGCTTTTCGGAACCATTAGACGTCTCCGAGGCGGAAAAAGTCAGTAGTTATTCGATCGTGAATACAGGCACGGTTACTTTCACGAAGACTGCCGCGAACTACGTCGGTTATTCAGGCGGCAACTACGTTGTTGAGCTTTCCGTAACCACGAGCGCAGCACTACCGGTTGGTTATACCATAGATGCAGTGGGGGTGATAGATCTTGCTGGCAACGCTATGGACCAAACAGCACACAGTTATACATTCTGATCTAATCATGTATGAACCTTGCGAAGGTTTTGAACCTTCGCAAGGTTGCTTGAAATCCATGAGGCGGTACTCCTTCAATTGGTTGTATTGATTCTATTCCCGGGAGCTTTGCTTCAAGCAAGATACGGTTTGCTTTTTTTGCACAACGGGAGTTAGATTGCTGAAGAAGCTAAAGGGAGGTTGATATGAAAAAAGCAAAACGACTCCACATGGACGTGGCAGTTCATTTCGCTATTGGGCTTATTTGTATGCTTGCCTTTTTGTTCGCAGGCTGCTATGTCGCCGAACAGGTTGTCCAGTTGAACAATCTAAGTGTTGACGGACAGGTGCACCAGGTTCCGATTCGTGTTAATGATAACGATATGTCGGGGCATTTACGTCTAACTCCGGTCTTCGAGCTTATGCCTAAAAGAAACCTGGATGGTGTCCTGCAAATTGGAACGAACAAGGAAATCTCCAGTCTCCCTCAGTATGATACGACAACCAACCTTCGATGGAACTTCCCCTCTTACGTGGCGGGCCTGAGTGCTGACTACGGCCTGTCGAAAATTATCTCATTCTCCGCCGGAGGGAATTATTCCCAGGTTGACGGGAAACATTTTTTTGAGTGGGACCTCGGGCTTGGATTATGCTTCGATGGAGAAAATAGCGGCGGTCGACTTGAGGCGGGACTTCAGTGGGAAAATATCTGGTACCGAGCGACTTTCGACAAGTACGAAGTCGATCATTACATTTTCGGTGGAGAAGACAGTGTCAAGTATTTGTATTCCTTCAGCTCGAATGGCAACCGCTCGAATGTCAACTTTTACGTGAATCTTACTTTGAACACGAAGTTCCATAGCTCGCCCGTGAATGGATTTGTGAGAATAGGGTACGGCTCGACATCACTCGTTGATAACGATGTGCTTTCGGGGCAGGAGCAGGGAGATGTTTCGCAATCGGTAAGCTTCATCAGTCTTACGCCGGGTCTCTTTCTCGACATCGGAGAGTGGAACCGAATAGTGCTAGGATGCCAATTTATTTCTCCGAGTTCGTTGAATACATCCAATCCGGAATGGCTCATCTCTCCCATGATCCAACTTGATTTCACGTTCTGAAAATTCAGATTGGAGGATCGGAGGAAAATCCGGCCGCAGAAGAGTGCGAATAATGGCGGAGTGACCTCCGTTGCAATGCGGTCGAGCGGCTGCTGCCGTCTTGAGACTGTGGCTCAGTTTTGGAGTGATCCACAGTGCTAATTCTACATGAAGTTACTTCTGCACTCTCGCGTTGTGTTTTTCGCGATAGATATGGCGGCCGGCCCGATTCTGCATGCGATTCAGTTGCGCCTTATTTCTTGGAGTCAGTTTGCCGCCGTGTTCCGCTTTGTCCATTTGCTTTGTTCTCTGGATTCGGGCTTGTTGCCGCTCGAGGTTTCGAGTTTCGCCCTTTGTCAGCTGGCCACTTTTCACGCCCTGCCTGATCCGCTTTTGCTGATTGATTTGCCGTTGTGCCACCTTAGGTCTTACCGGTGGTTGAGTCGTTTGTTCCTGTGCCATGGAGATGCCGGAGATTGCCAATGCCACAAAAATGGCAGTGATGAGGGTTTTCATCGTCGTCATCCTTTCTTTACGTGTCGTATGAACAAGTTTTGATATATCGGGTTGAGCATCCATATTGTTTGGTCATAATTTTCGACAGCAACACTGTATGGTGAGTTTAAGCTTGAAATGCCTTTATGTAGAAATAAATTTTTATTAACCTTTCATTCACAAAGACAAAGAGCTGCAAAACGTTGATATTTGAAACTTGTAAATGAATACCGTTAATTTTATAATTTATTGATGAATCTCCTTTCAATCGAAACATCCTGCGACGAGTGTTCAGCAGCCGTCTTGGTCGATAGTGCACTTAAGTCGGTTATAATATCGTCACAGCTTGTTCACAACGAATACGGCGGCGTCGTGCCTGAGCTTGCTTCGCGCGCTCACATTGAAATGATTGTTCCAGTTGTCGAGGAAGCGTTGAAGAAATCTTCCATTTCCAAGAATGAGATCGATGCAGTCGCGGTAACTTACGGCCCCGGGCTCGCCGGCTCGCTCATCGTCGGACTGAGTTTTGCGAAATCGTTTGCTGCATCTCGGGGAATTCCCGTCGTCGGCGTGAATCATATAGAAGGACATTTGTACTCAAGTTTCCTCGAAAATGATAAACCGCAATTTCCGTTTCTGGCTTTGATTGTCAGCGGTGGTCACACGATGCTGGTACACGTGAAGGAGCCATACTCACACGAGCTTCTCGGACAAACGCGGGATGATGCGGCGGGCGAAGCCTATGATAAAGTGGCAAAACTCCTTGGACTCGGATATCCCGGTGGACCTGTTATAGATAAACTCGCTAAGGAGGGGAATCCAGAGGCGTTCAAGTTTCCCCGCGCTTTTATTAACGATGACTCTTTCGAGTTCAGCTTCTCCGGCCTTAAGACGAGCGTCCTTTATCTCCTTCGAGATTCTCAGAATGCATCCCGTCCGGAGAAGTATAAGCAGACCCGAAGGACAGTCGGAGGCGACGGTGCTGATGAGAGGTTCATTCGAGACATTTGTGCTTCGTTTCAACGCGCCGTCGTCGATGTCCTTGTCGAGAAGGCCATCGCAGCCGCCGTAAAATTTTCAGTGAGGTCGATAACTGTCGCCGGCGGGGTTGCGGCAAACAGTGAGCTTCGCGGGACGATGGCAGAGCGTGCGCACTCGATCGGAGCGAAAGTTTTTTTCCCGCGCCCTTTGTACTGCACGGACAATGCCGCCATGATTGGGATTGCAGCGCACTTTAAGTACAAGAAGTTTGGAATTATTTCAGACTTTATGTTGAAGCCCGTGCCAAATCTTACATTTTCGTCCGAGTTATCCCTTTAAGAAAGTTGTTGAGTTGAATAGAATAAAGAAGGTTATTGGATTCATTGCACAGGACGGAAAACATAAGAAAATTCTCAGCGCATACGTCATGCCCGGATTTCCGACTCGCGATTCAACTGCTGAAGTCTTGAGATCGGCGGAGAAAGCCGGCGTTGATTTTGTCGAGATTGGTGTTCCGTTCAGCGATCCCCTTGCCGACGGTCCGGTAATACAGAAGGCTTCCCAAGCTGCAATCGAGAACGGAATGTCGCCTGAAAAAATCGTCGATTTCGTAAGGACTTTTAGAAAAGAATCCGAACTTCCTCTGATTCTGATGGGATACGTGAATTCTTTCCTGAACGGCATCGGAAGGAGTTTCCCGGAAAAGCTGAAGTCTGCCGGAATCGACGGCGTTATCATCCCCGATCTTTCCCTGGAAGAATCCGACATGGTGAGGAAAGATATTGAGGATGCCGGACTGAGTCTCGTTTTGCTGGCCGCACCGACATCGACGGACGAGAGAATTGTGAAGATCAGCGAGGCATCGACGGATTTTGTCTATTGCGTCTCGGTCACGGGAGTGACGGGGGCAAGAAAGAATCTTGTGAGCAGCGATGTTACGGATTTCTTGAAACGCGTTCGGAAATTTTCTCGGAAGCCTTTCGTGGTCGGATTCGGCATATCGACTCCCGATACTGCAAGGGACATATCGAAATATTCTGACGGCATCGTGGTCGGTTCTGCGTTGCTGCAGAAAATTTCCTCGTCGTCTCAGTGCGGGGAAACAGCTTATGAGTTTCTAAAAAGTCTGCGGACGGCGATTGACGAAGAATGAATGACATGAAATCGCTTCGGGAGAAGATCGATCGACTCGACAAGCGGATCGTCAAGCTTCTCAACAGACGAGCTAAATACGCGGACGAGATCGGAAAGGTAAAGGAGAAATTGGGCCTTGAGGTATATTCTCCTGAAAGAGAAAAGCAGGTAATCGAAAATGTAAGCATCGAAAACCCGGGTCCACTTACCGATGAGGCCATCAAGCGTGTTTATGAGAGAATCATAGACGAGTCCCGTCGACTGGAGCGCGAAAGTGCCGGGGAACGGCGGATTTCCCTGCAGACAAATAATTCAAGGAGATTTTTTTTATGGTCCATGTTCCACCGTGAAAAGCCTTGATCTGACAGAAAGAAGCAAATTATTCGCATTCGCCGCGACTATGGTCGCTGCCTTTGTCATGGTATGGATAATAATCTTCGTAATGCCGTACCACCATGAGCGTGGAAGGGGGACGATCATAACGATCGAGAGGGGCATGAGCGCAGACAGAGTCTACACAAAGCTTGTTCAATCCAGCACAATTACGAATAAATTTGTCTTCAAAATTGTAGCTAAGATTTTTGCCGTGGAACACAGGATCAAGGCCGGCAAGTATCTCTTCGTCGGTTTTTTTTCCGACTATGACGTCATGAAGATAATCGCATCGGGCAAGAGCAACCTCCTTGTGACAGTGACGATCCCGGAAGGACTTACGATACGTCAGATTGCATCCGTTTACCAGCGTGAGATTGGAATTGATTCGACCGCTTTTGCGGATCTGGCTCTTGACGACTCTTCTTCCTCGGCATTGGGTATCCCGTCGAAAACCTTAGAGGGTTATCTCTTTCCGCAGACTTATGACTTCTACTATGACACCGACCCGAAGGAAATACTGGAACGGATGGTCGACGAGTTCGATATTTTTTTCGACGACTCTTTGAGAGAGAGGGCGGCTCAAATGGGATTGAGAATCTCGGAAGTGATGAAGATGGCATCGATAATCGAAGATGAGGCGCGCGTCGATTCTGAAAGGGCAATCATAGCAAGCGTGTATTATAATCGTTTAAAGAAGCATATACCGCTGGAAGCCGATCCGACGATCCAGTACGCTCTCGGGGAACGGAAGAGAGTTTATTACAAGGATTTGAAAATAAATTCGCCCTACAACTCCTATGAAAAAATCGGCTTGCCGCCGACGCCGATATGCAACCCCGGACAAAAATCTATTATCGCGGCGCTATATCCAGCGCGGACGGATTATCTATACTTCGTTTCGAACGGACACGGCGGCCATAAGTTCAGCAGTACATACGATCAGCATCTCCGGGCAGTGCGGGCATACAAAAGAATTCGAGCACACTAGCTACCGCCATAAAATGCCGCTCTCAGTTTTGAAACTGCGATTAAAACAGGTAATCGGGTCATTTCGAGCCCCCTCGGTTTTGAAATTCCTCGCTCCTGATTTCCTCATAGGAGTTTTTATGGCAGTATCAAATTGGAATTATCCGGACAAGAGTTTTATGCTGAAGGTCGGGGCCGTTGCCTGTTCGATTGCCTTGTTTACCTTGACGGCTGTGACGAAGAAATTGTTTTTCACCGGCGGCGACGTAGAGAATTTTTATTTTGTTTTGCCGACAACCGCATCCAGGTTTGCTTCCCTTTCATCTGTTATTCTCCTCAATCTCGTTGTGGTCCTTTCCGTCATAGTTCTCCCGGTGCTTCTTGTTTTTCATCCGTTGAATTTTCTTGGCGATGCAATTCTTATCGGGATATCTTCTTCATGTTACTCCGCCACATTTTATTTTGTTGTTTTATTCGTAGTGGCACTGCTCCCGAGAAGGATTGCCGATCCGGCGTTGATGATTTTCCAGGTATTGATGGCATTGATTCTTTTGGCGGTGTTCCAGCTTCCCATCTATGACGTCCTATTTAGTACTACAAACTTCTTGTCTCTGACTCCTTGCATCTTGTTCCTGGTTTCTTGTCTCCTGTTTCTTCTTTTCCCGTTGCAGGAGAAACTAATCTCTAATTTGAAGGAATATGAATCCGATTCGGGCATGAATCTGCCGGCGATTGTTGAAAGACTCAGAAACGCACTTTTCATTAGGAGTTCGGAAGAGGAGGCAGGTTTTCTTTTTTTTCTCTCCAACATCGTAAGAGGTCAGTCATTTAGACTTTCGACGATTGCAACGGCCGCCACACCGGTGATGGTCGCGATCTTCTGGGTGCTTCGTGGTTTTCGTTTTGTAAATTTCGGGGAGCCGACCGGGTTCTTGACGCCGGAATATGCCGCGCCAATAGCTTCTCTTGTCGGTTCCGGCATCGTGGTGCATTATTTTCTGTCGCAGAATTTATTGAGCTCAAAAGACCACGACGCCGCTTGGCTTTTTAAAGTAAATCCGTTGTTCTGCAGCGGCAAGTTTGTGCTGGGAGTCCGTAAATCGTATCTAACCATCGTCCACGTCCCGATGAGCATCGGAATTTTCCTGGTAATTATTCAGGGAAATTCGTTTCTGGAGTCCGCAGTTGTCGCGCTGACATTTTATTTTTTGACTCATATAGCCGCAACCGTTTTTTCAATCACGCAGAAGAATCTGCCGTTCACGCTGCCATTCACTCGGATCAGCTCGGAGAGTATAGCCGATCTGATTTTCATGCTTCTTTATTCGACTCTCGTGACGTTTATTCTGCTTGTTTCTTACGAAAAAATCGGGAATCTTTTGATGCTGAATCTTTTTGCGTTTATCTTAGTAAGTGTCATTGAGTTTTCATCGGTGAGATTCACCAATAGCAGAGTTGAGCTTGTCTAAAAACAAATCGAATGTCCCGTTCGCAGGGAAGAAAATGATCGTGGGCGTAACGGGAGCAAGCGGTGCAATCTATGCTCTTCATACACTCCGTGCGCTCCTTACAAAAGGAATCGAAGTACACATCGTCTTTTCCGACTACGGAGCCTACGTCATTGAGAGCGAAACGGATTTTTCACTGAAGACGGGGGACATGCTTGAATCCTTCAGGGCAAAATACGGCGATGAGGTAATGAGCGGCAGCATTGTGAAATACAGCAACAAGGATCTTGCCGCGACAATTTCGAGCGGTTCGTTCAAGACAGATGGAATGGTTGTTGTGCCGTGTTCCATGAAGACTCTGGCGGGAGTTGCGCAGGGTGTCGCAGGAAACCTGATCGAGCGTGCAGCCGATGTCACTTTGAAAGAGGGCAGGAAACTCGTGCTTGTTCCCCGCGAGACTCCGTTGAACAAGATTCACCTGAAAAACATGTTAGCCGCAGCAGATGCAGGAGCGCATATACTTCCCGCAATGCCTGCATTTTACCAGAAACCGACCTCGATAGAAGAACTCGCAGATTTCATAGCGGCCAGGATTCTTGCGTTGTTTGATATTGAAACGGAACTTTTCGAGCCTTGGCAAAAGTAAATCGATCTACCAATCTCTCGTCAGCCGTTCTCTATGGATTCTCGATTTCTTTTTTTCTCATCATCCTCGCGGGTTGCGCAGGTCAGATCGGCCCCTCCGGCGGCCCGATAGACAAAACGCCGCCACAAATTGTTTATTCATCGCCTTCGCAAAAACAATTGAACTTCAATTCGGACGAATTAGAAATTCGTTTTGATAAATATATGTCCGAACGGGCAGTGGAGAATGCAATCTATTTTCCTCCGTTCAGCTCGAAAGAGATCGACTTTGACTGGTCGGGCAAAGAATTGACGATCAAACTCCGCAAGCCGCTGGAAAAGGACCGAACATATATTTTAACGATTGGCGCCGGAGCACAGGACACCAGAAATAATTCTATTGGCAAGGCGGTCAACCTTGTGTTCTCCACAGGCTCAAAGGTTGACACCGGCATCATAAGCGGCACCGTTTTTTTTACAGGTAAAGCTCAAGCGTACACCGTCGCGGCGTTCTCAGTCACCGACAGCATCGACACACTCAGACCTTCCATGAATCTGGCAAAATACGTCACGCAGTCCGACGACAGCGGAAGATACATCATGCAAGGTCTGGCCGCCGGTAAGTATCGGTTGGTATGTTTCGACGACCAAATGAGAAACTTTACCTACGCAATTCAAATGGATAATTACGCGTCGGCGACTCACGACATCGAAATGACAGATAGCCTCCAGAGTATCACCGACATGAATTTCATGCCTGCGACTGAGGATACATCTCGTCCTCAGTTGTATAGCGCCGACCTCGCGAAAGACGGAACACTGTTATTGAAGTTCAGCGAGATGTTGGACTCTTCCTCTATATCACCGCGGTATTTCTACGTGCGCGACTCCGTCACTGCTGAAGATTTCCCGGTTGATTACGCGGCCCGGCGAGAAGATAACAAGCTCAATGTCACTCTCGGTCTGGCAAAGCCGCTTCCTCTAAAACGCACCTATCTTGTAACGGCCACCGAAAACATAAGAGATCTTCAATCGAACAAAATCTCACCGGAGAACAACCCAGTCGTTCTGAAACCCGACAGTGCAACGGTCAGGGTGCCGCAATATTACTTCAATTTTTCCGATTCCGTTCGAGATGTCAATCCTCATGATACCCTGTTCTGCCAGATCATGTCGCCCGCAATTTCTCATTCCACTTCTGATACTCCTTTTGTGTCGCTGGTTGATAGTACGGGAAGTTTAGTTCCCGCCGGAATTTTCCGCCAATCCGAATCGGTCTTTAAAATTTCGCTCCAGGATCTCAAGTCTCTTGGATGGTACAGCGCGGAGATAAGGTATCGTTTCGCCGGATCGGAGAAAGACTCCGTAATGGCACGCAGTTTCAGGATGATAGATTTTGCGACACTTGGCGACATAGAAGGAGAAATCATCCCGGCAGGGAAAAAGGTTGTCGTCCTTGCCGCAAGCGCCGATGGAAAGAAGTATGTGACTCTCGCTGGACCGGACGGTAAATTCCATATCGGTGAAGTTCCCGCGGCAACTTTTACGTTGGGCGCGTACGTTCAGCACAATAATGGAATCGATTATTACAGCGGTAAAAGTTTCCCGTACAAATTTGCAGAGCCGTTCGGTGTCTATCCTGATCCGGTCAAAGTCAGAGCGAGGTGGACATCCGAGGGTGTGAAAATTAGGTTGTTTTAGCTCGGGCCAAGGGCGATTGATTTTCAAGCGTTTGAGCCGTAAATTTATTCAAAGTTGAGGTGACGATTTGTTTACGTTATTAGTTGTTTTGGAAATTTTCATTGCCGTCCTTTTAATGGCTGTTGTGTTGATGCAGGCTAGCAAAGGAGGAGGGTTGGCCGGCGGTTTCGGAGGTGCGAGCGCTGGTTTTGGAAACATGTTTGGAGTACGCAAGACAGCAGACGTTTTGTCAAGGATGACCACGATACTTGGTACCGTCTTCATCGTTCTTGCCCTCTTCATAAACTTGTTTTTCCTGCCGAACAAAGTTTCAAATCAGCAAAAGAGTTTCCTGCAGACTCAAGGACAACGGAGCTTACCTCCCGCGCAGCAGGTGCCGCAAGTTCCAGTCGAATCAGCTCCACAGCCGCAAAAGTGATTTTACTCCTCCTGAACGCGTCCTGAGGATAAGATATGCCCGATTCTCCTCTTATATTGCTTGTCGATGACGAGCAGGCAAATTTGGAATTATTCTCGACAATACTCACTGAAGAGGGTTACCGGGTATTGTCCGCTGCCAGAGGGGATGACGCTCTTCATCTCTTGGAAACCAGCAAACCTGATCTCATAATAAGCGACATCTACATGCCCGAGATGGGCGGATTCGAGTTTTATGAAAAGGTGCAGAAGGTACAGGAGCTTAGATCGGTTCCATTCATTTTCCTCAGCGCACTCTCCGATTGGCAGCATGTTCGTGAAGGAAAAGAATTGGGTGCAGATGATTATCTGACGAAACCCGTTGACATCGACGAGCTTGTAACGACCGTAAAGGGAAAGCTCAAACGCGCCGCTTCTCTTCGAAGTGCCATGCAGAGCGAGTTTGAAACCTTGAAGGAGCAGATTCTATCTACGTTGTCTCACGAATTGAATACACCGCTCACATATATCATCGGCTTTTCAGAGATCATAGGCAACAGCGAGTCGCCGATCCCCATGGACGAATTAAAGGAGTTTGCCGGCCTGATTCGACAGGGTGGCGACAGGTTGAAAAATTTTGTCGATGATTTTCTTGAGGCGGTTCAAATCGATTCGGGCAAGACGGCAGAATATTATTCAAGAAGCAAGAAAGAATTCAACCTCTCGGAATCTATTACGCTCCTTTCCAGGGAATACGCGATGGTCGCCACTGAAAAAAACGTTCAGTTCCAATCCGATGTGCCGGATGAGCTTCGCGTGATGGGGTCCGAGACTCTGATCCGTGATGCAATCGGCCGCATACTTTCCAATGCGGTAAAGTTCACATCTGAAGGCAATGTCAAGGTGTGTGCCCGCCCGGACGGAAACATTGTTCAGCTCGAGATTGCCGATACGGGAGTGGGAATTCCTGAAAAGGAATTGCCCAGAGTTTGCGAGAAATTTTATCAAGTCAACAAGGACAAGCAGCAGCAGCAGGGTGCGGGACTCGGCCTCTATATCGCCAACAACCTCGCGAAGATAAATCATTGCGAATTGGCCATTTCGTCGATTGAAGGCGTGGGAACCAAGGTTACCTTAGACATCCCGGCCCGGTAATCATGGCACGGTCGTGGTTCCTCATCACGAGCCTTTTTTTCCTTGTACCATCATTTAATATTTGCGCTTCCGTAATATCTGATGAACCTGATTCAACCTCCCCTTTCATAGTCAATAGAATTATCATCGAAGGAAACACGTTAACAAAGTCCTACGTCATTTTAAGGGAACTGCCTTTCAAAGAAGGGGACTCCGTGACTGCCGCCGATCTTGATTTTGCTAGGGAGCGAATTTACAGTACGGGACTCTTTACGAGAGTTCTCACGCAGCCGGAACCAGTTTCGAAAGACCACACCGACCTGCTGATCTACGTCGAAGAAAGGTGGTATGTCTGGCCGTATCCGATTGTCGGATTTCGCGACCAGGTTATAAGCTGGAATAAATTGTACGCCGGTCTCGGAGTGGTCGATCTCAATTTTCGCGGGATGGCGGAAAGACTTGAAGGAATGTTTGCGCTGGGCTACGATCCGTTCGCCGCAATTACTTACAGCAGCCCATCGATGGGCCGGGACAAAGAATATCTGCTGTGGCTGGGGGCAAGCTACTCTCATGGGAGAAACATCGGCCTCGGGTCGTCCTATTCCGCGGGACAATTTGATGATTCATTCGGAGATTTCTACATCGGGGTCGGAAAGCGACTCGATCTTTATTCAATCTTGTCCGTCGGGGTTGCGTATAACTATGTTGCAAGAAATACCGATGATTCAAACAGTGTGGCTCTCTCGCTGAACGGGAAGGACGTTTTTGCGTCTATCCAGTTCGAATACTATTACGATTCCCGTGATCTCAAAACTTACGCATCGCAGGGAACCTACGTTGATGTGACTTTCGAGAAATACGGATTAGGCGAGAGCATCGTGAATTTCGGCAGAGTCTCTTTTGACGTCCGCCAGTATCTCCCACTTTCTGACTTTCTGACCCTGGCAGCAAGAGTACACTCGAGTTTGGCCGAAGGGGCGGACATTCCGAGATACAATCATGTTTTTTTCGGTTATGGCGAAAGGATTCGGGGGATGTTCAACTCAGTCATGGAAGGTGAAAGCATTTTGGGAAGTAATCTGGAAGTGCGAATTCCTATCGTGAAGAAAACGTATATCGAGCTTTCGTGGCTTCCCATCAGAGAATTTGCATCGAATAGGATCGCTCTTTATTGGAATTTTCTTGCCGATGCAGGGGAGACTTCTGACAAACATTTGAACATGGGATGGAATAATGCGGTATATGGCTACGGCGTCGGCTTAACACTTCTGCTGCCGTACGATACGATTTTCCAGGTTGATTTTGCCAGGGGCAGCGACCGGCATCTCGAATGGATATTCGCATTTGGAGAAACCATTTAATGGAGCAATATATTTTTGAAACAAGAAATCGGGCCAGAAATCCGGATGGTGATGATATCATCACCATGATTGGAGACGAACATTTCCACCTTTCCCGAGTGCTGCGTGCGAGGGCCGGCGAAACAATTTTAGCTACCGATGGTGAAGGAACCACATGCCTTTGCGTTATTCAGCAAATCGGGAAAGTCAGCTCAATATGCAAAGTGATTGAAGAACATCGCAATTTCAATTTATCCGCACGCGAATTCTATATCGGAATCGCTGCATTGAAGCCTGTTTCTAAATTGGAGCTTGCAGTTGAAAAATGCACGGAACTTGGCTCGCGAGGTTTCTTGTTATTTAATTCTGAGCGAAGCGAGAAAGTAAATCTCCGTCGCGAAAGAATGGCGGCCATTGTAAAAGCGGCAGTCAAGCAGTCACTTCAGAGTAAAATCCCTGAGTTGGCGATCGTAAGAAATTTGGAAGAAGCTGCGTCGCAATGCCATGTTCATAGAGAGAAATTTGTTCTCCACGAAAAATCGGACAAAATGATGACCGAATATTTGCCGGAGGTCAAGAAAGGCCGCTCGGTAATCGTGCTTGTCGGACCGGAAGGTGGATTCTCAGAAAAAGAGATCGGTTTTTTGACCGAAAATGGTTTTAAAAGTTTTTCGCTTGGTAAATCGCGCTTGAGATCCGAAACTGCCGCGATAAAGGCAGCCTCTCTCCTTGCCGTGTATTAGTGAAGATCATAGATTAAGGTTTAAAATGAAATTACCGTGCTTTGAGTTTTTTTCCTTCGGTCTTTATGCATATTACACGCCTTTGGTTCTCGGACCTCTTCGGCAAAAATTGATTTTGAGAGATGACACAGGAACTGATTCATAATCGGCAGGATATAAAGGATCCGAGCTCCCACGAAAGAGATATTCTCGACGCGCCGCTTCATCGCGACATCCGCGAGCTTGGTGCAATCCTCGGCAAAGTATTGATCGAGCAGGAAGGGAAAGACTTCTTCGATCTCGAGGAGCGGCTTCGTTTACTTACAAAGTCTCTTCGTTCCGAGTATCTGCCGGACACGAAGTGCGAGATCGATGCGCTCATAGACTCGCTTGATCTGGACAAGGCCGGCAAGATCGTGCGTGCATTCCTCTATTATTTCCTCTTGAGCAACACGGCCGACGAGATTCACCGCATCAGGAGACAGCGGGTGCATGCTATCACGGACGGGACTCCCCAGCGCGGCTCGATGGAAGAGGCGATCATGGAGTTAAGAAATTCCGGTTGCTCGATCTATTTTGTGCGCGAGATTCTCGATTCGATGAATGTTATTCCCGTCTTCACCGCACACCCTACCGAGGCTACACGCCAGACAATTCTGAGGAAAATTCTAAACATAAGCGATCTCCTTCTGCGGCGGGAAACATCAACCTTGACTCCGGACGAGCTTGCCGAATTGCGGAAACAGCTGCATGCGGAGATAACGATGCTCTGGCAGACCAACGAAATACGGATGAACAAGGTTACGGTGAACGACGAGATAAGGCGCGGCTTGTTTTTCTTCAGAGAAATTTTATATGACACGACGCCGGTTTTTTATGACAGACTGAATCAAATTCTGAAAAAAGCATTCGATGCCGAAATCACTTCTCCCGTCATACTGAAATTTGGATCATGGATTGGCGGCGACAGAGACGGGCATCCTTATGTAACCTCGGAAGTCACAAGGAATGCCTTCGAAATGCAGAAGAAGCAGATACTTTCACTCTACATGAAGGATATCGACCGGCTGTTCGACACGATGAGCACCTCGACGCGTCTCGTCGGGGCTTCGGAGGAGATGATTAGATCGTTCAACAATGATAAGGAAATCCTTTCTGACCAGGTACGCGAAGAAGACCTGAGAGACCAGTCTGAAATTTATCGTGTAAAAGCTTTCTTGATTTATCACAAGTTGAATAATACTCTGGAAGGAAGAAACAAAGGATATAATTCTGTAAGCGAATTCATCCGCGATCTCGAGGTGATGTACGAAAGTCTTTTGTCCAATAAGGGAGAGGTAATTGCCGGGTCGAAGGTATTGCCGATTATTTATAAGGCCAAAACCTTTGGATTTCACCTTGCCACGCTCGACATTAGGCAGAACGCTCACGTTCTCTTCAAAGCCGTGTCCGAATTGTTTGCTGCTTCGGAAGTGGCGCGTGAATTTGCGAATCTGAATGAAGCGAGCCGCTCGAAAATTCTTACCAGAGAAATATTGAATGCAAGGCCTATCGTAAATTCCAACCTGGCGCTGAGCGCAGACACGAAAGAGGTGTTCGCGGAATTTGAGTCCATGGGATTCGGTAAGGATTGCGCCGGCGATGAAGCGTGCACGGACTATATTGTGAGCATGAGTTCTTCGGTCAGTGACGTTCTGACTCCGCTTCTTTTTGCAAAAGAAGGCGGTCTCGTTAAGGTGCGGGACGGGAAAGTGGTACAGTCCCGCATCGACCTCCTTCCATTATTTGAAACGATCGACGATTTGAAATCTGCTCATATTGTTCTCGCGGAGCTGTTTAAGAACGAAGCTTACAGACAGCACGTCGCGCTTCGCGGTATGGTGCAGAAAATCATGATCGGCTATTCTGACAGTAACAAAGACGGCGGCATAGTTACTTCCAATTTTGAATTAATAAAAGCGCAGATAAACTTGAAGAAGGTTTGCGATAGGTATGGAATCAAGCTTGTCCTTTTCCATGGACGCGGGGGGAGTGTCTCACGAGGCGGAGGTCCGTTGAATCAGGCAATACTATCACAACCTATTGGCACGATTGAAGGAGAAATCAAGATTACCGAACAGGGCGAGATGATTTTCGTAAAATACGCCATGCCTGAGATTGCATTGCGGCACATCGAGTTGACAACCTCCGCGGTTCTTCTTTCGACGGCAAAGTATAAGTCCGGAGTGCACAATTCCAGCAAGAAATATGTGTCTGTCTTTGAAACAATTTCAGAAATCGCGATCAGGCATTACCGTGAGCTGATCACTGACCCGGGATTCCCGGAATACTTTCGACAGGCAACACCCATTGATGTTATCGAGCGCATTGAAATCGGCTCGCGTCCACCTTCGCGGGACGACAGCGCGGATTTGAAAAATCTTCGCGCGATTCCGTGGGTATTTGCATGGACACAGAACAGGCACCTTATCTCAGGATGGTACGGTTTTGGGCATGCACTTGAAAAGGCCGTCCAAGATGGTACAACCAGCTGGGATGCGTTGAGCAAGATGTACAACGAGTGGGAATTCTTCAAAGCATTAACCGACAACGTTGAGATGGTCTTGATGAAATCGGATATGATTATCAGCAGGGAATATATTCGTCTTTGCGGGAACAAGGAAACTGCCGAGAAGCTTTTCGGATTGATAAGTGAAGAGTACAAGAGATCAGTGAGAGCAGTTCTCAATATTACGGGCGAGGAAAACCTTCTGGATTCTAATCCATCACTTCAGAGATCTCTCAGGCTTAGAGATGCCTATATCGACCCGATAAGTTTGGTACAGATAAAATTCTTAAAGATGTTCCGCGAAGAAAAATCAGAAGGAAGAAACCGTCAGGAAATACTCGACCTGCTCAGGTCAACGGTGAATGGGATCGCAGCCGGGATGAGGAATACGGGGTAAGGAAGTAAACCTTGCGAAGGTCACAAAACCTTCGCAAGGTTAGATATTTATTTCGTGCCTGTATCGCTCTCCAGGGGTTCCACTTTATCAACAGCCAAAAGATCCATTCCACCCTTCTTGAAGACCGTTCCGGTGACCTTCACTTGCTTCGCAGCATACTGAACCAATGATGAGTTTGCGCTCTTATGGTTAGACATCATGCAGAGGTAAACATGGCCGCTTTTGTCCAGTATCCCGACCGGCAGGCCACTGTTGATGCACATCTGCGCACAGTCGGCATGATCGGCACCGTGCTGGCCTTTGGTCATGTAACATGCCATGTCGACCACTTCACCTTGGATGGTGGTTGTTGCATTGGCACCCTTGTCTTTTTCTGTCGACATTCCCTTCATGTCTTTCATGTTGTCCTGCGCAAAGCTTAACGTAGCCGTTGCGAGAATTGCACTGAAGACGAAGGCAGCGATTTTTATGTATCTCATTGTTCTCCCTCCATACTATTTATTGTTATTCGATTTCGTTTCATCTCTTGAATCTCCGGCGAATGAATGTTTGCAAAATGCTTCAGCGTCAAAAGAGCGTTTAGTGCTGCGCTTTATCGAAGCGCGACGAAGCTTCTTTCCAGTTGATATTTTTCATGAACGCCGTGATGTAGTCGCCGCGTTTCAAACCATAATCAATCATGTAAGCGTGTTCAAACACATCAAGCACAACTATAGGGGTACAGCCTGCAAGGTGGCCCATGTCGTGTTCGTTTATCCAATCATTGTAAAGGGACCCGTTTGATCCGTCTAAATAGAGCAATGTCCAACCTATTCCTCTCATGCTCCCGGCAGCTTTGAAGTCGACCTCCCAATTGGCGAAGCTCCCGAACTGTTTTTCGATCACGCCGTGAAGCGAAGTCTTGTTCCCGAGCGCTTCTTTGCCGCCGAGGTTGTCGAAATAAAATTCATGTAGTCTCATGCCGTTGAATTCCCAACCAAACCTTCTTTTCAACTCTGCATACTCCGGCGTCCCTGTCTTGCCATCCTTGAGCATTTGCGAAAGAGTGTCAGCCAGCTTGTTTGTGTTTGTAACGTACCCTTGATAAAGCGTGAAGTGGTTCTCAAGCAGCTGCTTCGAGAAACCCTCCATGCCGATTAAGTGACTATAAGTCTTAGCCTGATACGGCATTTGTTACTCCTTTCCTGTGAAGTAGTGTTCCATGATATGAAATATTGAAGGGTAAGAAATGAAAAATGAATTCACCTTTTGCTCCACCATATTTTTCGCCTCGGATGAATGCATCTGCCTGCGGCGAAAAGTAGCTTAAGCGTTGAATGAATGTCCGCAGCCACAGCTCCGTGTCGCGTTCGGGTTGTCGAATGTGAATCCTTTGCCTGTCAGGCCTTCCTGGTAATCGAGGAGGATACCCGAAAGGTACGGGAGGCTTCGTTCATCCACGAATACTCTTACCCCGTTGGCATCGAAGACGCGATCAGTCTCCGACGCTTTCTCGTCGAATCCGAGAACATATGTAAATCCGCTGCACCCTCCGCCTTTGACACCCATTCTCAAACCGAAAGTGTCAGGGATTTTGTTTTCCGTCATGACTTTTTTTATTTCGCCCGCGGCTTTGTCTGAGATTCTTATTTCCTGTTGAAGAGTTTCTACGTCGACCATTTCATTTCTCCTGTTCCGAAGGAGTCCTTCGGAAAATCTATTTGTAAACGAAAATTTTACTGCTGTAGAAAAGGTTTTCCCGGCGTCTTTGCTCGAAATTCGGGATAATTTAAAGTCCAAGTTCCGTTCGAGATATATTTAAAAAGGCCGTCCAAAACCATCTCATTAATTAACGTTTCGGCAAGGGTTTCAAGTTCCACATCGGCGACCTTGAAGTGATTCTCTACCAGATAGTATTTCAGCGCGTATTTTATATCGAGATAGAAAACGTTGGAAAGATGAAATATTGGGAATTTTGACCGGAAAAATTGCAGGAATCCCCTCCTGTTCATTTTCACGAATTCAAGTGCTGTCATGGAACCTCTCTTGCTAAAGATAAATTCTCCCCGTTTGGAAATCCAGTGAAAGCTCCTTGAAAATTTCTTGCCAACCATCTAATGTGTCCCAACATGCGCCGACGGGTTATTCAAACCATGGAACAGAATATCGTGAAATCAATTCGACGGACACTATGTAAGATTCAAGATTTTGTCGTATTCTCTTTTCCAAATCAATGTCCGCGGAAGGTGGACTCCTTCAAAGAAAGGGATGTATCATGAGACGGAAGAAAATTGTGATACTGGGTGCCGCAGGAAGGGACTTCCACAACTTCAATACTGTTTTCAGAGACGAAGAGGAATATGAGGTCGTTGCGTTCACGGCGACACAGATTCCGAATATTGCCGGCCGCAAGTACCCGGCGGAGCTTGCGGGAAAGTTGTATCCCGGGGGTATCCCGATCTTCCCGGAATCTCAGCTGCCTCTTCTGATAAAAGATAACGGAGTCGAACAGGCCGTTTTTTCTTACTCGGATGTCTCATTTGATTATGTTATGTCCAAGGCATCGGAAGTCATGTCGTTCGGTGCCGACTTTAGACTCCTTGGCGTAAGAGAAACAATGCTCGAAAGCAAAGTACCCGTAGTTGCTGTTGTCGCGGTCAGAACCGGCGCAGGCAAAAGCCAGACGTCTCGAAAAGTCTGTGCCATCTTGAGAGAGAACGGACTTCGTGTCGTTGCGGTTCGCCATCCAATGCCTTACGGGAACTTAGTTAAGCAGAGAGTTCAACGTTACGCGAAGATTGCCGATCTGAAAAAGTTTGAATGTACCATCGAAGAGATGGAAGAATACGAGCCGCACATCATGAACGGGACCATCATATATGCGGGAGTTGATTACGAAGCGATTCTCCATGATGCTGAAAAGGAGGCAGATGTCCTCGTCTGGGACGGCGGCAACAACGACACCTCATTTTATCGCCCCGACTTGACGATAACCGTTGCCGACCCGCATCGGCCCGGTCATGAGCTGACTTATTATGCGGGCATGACGAATATTTTGTTGTCAGACGTCGTGGTAATAAACAAGGTCGAGTCCGCATCGAGAGAAAATGTAGACACGGTAAGGCGGAATGTGCACAGTGTTAACCCTGATGCGGCAATAATCGAAGCTGCGTCTCCGGTCGCCGTCGATGACCAATCTCTAATTCGAGGGAAAAAAGTGCTCGTCGTTGAAGATGGCCCGACGCTTACTCACGGCGGGATGTCATACGGTGCAGGTGTCATTGCTGCGCAGAAGTTCGGAGCGAAGGAACTGGTGGATCCTCGTCCTTGGGCTGTCGGCACAATCTCGGAGACATTCAAGAAATATCCGCAAACCGGAACACTTCTTCCTGCGATGGGTTATGGGGAAAAACAGATAAAAGATTTGGAGGCGACGATAAACAAAGTTGATTGTGACACCGTCGTTATCGGCACGCCGATAGATTTGAGAAGAGTTGTGAAAATAAAAAAGCCTTCTGTGAGAGTGAGATACGAGTTGGCTGAGATAACCAAGCCGGGCCTCGAAGAGATTTTGGAAGGATTTTTGAAGAGACATGGGTTATCTTAGATTTTCAGAAACAAAGGTTGCTGTACACACAAGAGGAGGAGTTGAATGAAAAAAGATTTTCTGAGTATCGCCGACTGGTCATCGCAAGAATTGAAAAAACTGTTAGAGCTGGCGGCTAAGATGAAGTCTCGTCCTGAAAAGTACAAAGATTCGATAAGGGGGAAATCGATCGCGTTGATATTTGAGAAACAATCACTGAGGACTCACGTTACGTTCGACGTAGGAATCCATCAACTCGGCGGCCATTCTGTTTATCTTACTCAATCGGATATCAATCTGGGCAAACGTGAGAGCGTCTACGATGTGTCGAAAAATCTTGAGAGGTGGATGTCGGCGGTAGTAGTTAGGACTTACGCGCATCAAAGCTGTGTCGACATGGCGCGGTATACGAAAATCCCTGTGGTCAACGCACTGACAGATTATGAGCACCCGTGCCAGGCAATTGGAGATTTCTTGACTATAGTGGAGCACCTTGGAACGCTGAAGAAGCAAAAATTCGCATTCATAGGAGACGGCAACAATGTCTGCAATTCTCTCATGATAATGGCTGCTAAAATGGGAATGGACTTCGTCGCCGCTACGCCCGAAGGATACGAACCACCATTGGAAGTCATGAGAGTATCAATGAATGCGGCGAAAGAAAATCGCGCTGCCGTAGAAATTGTACACGATCCCAGGAGTGCGCTGGGCCAGGCCGATGTCGTTTACACTGACGTTTGGGTAAGCATGGGACAGGAAGCGGAGAAGGAGGCGAGGCTGAATACTTTCCGCAATTACCAGGTGAACAAAGAATTAATGAAACTCGCGAAGAAGTCGGCGATCTTCATGCATTGCCTCCCTGCGCACCGCGGCGAAGAGGTGACGGATGATGTGATTGACTCGAAACAGTCCGTCGTCTGGGACGAGTCGGAAAACAGGCTGCATTCACAGAAAGCCATCATCTATACGCTGTTAACCAGGAAACAATAGTTCGTCAAATCCATAGTCTCTTCTTCGCGTTATGCCTTGCTAACATTGCCACCGATTCATAACTTACATCATGGATTGCGATTTATTGATAATATCTGGAATGTAATTGAAGATCACTCTTTGTAAATCGAAAATTCACCGTGCGACTGTAACGCAAGCTGAACTTTATTACGAGGGGAGTCTGACGGTCGACACGGATCTCCTTAAAGCGTCGGAGATTCTGCCGTATGAAAAAGTGCAGGTTGTGAATGTAAACAACGGCGAACGGTTCGAGACCTACATAATTCCAGGCAAGGTACGCTCGGGAATAATTTGTTTGAACGGTCCCGCGGCACGGTTGGGTTCAGTTGGCGATGAGGTGATAATTATTTCTTATGCCGAATTTGACCAGGCGGAAGCAGAAAAGCATGAGCCGACCGTGGTGCTGGTCGACAGGGAAAATAAAATCAAAAAGACCATTAAAGGACACCTGGACGAACCGGATAGCTTGAAGTAAGCAAGATGGGGAAAAGAGAATTTGTTACGGTGGTACTCGCCGCGGGCAAAGGGAAGAGGATGAAAGACCCGAATTTGCCGAAGGTGATGTATAAAGTCAACGGTAAACCGATGGTTCATTATGTTGTTGATCTCGCGAAGCGGATCGGAAGTGAATCGGTTATTGTGGTAGTCGGAAACAAGCGCGAAATAGTGATGAAGTATCTCGAAGCAGCATTCGGAGACGGTGTCGTTTTCGCACTTCAACAAGAGCAGCTGGGAACCGGGCACGCCGTACTGCAGACAGAAGATATGCTTTCGACCTTTGATGGTGAAGTGCTCGTCCTTTCAGGCGATGTGCCAATTCTTACGGAAAAAACCATTCGCCGGCTTATTGATGCTCATTATCAAAATCATTCAATTGCGACGGTCTTGACGGCGATGGTAGACGATCCAACCGGCTACGGAAGAATTCTCAGGCTCTCAGACGGCTCAGTCGATCGGATAGTCGAAGAGAAGGATTCAAGTGCTCAACAGAAGAAAATCAAAGAGATAAATTCGGGAATTTATTTGTTTAGCCGTAAAGAACTTTTTGAGGCGTTACATCACATAAACTCGGACAATGCCCAGCACGAGTATTACCTGACTGACGTTCTTGGATATTTTGCAGAACGGAAGATTAAGATAAGTGCGGTGGCTGCCGATGATTTCAATGAAATAAGGGGGGTCAATACTCCGGAGCAGCTGGATGAACTTGAGAAAATTGTCCGGAATGAATGCAGGGTTTCAGGAGGCTGAGATGTCGAGCACAGAACAGAAGAAAATGATCGAAGCGCTGAGGTACAAAACCTCAAAGATGCTGCCGAGGGATAAGTATGACTTTGACATGTTTGTAAAGCGGGATAAGGACGATGAAGAGCTTGATGTGTTGTCCATGAGTCGGCTCAGGGAATTGTTCGAAAAATACTCGAGCAAAAAGTAATTCCACACGCGCCGCAAAACGGTGTTTTTCTTTTCCCTTGTGTTCCCAAGCAAGGCGTGGCATGGATGGATGTTCGATAGGGTATTCACCGGGCTTTACGACCTCTCTTTTTCAGCTTTCCGAAGGTAATTCGATTTTTCGTTTTCCAACGAGGACAATTCTTGATCTCTGCATACGGCGAAATTCGCTGAATTTAGATGGCTCATGTGATGCATGTCAATTTAAACCAAAAAAATGTTTGGGAAAATCAAAGAAACCAGTTATTATACTAATACAGAGTGAACCATTGGATAGAGAGTGTTGTTAAGTAGATAGATTCCACGGGAGAGGTACGGAGAGAGGTCTGGCATATATGTACCTCAATACATAAGAAAAGCTATGTTTTTCGAATAACAAGTCGAATTAATAATGGAGGATGGATGAAAAGGCCTCACATTCGTGGTCTGTTCATTAGAATAGTCATATTTGTGATTATAGGCGCAGCAATCGTCTTGACCGGTGAAATAGATGCTGCTCGCTACACATATGATAGTACTGTCGTTCCGGAATCGTCAATACCGAAACTTGATCGCAAGACGTACATTTTCCTCAGCGAGTACGGAAAGCAGCTCCAAAAAATATCTTATGAGTACGGAGTTGACTGGCGGCTTGCGCTGGCAGTTCTCAGGGCTGAATCAGGTTTCGATCCTGAGGCAACTTCATATAAGGGCGCATCTGGATTCATGCAGTTAATGCCGGTCACAGGGCTTCAATTGGCTTCCTCGCATAACGTCGATGATCTCTCAGACCCGGTTGACAACATCCTGCTGGGAGTAATTCAACTCAGGGATATGCTGAGAAACTACTCCGACTGCGATGGGGATGACAGGCTGGAACTTGCAGTTGCTGCTTACAACTGCGGACTGGGAAGAATTCAGGATGCACAATCGGTTGCAGAGTTCCTCGGTGACAAACCCACATTGTGGCTGTCCGTCAAGTCCGCACTTCCTCTTTTGTCGGTGAGATATTCTCCGCTGCATGAACATATTTGGCAAAATGGGAAACCGTCCTTCGGGACTTTCGGGAGCTATGAGGAAACCCTGACCTATGTTGAAAATGTGATGCACTATTATAATATTTACCGAAACGTTTTGCATGAATGAGAAATAGATTTTGTTTGCCCACCCGTCATGCAATCTGTGTGACGGGTTTTTTTTGTCTCTTTTTCACGGCAACATCCTTCAATTCGATAGCCCAGCCCAAGTGGGACGTAGACGTCTTCAGAAGCATTAACAATTCACGCTCCAATTTTCAAGATGCGACCGTCGGTGCAAACGATTACTCCGTCTTGCCGATTGCAGTTGCAACGCCTCTCATTTTCGGTAGTGTCGGTCTAGCGGAAAAAGACGGTTATACTTTTGACACAGGTGTCATGGTTGGAGTGACCGAGGTGTCGGCATACGCGATTTATTACATTCTGAAGAATGTGGTCGTGAAAAGAGATCGCCCTTATGGAACGCTCTCCGATGTTCACACGATGCACCTCGACACTGCAGACAAATATTCCATGCCATCGGGGCACACTACCGCCGCATTTGCGATTGCGACGGCGTTGACCTTTCGCTACCCGAAACCTTACGTTTATATTCCTGCGTATGCTTGGGCGGTGTTCGTCGGGTACGGGAGAATTTATATGGGTTTGCATTATCCGAGTGATGTTTTGGCCGGTGCAATTTTGGGAAGTGCATCTGCATTCGCAATTCATCTCATCAGTCCGCAATTGACTAAGTGGCGCCAGAGAATCCTCGGTGACGATCTCGGTGTGCAGTTAACTGCTTCGCCGGTACCGACTCTCGTCAACTTGAAAGTCAGCTTCTAAGAGTTATGCTATACTCCCGTGATGGCACGCTTCGAGCAATACCGCTCGGCATTAAAATCATGTTCGGTTACATTTTGATATGTCTTATTTGGGGAACGACTTGGCTTGCGATAAAATTTGCGATTTTTTCACTGCCGCCGTTCCTCAGCGCCGGAATCAGGTTCGCAATTGCCTCACTTCTGATTTTTCTAATTTTGAAAATTCGAAAGTACAAGTTTCGCTTCAATTTCAGGCAGACGATTTTTCTAATGTTAGTGGGCCTCGGTTCGTTCAGCGTGCCTTATGGCTTGGTTTACTGGGCAGAAGAAAGAATAACTTCAGGTTTAACCGCGACGACGTTTGCAGTGATGCCCTTTTTTGCGGCCATCCTGTCCAGGATTTTCCTAAAGACCGATGATCTTTCTTTTTGGAAGATCTTTGGGATCATCCTCGGATTTGCCGGTCTGTCCATAATATTTTGGGGAGACCTGAGGTTGGGTTCAATTGAATCTGCGGAGGGGATTCTCGCGGTGGTTGTAAGCGCGTTTGCAAACGCTTCGGTGGCGGTCGGCGTGAAAAAGTTCGGCAGGGAAATAGACCCGCTGTTCATCAATTTGATACCCATGACGTTGGGAGCGGTTACGCTTTTGCTCACGAGCGTTTTTGTCGAGAACTGGCAGGATTTAAGATTCGATGCATCGACCGTCGCATCGATTTTTTATTTGGCAATATTCGGTTCGATAATTGCGTTCACCATTTATTTTTATCTGCTGAAGCACATCAGTGTTGTACTGCTATCGGTGACGTCATTCATAACTCCTGTTCTCGCGTTAACCGCGGGCGCAATCGTCCTTGATGAAAAATTTCCACCGGGAATACTTCTTGGCGCTGCGTTGATTTTGTCAGGAGTACTCGTCTTAAACTTGATCGGTGAGGGAAGGCGTGGGCGTGAAGAAATTCGACGCGAGAGAAAAGAAGTGCCGACGGAATGAGATTGAGGGTTTCACCGGGAATTTACCATGCCGTCTGCACCTTGTTATTGATTTTCTCCGGCGGCTTGAATTGTTTCGCCCAAAATAGACGGCCCGTTTACACAGCAAATTACTCAAGCCATCACTCTTATGATATGATAGAATATAAGCTCTTCATGGACTGGTACGGTATTATCTCCGGTTCCTCCGATTCATATTTTGGGGTCATGCAGGTCACATTTCGCCCAGATCTTGTCACTCCGCTTAACAAAATGGACATTGACAATGATACCACTTATTTGCGTGTCGATTCCGTTGTTGCGAGTGGCAGAGCGCTTCAGCTCAATAGCGTCGGTTCCAAGTTGAACATAACATTGGATAAAAATTACAATGCAGGAGACACCGGAGTCGTTGAGCTGTACTACCACGTCGTGGAGCAATCCCCGAACTCACAGAAAGGTTTTTATTATTATTACGGCGGCGAACAACTTACCGCAAGTTACACTGTTCCGCACACACTTGCTTACACGATGAGCGAGCCGGCCGACGCGCATGACTGGATGCCGTGTTACGACGATCCATCTGACAAAGCGATGTGTGAAATATCCGTTCGTGTCCCGAGCGGTTACACCGCCGCATCAAACGGGACTCTTGTCGATGAAATCGACAACCATGATGGAAGCTTGACTTTCGATTGGAAGGAGAACTACCCTATCGCAACATATCTCATGTGTGTGACGGCGGCACGGTTTGCTGTGATCGAGAGAAGTTACACGAAAAGTGACGGCAGCACTATCCCAATTAGGTATTATGTTTATCCCGAAGATTCATCAGGCGCCCTTTCGAACTCTGATTGCAGCATCGACACAGTCGCTTCGATGATAAAATTCTACGAATCGCTTTACGGCGCATTTCCTTTCGACAAATACTGTATGACCGGAATTGAGCCTTTCGGCTATGGCGGCATGGAGCATCAAACCATCACGACGCTGCTGCGCAAATACGAATTTAGACGCGACGTTGTAGCCCACGAGCTTGCTCATCAATGGTGGGGTGACATGGTCACGCTCGGGACATGGAACGATATTTGGCTGAATGAAAGCTTTGCCACATATTCGGAAGCAATGCAGCTGGAGCATCTAAGCCAGTCGAGTTTTGAGAACGAGATGCAGAACTATGAAAATGAATACTTCAACGAGTACAGCCAAATCCAGTATGCTATCTATGCGCCGCCGCCGGGTTATGTTTTCGGTCTTGCTGAATACTACAAAGGCGCATGGGTGCTCAACATGTTGAGGTACATTGTCGGCGATTCAACCTTCTTCGCAATTTTCAGGACCTATCGTTCCGATTTCCAATTCGGAAATGCGGTGACTTTGGACTTTGAGAATGTTGTCGGTGAGGATACTCACTCAGACATGAGCTGGTTTTTTGATGAATGGATTTTCCAGCCCGGGTATCCTGTGTATTCGTACACTTACAGGAGAGAAGGAAGCTCGCTTGTATTTTATTTGAAGCAAGTGCAGACAAGTCCTCGAACCTTCAAAATGCCTGTTGAGTTTGCAGCTTATTTCCAGGGAGGGAAAACCATAGGAAGTTTTGTCGATTCCAGCATAACACAGACGTTCACTATTCCGCTACCGGTTCAACCTGATTCAGTCGTTTTTGACCCCGCTGACAAAATCATGAAGAGGGTTGTGCCATGGAGCGATACCACCTTGCCGTATTCATCATTATTGTTGAGCAGTTTCCCAAATCCGTTCACGCTGGAAACGCAGCTCGGATACACAATGCCCGCTGGAACGAAAGTCAGCTTTGAAATCTATGACGTGGTCGGGAGGAAGGTAAGAAATATCGATAAAGGTTACCAGGAAGCGGGTACTTATACAGTCAACTTCAACGGAAGTGGTCTTGCGAGCGGAGTTTATTTTTGCAGAATGTCGACAGATCTCGGAAATCGAACGATAAAGCTTTTGTTAGAGAAATGAGGATGGAAGAACCAGGAATGGTAATTTTGCTTGCTGAGAGCTGGTGGAAGGAAGTCACATCCTCAAAATAATTGCCCGATTTACATTATTTGCGCATAAAGGTTTGTTTTTTCCTGCCGCGTCTTATAGTTTATGCACTTGTGTGACTCAGTTGTTCAAGATTGTGAATGTGCGATCATCGCGAAGCGGGATCCTGACATACAAGATTTTTGGCGGGACGTGACTCAAGACGTACCATAAACGGGATTAAATGAAACAAGAATATATCGAAGTTCCTGAAGATTCAGGGAGCATCGATTTTAAAAAAGTCAAAGTTGTAGTCATAACAACCGTCATGCTGTCGTTCATTTCGTACTGGCGTGCGGCGGCGGTGGTTGTATCAGATCTCGGCTCGAGTGCGTTTTACGCGCTCGGGATAGCGGAGAAGGCTGTCGGTCCATCTGCACCATGGTTCATACTCTTCGTAATGCTGTTCTCTTACGGTATCCGTGCCGTCTATATCGAATCTTCGAGCATGTTCGTACGAGGCGGAGTCTACAGAGTTGTCCACGAAGCACTCGGTGCGACCGCGGCGAAATTTTCTGTCTCGGCACTGATATTTGATTACCTGATCACTGCTCCGATCAGCGCCGTGTCCGCCGGGCAATACATTGCCGGATTGATAAACTCAATATTTTTTATGTCGGGCATCAAGGTTGCCCTGTCGCCGGCTTGGGCTTCAGTTATCACCGCGGTACTCATCGAATTATATTTCTGGCGCAAGAACGTAATCGGCATTGAGGAATCGAGCGAAAAGGCGCTGAGGATCTTTCAGGTTACGCTTGCCCTGGCTATTCTATTATTGATTTGGTCGGTCGCCACGATTGTAGTTAAGGGAGGAAAACTTCCGGCGTTCTCGATCAATCTGTCCGATGATTCGCTCGGATGGCTCAAACATTTTGGATGGTTGAAGACGATAGGTATTGTCGGAGTGTTGGTCGGAATGGGACATTCCATTCTGGCCGTGAGCGGAGAAGAGACGCTTGCACAAGTTTATCGAGAGATAGAAGCACCTAAGCTGAAGAACCTGCTCCGGACGGGACTCATTATTTTTATCTTCAGTTTCGTTTTTACAGGCGTCAATTCGCTCTTCGCGTCGATGCTGGTTCCGGAGAAGGAATTGATGGGCGTCTACAACGACAACGCCTTGAGCGGCCTCGCGATGCATCTGATGGGTCCTCAGACTATTCTTCTCGCTGTTCAGGCATTCGTCGTAATTGTCGGATTCCTTATACTCGCCGGAGCAGTGAACACTGCTCTCATTGGTGCAAACAGTGTTTTGAACAGGGTGGCTGAAGATGGAGTTTTGCATGAATGGTTTAGGAAACCTCACCCGAGATTTGGAACGTCGTACAGAATAATAAACACTCTGGCGATCTTCCAATTGATTGTAATCGTACTGAGCCGGGGCGACGTTTTCCTGCTCGGCGAAGCATACGCGTTCGGAGTGGTATGGAGCTTTATAATGATAGCTTTCTCGATGATCGTCCTTCGTTACAGAGTAAAGACTCCGCGAGAGTGGAGTGTTCCACCGAACGTGAAAATTTGGAACTATGAAATCCCGATTGGACTGGGGTTTGTGTTTATCATTTTGTTCTCGCTCGGTTTTGTTAATCTTTTCACGAAACCGTTCGCCACTGAAGGTGGGGTCGCGTTTACTATCTTTTTATATACGATTTTTGTTTTTTCGGAACGTGCGAACACAAAATTGACAGCCGCAAGAGATTCGCAGCTGGAAAAGTTCAATGTCTATGCGCAAAATAGTCTTACTGCCAAAGCCGTCGGATGCAGACATCCGCAAAGGAAATTGGTTGCAGTGCGTGCACCGTATCGACTCCAGCATTTGGAGAGATGTCTCGAAGAAAATGATCCGGACAGTGTCGATATAGTTGTCATGACGGCGAAGGTAATTCCCGGGCAGAGCACGACGGTTCAACAGACGATCGATCTGCCCGAACAAACTCTCTTCAGCGAGGTCATTAAGCTGGCAGAAAAAGAGGGAAAGACGATCCTCCCGATTGTGGTACCGACGAATAATGCGGCGTATGCGGTCGCGCATACGGCAGTCGAGGTTGGCGCCGATGAAGTGTTTCTCGGCGCATCGGAGCGATACCCTGCGGAATATCAGATGCAGCAGTTCGCGTTATATTGGGGAATGGTTGAGGCTGATGAAAACCACCACGTTGCAATTCGAACGATCGGCCGTACAAGTGATGTAAGGCTTGAGATCTAATAGACCTGAAGCCACCAGGTGAGTAGCGAAAAACTCTAAACGCCGCGTTCTGGGTTATTAATCTTCCTCACTCATTCCGAGTTGCCTGGTTTGCATTTGTCTGGTTGATTTGTGATATTTTAAACGAAGGTCTCCTCCCGGGATTGGAGAGACGGGACGAACTAATCACTTATTAAGTTCATTGAAGATTGTGTTTCAGATCATAGCCTTATTCCGTTGTCGGAATGTTATATAAGGCGGATCTGGACGCATAGACTGAAACCATTTGTCGACAAAAAAAATTCGCCGATACATTACCGCGAGCCTGTGATTTCGATTAGGAGAAAAGTCAATTGACCGAGAAAGAAAAAATTAGGAAAACTATTTTGCAGCTGCGCGAGGAGTTGTCCGAGGATGAGGCTCTTCAACGGAGCAAACTCGTTCTGACGCAGCTGGAGAATCTGCCGGAATATAGGAATGCCGGACTTGTTCATACCTACGCTTCTTCCAAGCCGAATGAAGTCGATACAATCATGCTTATCGCACGGTCTTTTGCACGTGGAAAGAGGATAGCACTTCCCGTCATAGTGGACAAGAAAGAGCGGACGTTAGACTCGTCCGAGCTCATGAACATCGGTGATTTGACCGACGGCCCTTTCGGGATCAAAGAGCCGAAAGTCTTTTCCAGCATCGCAATTGAAGAAGTGGATATGTTTGTTGTGCCGGTCGTCGCGGTCGATAGGACGGGCAACAGGATCGGATGGGGATTCGGATATTATGATGGGCTGCTGCGAGCGCAAAATAAACCCAAGGTAGCTCTCGCATATAAATTCCAAATTGTTGATTCGATTGAACCGACGGAAGAAGATGTCAAGGTTGACTATATCGTTACGGAAGACGAGATCATAAAAGTAAAAAAATAGAGTCTGTCTGAAATATTCCGCGATGGATGAGCAACGATCCTCACATAGTCAAGGCGCGAGGAAGCTGTACAAATCAAATTCCGATAGAATGATCGACGGGGTGTGTGCCGGTTTTGCCGAACACTTTGGGGTCGACCCGTCAGTTGTGCGACTCGCTCTTATTGCATTAACGATTCTGAATTTTGCAGCGGGGATGATTTTCTATATTGTCTCTATGGTAATCATGCCGATTAAATCCTCAGCTTTGTCCGGTCCATCTGAGTATCAAAAAGAAACGTCAAGGAAGAAAAATTCTGAGGCGGCAGCTATAGTTGGAATAGTTATCGTCGTTATTGGAGTCATACTGCTGTTCCACTACGAAAGGATTTTCTCGACGATATTTGTCCCTCGGTTGGGGATATTGAGCCTGCATTCTGTCGGGAATTTATTGCTGCCGATCATTCTCATTTTGACGGGAAGCATATTTCTGATGGCGCGAAGAAACGAATCGCATCAGGAAACGCTTGAGAACGAAGGCTCTCAAGTGACTTCTCATGGCCAAAGCGCCTTTGATAACACAAATCGTCTTTTCCGGTCGTCCTATGATAAGAAAGTCGCCGGGGTATGCGGAGGAATAGCTGAATATCTAAAGATAGACTCGACATTAGTAAGGCTGGCATTTGTCTTGGCGGCGGTCGCCTCGTTCGGAATGGCTCTGATTCTTTATTTTGTCTGTGCTTTAGTTATTCCGATGGAGAAGATATGATGGAACGCGCAGCGGACAAAAGAGGAAGTGTCGGTACGTTTCTTGTGGGAGTGCTTCTCCTCGGGCTGGGTGTGCTCCTTTTAATGAGCCGGGCGGGGGTTCTCAGTTTAGATTTTGAACGGATCATTGCCTTCATGGTTCTCCTGTCGGGTGGATATGAGGCGATCACTGCGTTCGCGTCCTCCAACCACGGCAGATTATTTTGGGGATCAGCGTTGTTTTTGGCGGGACTCCTCGTGCTTCTCGTCGCCTATGATCTTGTTCCCGGTGCATGGAATCAGATATGGCCTTCGGTTCTTATCATCCCGGGTTTGTCGTTCTTGATGTTGTTTTTTTCCAACGTCAAAGAGTATCGCCTTCTAGTGATCGCGGTGCTGTTTGTCGCATTCGGGTGGATAGGGATGATGATTGCGAAGGGCGACTTCAATTTCAGCGATCGTTTGTTCGGTTTGCTGCGTTTCATCGTTTCAGCGGCAATAGTTCTAGCGGGTTTCTATTTAGTCTGGAAGAATTTTTTCAGAAGAAAATATTGATTCGATAAGGGCGGAATCGAGCAGGGAGATATTCCACAGATTGCCTGCGCACTTTGGATAATTGAGTGGCGATATTTAGTCCTGGGACACCTCGTAACTTGAAAATACTTCGGAGAGGAACTACATTTTGATTGTAGTGATGTGGGTATGAAAGGCGGCCAAGTTTGTTTTGAGTAAGTTTTGTATCAAAGGGAGGCTAACGTGGACAGAATCAAACTCGTATGCAGCGTAGTATTTACTCTACTCATTGTTAAGGTGGCTTTCTCCCAGGAAAAACAAATCAATCCGGACTATCTTGACTCACTTCTGATCGCCGGTGATTTCAAGACATTCATTGTAAGTTGGGAGGAGTTCTCTCAGAATTTTGCAGTGCGCGGAATCCCTTCGGAAGAAGCAGAGGATTATGATACACTTACCCAAAGGCTTCGCCAATTGCCGATAGCAAATGCGGGACGGCTCCAGGAGCTTTCCGGAATTTTTGAAGCATCTTATCTGGATTTGATAACATGTCCTCGCGGCGAAAAGGCAAGTCTCGAATGTCAGAAGTTTGTAGACGCCGCGGCAAACCAGCAGTACTTTGTTGCATTGGAAGATTTCTACGCTGCGCTTTGCTTTATGAATAAGTATGTTCAATCCGGAAAGAAACGCCTTCGGGATGACTATGCCATGGCAGAGGAATTATATCTTGGCGGCAAGTACGACGAAGCGTTGCGGTTGATAGAGACTTTTGAGGATGAGAGTCCGTCGAATCCCGCTTTCGTCATTCTTAAAGATTCATTGTCGTTTCCTTATTCGGAACTTAGAAGGAAAATAGAAACGAAGAAAGCGGAATTAGAATTCGTTTCAGAGAACAACTACGATAGAAAAAACTTTACTCTAAGTGTTGATCTGGACATGACGGCATACCAGAAACCCGCCGATGATCCCGGGATGATCTTGAGGTACAAGGGGAGTCCTAGTCCTAGTAATTATGACATTTATCTTAGAGATCTGCCTGTGGGCATCGAGGGCAGCTTTGATTTGCAGGCTGAGTACAATTTAAGCAGGTCGCTTTCTTTCGGTGCACGGTGCGCAATTGGAACAATTCAGAATGCCGACTTAGAAACCTTGGAGGGCACGGTGCATCTGTCTGAGAAATTCTATTCAGCCGGGATCGTTGGGACGTATTTCCCAGCATGGTCCTCGTTTGTAAAACCTTACTTTCGATTGGAGTCAGGTGTCATCCAAGTGGTGAGGGGGGAAATGCAGCTTGATCCTTCCAGCGCCTGGTACTCGGAATACTTTCCTGTATCCGAAATTACGAAAACTTATCCGGAAATTTTGGGAGAAATAGGAGGCGAATATCAGATTAAAGGCAGCAATCTATTCTGTTTTGGCGCCCATTTGTTAGTCTCTGATGTTTTTGGAAACACAAGTCTCATTGAGCATTTTAGTTTCGGCGGCGGGATACAAGTCGGAGTGAATCTCTTTTAAAGATAATCGATATATCTCCTCTCTCTTGACGTAACGACTGCTTTGATAAGTAGCTTGGCGGGCACTAAATTTCATCGAAACATCACTGGTATGCTTATGCGAATGGATAAGAAGTTCGTCGCCTCAATTGTTAGTATGTACTCTCGCGGTCCGTTTCCCATTTTCCTATTTGGCGTACTGACGGTTGTTGCTCTCGTAGTTGCGATGCAGCAATTCTATATCATCAACTACAACACAGTAACGAGATATGACCTTATCTGGCACGTTCCGTTCAATCTATTCTATTTCTGGTACTGGTTCACCATTTTGCCAATCATGTATTGGATCATCATTGATTTCAAACCCAGAAGATACAACGCATTGTATTGGACCTTTTTATATTTCCTCATGCCCATCGGGATTGTACTCATTCATCAGGTGATAGCTTCGGTTACGATAAATCTGTTCCTCGGGTATTCCGACTTTTTTACTCTCGTATATAAACGAGTGGTGCGTAATCCGTGGGTGGGAATGGATCTGACCCTCTATTTTGCGATCATGATAGCGATAAACATTGTTGAGTATCAACAGAAGAACAAAGCGGACGAATTGAGGTTGGCGCAACTTCAAGCGCAGCTTGTGCAATCCCAGCTGAGCGCACTCGAAAGTCAGCTGCATCCGCATTTCCTCTTCAATACCCTGAACGCTGTTTCGACTCTCATATTAAAAAGGGAAAATCGAGAAGCGGAGAGAATGCTTCGCTTGCTTCATGAATTCTTGAAATCGACTATATATCAAAATGAAAGACACGAAATCACCTTTAGGGAAGAAGTCCGATTCATCCGGCAATATTTGGAAATTGAAAAAGTGCGATACAAAGACCGGATGGAAATCGAATTAGATATTGGAGAAGAGACTTTGGATGTGTTTGTTCCAAATTTACTTTTGCAGCCGGTACTTGAGAATGCGATACGTTATGCAGTTGCAGCGAGAAAATCCAAAGGGATTGTCAAGATCACGTCGAAGCTGGAAGACGGCCGTCTGAAAATAATGGTCGAGGACAACGGGCCCGGTTTGGTTGTCCCGCCGGAGAAAAAATCGAGAGAAGGGCTGGGACTGAAAATAACTAAAGAGCGGCTGGCCCATTTTTGCGGAGATAAATATCTCTTTGAGCTGGAACCCTCTTCTCTCGGGGGATTGAAGGTTAGAATGGAGATCCCGTTCGTGAAACGCGAAGAAAATTCTTATGGCTCGCTGGTTTACAGTCCTGCATGAAGATATTTCTAAACATGCTCGTTTTCACGCCGATGAATCTCAAAGCGGGGAGATGGTGAAGCGCAAAGAATATGAGCTGAACGTTCTGGCTCCCCTTTTTGTGGTGTTGACTTTAGTGGCCGTCGTTAACACTCTGCAAGCGTATTATGTCTTCTTCAATGGCGATCGCTCGTTTTCCAACTTCATGCGGTTCCTGACCTCAAACACAATCTATTGCTGGTACTTTCTAATTCCTGCCTTGATAGTAAGATGGCTCTCCAGGAGAATTTCGCTGAGGAGGGAGTTGCTGTTCGGTTGGGTGCTGGTGCATCTGACAACGCTCTTTCTCTCGCTGGTCGTTCACCAGATAATTTCTTTGGAGGTTGACACAGCTCTTTTGCTGAGGAACGGCGCAACCTTATTCGGTGCGTTGCTTAACAATCCGTCGGTGTGGGAAGATGTTGTGGTTTATGTCTTGTACGTCTTGGGCTTTTATATGATCGAGTACAAAAGGATCGGCCGCGGAAATGAAATTCGACAAATGCAGCTCGAAATAAAAATTTCGAAGGCGAGGCTGCTTGAGCTGAAGGGGAAAGTGCACCCGCAGTTCTTATTTAGCACGCTGGAAACAATTACGGAGCTTGTAAGAAAGAAGAAAAACAGGGAGGCGGACAAAGCGCTGTCATTGCTTGGCGATTTCTTGAGAGCATCGGTGTACAACAGAGAACAAGAAGAAATTACATTGGGAGAAGAGATTCACCTGCTCAACCAATACCTGGCTATAAAAAAAATCAAGAGGAAAATCAAAATTACCGAGAACATCGACGCCGAATTGATGAATACATGGGTTCCCAATTTTATCCTCCAGCCGATCGTGGAACACCTCATAACGCGCAATGAGGATTCCAATGATATTATGCTCGGGATTGGAGTCAGCGCATCCAGAGAGAATGACGAGCTAACTATAGCCGTAAACACTGAGAACGCAACTTCTGACAATGCATCAGAAGGCGCCGGCGACATCGAAACGATTATGGACGTTACAAAAAGAAGACTCAATCAATTGTACGCCCATCGCTGCGAGGTGAGGCATGAAGTGAATGGTGAAAACAAAGAGTTTATCGTGGTGCGGATACCCTTCCGTAACAGTTTGTACGACAAAAAAATATCCATCGTGGAGCAGAAACGTTGAATGTGCGTGCGGTCATAGTCGACGATGAGCCTCATGCCAGAGAAGGCATAAGAATCCGCCTTGAAAAATATAGAGACATCAAGGTCGTGGGAGAATGTGCCTCCGGTTCAGAAGCCGTCGAAGTAATAAATGAATTGGAACCGGATCTTCTGTTCCTTGACATACAGATGCCCGGAATAAACGGGTTCGAAGTTCTGCAGAGGATAAAGGTCGATACATTACCGGTAATCGTTTTCATCACCGCCTACGACAAGTACGCAGTGAAAGCTTTCGAGTACCATGCGCTCGATTATCTTTTGAAACCGATCAACGAGGAGCATTTCGATGAGATGATCCGAATTGCCGTCTCACAGATCAGCCGCCGCAATTTTGAATCATATGCCGATAAACTGGAATTGCTTGTAAAAGATTATCTGAAACTTGCAAAGGGAGAATACGTTGTGCCGCAGGTTCGGTCAGGCGATTCTGCTAAAGAGTTTCTTAGCTGTCTGACGATCAAATCTAAGGGGCAAATTTCATTGGTACCGGTTCAGGAAATCGACTGGATAGAGTCGGCTGGTGATTATGTATACATTCATTCGAATGGACGTAAACAAATCGCACGCGAGACGCTTGTCTCGCTTGAGCGGAGAATGGATCCGCGAAAATTCGTGAGAATACATCGTTCAGCAATTGTAAATCTTGAGAAGATCAAAACCCTCAAACCGAATGAGCATGGTGATTATGAAATCTGTCTTCAGAACGGAGATCGCCTGAAGTTGAGCCGATCTTATCGAGGACATTTTCAAAAAGTGATCGGCAGTTCAATCTAAGTAACCGTTAACTTGTAACTCCGTTTCGTCCCTCCCCTTCTCCTTTTCGCCGAAGCATTATCCAACTAATCCCATTTTTGTTTAATAAGAGGCGCGCAAAAGCGAACTTGTCGCCGAGCTTCAAGGATGAGCGTTGGCCCTGTTCTTGGTGAACAAAGAGATCCGCTTTGGGAGTAGCCTTAGAGGCCACGAAAGCATCATGACGATCGGGGGGCCGCAAGAAAGTTATCGATTCTAAAAACGTAGGGAGAAAAGATGAAACGAAAGATACTCTTTCAGAGTTTGGCGATTGCATCACTAATAGTGTTGATGGTGTTCGATGGTAAACTGGTTGCCCAGTCGGCGGGCGATTTTAGGTCGCACCAGACAGGTAATTGGAGCAACGACACCACGTGGGAACAGTATAATGGTACAACATGGGTCACGCCGGCTCCAAGTACGCCGACAGGAACCGAGAACATCACGATCCAATCAGGCCACACGGTTACGATCGATGTGACCCTTTCAATCACTGGCTACTTGAAAAATCAGGGGACCATTTCCGGTGCAACTGCATCAAACTTAGCGTTTGGGTCGGGCGGAACCTACGAACATGCAGAGATCGGAGGCAGCCTTCCTACCGCTACGTGGGGAACAGGATCGACCTGTCTTGTAACGGGTTCCACATCTGCACAACCCGGTAATACCGTTCAAAATTTATATAACTTCACATGGAATTGTCCAAGTCAGAGTGCAAACGTGAATTTAGGATGGGACAACGTCGTAATCGGTGGAAACGTAACTGTCACTTCATGCAATGGCATAAGTTATCAGTTAAGGTTAACGAGTGCTGCAACTACCAGAACAATTAGGATATTAGGAAATGTCATAGTTAATGGTGGCTATCTCACTGTAAGCGGCTCAAGCAGCAGTGCGCAATACAACACTACTGTGATGGGCAACATTGATATTCGAAGCGGGAAATTCAGCCTTTGCACCGTAGGCACGTCATACACTGCAAACGGCACATGGTGGCTTTGTGGTGACAGTCTCGTAGTTTCCAGTGGAGCCAATTTTGGCGCTCCGTCGAATCCCATTATTGGCACGCGATTAATATTCGCGAAGAAAAATGGCACACAATATTATTTGAACAATGGCGGTACGAACGGAAACTTGAACTATGGCATTGACAGCAACGCCACGGTACAACTGAATTCGCCGCTGACAGTGGGAAATAGTACGACAGGTTTCCTGGTCATGACCAGCGGGAAATTTGTCACTACTTCTACGAACTTGATGACTTTGGCCGTCGGCGCAAGTGTGACAACTGGCAGCGGTTATGTCAGCGGACCACTAGCTACGATAGTTAATATCTCGTCTTCAAAAGCACTCACTTTGCCAGTGGGAAAAGATTCAGTTTATCGTCCTGTGATCCTGACTCTTACTCAAGATGCGGCCACCTCGACAACGTATACCACAGAACTCATCAACTCCACGCCTGCATCAAACACGTTGCCATCCACCCTCGATGCTGTTTCTACAGCAAGATATTTTCACATAGTGAAAGGCACAGGCGCCAATGTATCGAGCGCAACAATCCAGTTGAATTATGATACCAACGATGGAGTTGATGTAAGCAACAAAGATTATATAAGAATTGCGAAGGATGATGGTGCAGGCAATTGGATAAACCTTGGTGGAAGCGGGACGGCGAATAATACCGGCAGCATACTCTCTAATACGTTCGGCACATCAACTTCTCTTGGAACCCTAACGACAAATGATTTTGTCATCGCCCATGTAAATCCTGCTTCTGTTCCTGTCCCTCCCACGTTGACGACAGACTCTCTCATCAATATATCTACCACCTTTGCGACAAGCGGCGGTGTTATTTCTAATGATGGTAACGCCGCGATCACGGCAAAAGGAGTTTGCTGGAACACGACCGGAACTCCAACGACATCTGACAATTTTACGAACGATGGAACGACCTCAACTCCTTATACGAGCTCGATAACGGGTCTCAGCGCCGGTACCACGTATTACGTTCGAGCTTATGCGACAAACAGCGCCGGCACCGGTTACGGTAATCAGGACACTCTTGTTACGTTGGCAGTTCTCTCTGCACCCACTGTAACTACCAGTGCGGTGACTAATATCGTGAACACCACTGCAACAGGGAACGGAAATGTTACTGCGTGGGGCGGTTCTACTGTGACTGATCGAGGAGTTTGCTGGAGCACGTCCCACAATCCTACTTTGGCGAATGATTACAACAGTGGTGGTACAGGGACAGGCGCATTCACCGCTCCTATCGGCGGACTCACGCTCGGCACGACATACTACGTACGCGCTTACGCCACCAATAGTACCGGAACAGCTTATGGCAATGAGGTATCATTTGCTACCCCGGCACCTCAACCCGACGTTTATAAGATTGTGGCGAAAGATGGAAGTGGAGACTACACAACTATAACAGATGCGTTCAACGCTGTTACCAGCAATTATACCGGACACTGGTTCATCGGTGTCAAGAACGGAACGTATTATGAAAAGCCCTTGCTTGCCTCGGGAAAAATAAACGTCGTTTTGATCGGTCAGAATAGAGACAGTACGATCATAACTTATGACGATTACGCCGGAGACAATCGGACGACAAATGGTGTCACGAGCAGCGGCACAAGCACTTCTTATACATGCGCCATCGATGCTAATGATTTTCAGGCGCAGAATATTACCTTTCAAAATACCTCGAATGCCTATGCTCCAGGCTCTACGTCAGCTCAGGCAGTTGCGCTCCGAACGCACGGTGATCGACAGGCGTATTACAATTGCAAAATGACTGGTTACCAAGATACGTATTACACATGGGGTGGATCCGGCCCAGGACGTATTTACAACAAAAATTGCTACATCGAGGGAGCGGTAGATTTCATTTTTGGAGAAGATGTTGCCTTGTTCGATAGTTGCACGATTTATTGCAATCGCGCGGGAGGCACATTGACTGCTGCGGCAACCTATTCCGGCTATTCGTACGGCTATGTGTTTTCGAACTGCACCATTGCGTCCATTGCTGCCGGAGATACTGGATGTGACAACAAACCAATGACTTCTTTCTACCTGGGGAGACCCTGGCAGAATTCACCTGAAACGGTTTTCATCAATTGCTATGAGCCGGGAACTGTTAACTCGGCCGGTTGGACGACGATGGGTCCTGCACCATCTCTGTATTCCGAGCATGGATGCTACGGACCCGGTTCAGCTTTAAGCAGGGCCGTGATATGGACTGCTACGAGCCAGCCGTCAGCGATAACCGATTCACAGGCGGCGTTATACACTGTTGCGAACATATTTTCCAAGAGCAATGCGGGCTCGGGCTTTTCGTATGCGGCAAACTGGACCCCGTCGATGATTGTCGCTAACTCTGCTGATTTGCCGCTTCCTGTCGAAATGGTGTCATTCACTGCCAGCTACGCTGAAAATGGAGTTACACTGAATTGGTCGATGTCTTCTGAACTGAACAACTCCGGCTGGGATGTTGAAAGAGCAGTAGTGAAAAGCGGCGCCCAACCTGAGTGGCAGAAAATTGGCCATGTTAACGGGACGACGAACAGCACAGAGTTGACGAAATACAGCTTCGTAGATAGAAAAGCGTTGAGCGGCATTTTCAATTACAGGTTGAAACAAATGGACATCAACGGGAACTATAAATATAGCAACCCGATACAGGTAAAAATAAATATACCGACGAAGATAGGCCTGTGGAATTATCCGAATCCGTTTAATCCGACCGCGACCTTGCGATATGCAGTGCCGAAGGAAGGCAAGGTAACTTTGAAAGTCTACAACGCGGTCGGGCAATTGGTCGCAACTCTCGTGGATGAAAACAAAGATCCCGGGATGTATGAGATCCCGTTTGAAGGATCCGCATTTTCGAGCGGCGTGTACTTTGCCCGATTGAACGTAAACGATCAAGTGATGATCACTAAAATGTTGATGATCAAATAGGACATCGACCGCTGCTTGAGTCGAGTTAGGTTAACTTCAAACCCCGACCGTTTCTCCTCGGTCGGGGTTTTCTTTTGATTCTCTGAAAGATCCTGCGGACAAATCTTGAAAGAGACTCGTCATAGGTTTATATTTTACAGAGGTTTACAATGGTTCTATCCGATCCCGCGAATACGATTTTTGATCCGCAGGATACCGCTGGCAATATTTCTGATCAGTTGACCGAAGAAAAGCCTCTCACGATTGAAGATGAAGAGATCACGTCGGGCGAACAAAACCCGGCGAGAGTCATTCTGTTCAATGATGCATGGCACACATTTGAGGAAGTCATAGGACAGATCATAAAGGCAACCGGATGTGATACGAAAAGAGCTGAACAGATCACTATGGAAGTTCATACGAAAGGAAAAGCGGTAGTCTTTGAAGGCGAAATGACCGAATGTCTTCGTGTCAACTCTGTATTGGAAGAGATTTCTTTGCATACACAAATTGAAGTATGATTGATGAATTCAAATGAAGTAAGAAATAGTTTTGTAACGTTCTTCGAGAATCACGGTCACAGGTTTGTTCCGAGCTCTCCGGTAGTTCCTTACGATGACCCGACACTGCTTTTTACAAATGCCGGCATGAATCAGTTCAAGGATGTGTTCCTTGGAAAAGGGAAGAGAGACTACACCCGGGCCGTCGATTACCAGAAATGCATCCGCGTGAGCGGGAAGCATAACGACCTTGAAGAAGTCGGCCATGATACGTACCATCATACTTTTTTTGAAATGCTAGGCAACTGGTCCTTTGGAGACTATTATAAGAAAGAAGCGATCGCGTGGGGGTGGGAGCTGCTGACCGGAGAATGGAATCTGCCGAAAGAGAAATTGTATGCGACAATTTTTGAAAATGACGACGAAGCATTTGAGATTTGGAAAAAAGTAACGGACATCGGCCATTCGAGAATTTCCAGATTCGGCGCAAAAGACAATTTCTGGGAAATGGGGGAAACCGGTCCTTGTGGTCCGTGTTCGGAGATCCACATAGATTTGGGCGATGGGATTTGCACAAAGAGCCACAAGCATGGCGTGAATGTCAGCGGCTGCGCTCGATTTATAGAGATATGGAATCTCGTTTTTATTCAATATAACCGGAATGAGTCCGGCAGCCTTGAGCCGCTTCCGGCAAAACACGTCGACACGGGAATGGGATTTGAAAGAGTTGTCTCGGTCCTGCAGGGGAAAAAATCGAATTACGATACGGATGTGTTCACTCCGATAATTTCCGGGATTCAGGAACTGACGGGGAAAAAATATGAAGGCGAGCGGAATCAAATAGCGATGCGCGTGATTGCAGATCACGTCCGTGCGCTGACTTTTGCAATCGCCGATAATGCAAACCCATCGAACGAAGGGCGAGGCTATGTCTTGCGGCGGATATTGCGTCGAGCCTCTCGTTACGCTCGCAATCTGGATGCTCACGATCCGTTCATTTACAACCTAGTCGACGTTCTTGTAAAAAATATGGGCACAGCATATCCGGAGATTTCTTCATCGCGCGAGAGGATCAAGGAAGTGATAAAGTCCGAAGAGGAAAATTTCAACGAGACTCTCGACCGCGGTCTGGAGATATTCGAGGACGTCGCGAAAAGGGCGGAGAAATTGGGAAAGAAAATCATTCCGGGCGAAGATGCCTTCAAGCTTTACGATACTTACGGATTTCCGGCAGATCTCACGAACTTGATCGCGCAGGAACGCGGACTCCAGATCGATATGGCAGGCTTTGATAAGTTGATGGCTCAGCAACAGGATAGGTCGCGTGAGGCGACTAAGAAAACTTTCAATGTCAACCTCGGCGATACGGGACAGCTTGATGATTTATTAAGCAAGACAAAGAGCGAGTTTACCGGTTACGATACCACGGAAAATCCTGCAAAGGTTGTTGGGACCAAGCATATCGGCAATGAAGACTATATCCTTCTGGACAAGACGCCGTTTTACGCGGAGTCTGGCGGACAAGTGGATGACACCGGCATAATCAGCGTAGATGAATCGAAGCTTCCTGTCCTCGATCTAGTGAAGGTCGACGACAAAATTGTCCACATTCTGGAGGGGGGTACGGACAGCGTCCTTCAGATTGGGAAAGATGTCGTTGCACGGATTGATAGCAAGCGTCGCCTGGAAATCATGCGCAATCATAGCGCCACGCATCTGTTCCATGCGGCTTTGAGGAAGACGCTGGGCGCTCACGTCCAGCAGGCGGGTTCACTCGTCGATCCGGAACATATGCGATTCGATTTCACTCATCACAAAAAAGTATCACCGGAAGAAATCCGCGATATCGAAGCTATGGTGAATGAAAAAATCCTGGAGCGGATCGAGTTGACTCATCACAGAAATATTCCATTTGAGCAAGCAAGGAAGATGGGTGCGCTGGCGTTTTTTGGCGATAAATACGGCGACAGAGTGAATGTGGTGCAGTTCGGCGATTTCTCCATGGAGTTCTGCGGGGGAACTCACGTTCGAAACACGAGCGAGATCGGGTTCTTCAAAGTCATGAGTGAATCGAGCATTGCGAGCGGCGTGCGAAGGGTCGAGGCCGTCACCGGCAGCGGAGTCGAAAAGCTGATTGAGAATTTGACTGCACGCGCGGACGAGAAAGAGAAAGAAAAGGAAGAACTTGCTGAGCGCATCAAAAATCTCGAAAAAGAATTGAGCGGTTATCGCGTGCGAACGGCCATGACTACAGCGGATGAGCTTTTCAACCATGCCGATGGAAATGCTGATGTTGGAGGAGTAAGAGTGATTTCCGGCTTGATTGAAGTTGAATCCGATGACGAATTGAAGCAGGTCGCGGATCATCTGAAAAGCAGAGTTGAGAGCGGCGTGATAGTGCTCGGGAGCAAGGTCCAGGATAAGGCATTGTTTGTCGCTTCGGTTTCTTCCGATTTAATTTCAGAAAAGCATCTACATGCCGGGAAAATTGTCAACGAAATTGCGAGGAAAGTCGGAGGCGGAGGCGGAGGAAAACCGAACTTCGCTACCGCGGGCGGAAAGGACCATGAAAAAATAAATGAAGCCATTTCCGGCGCTTCGGAAGTTGTCAGGAAATTCTTAAATTGAACAACAATGGGTTTGATTTTCGAAAAACAGTTTGTTGCAGTCGTATGTTCTATATTTCTAATGATGAAATTATGTTTGGAGGCTAATGAAAACTTTCGAATATCTTCTTGAAGTACGCGAGAAGAAGGGGGCCGGGTTTTTGCTCCTGTTGGACCCTGATAAACTCGCACATGAAAACTTGAGGGACGTTGTTCAACATGCACAGGAATCGGGTGTGGATGCGTTCCTTGTAGGCAGCAGTCTGATGACTCGTGACATTTTCGAAGATGCGCTCAAGCAGATAAAGCGAGATGCCAAAATTCCGGTAGTGATTTTTCCCGGGAGCCTTTTCCAAATATCGAGTCATGCAGATGCAATATTGTTTCTTTCGGTGCTCGCATCTAGAAACATCGACTTGATAGTCGGAAATCATGTTCATGCGGCGCCGCTTATCCGTCAGCATAGATTAGAGACTATCTCGACTGCATACCTTCTTGTCGAATCCGGGAAAATGACATCCGCTCATTTCATGTCGGATAGCTTTCCGATCCCGCGTGAGAAACCGGAGATTGCAGCGGCGTACTCGATGGCCGCCGAGATGTTCGGAATGAAAATGGTTTATCTGGAGGCGGGCAGCGGCGCACTTTCATGCGTCCCTAAGGAGATGGTCCAGATGGTCGCCAAATCCGTTAACATGCCGGTCACGGTAGGCGGAGGAATTAAAAATCCGGAAATAGCGTATGAGCTTGCCAATGCCGGTGCGGCATTTGTCGTGACGGGCAATTTTTTTGAAGATAACGGCAATTCGGACAAGCTGAAAGAATTTGCAAGAGCGGTTCATTTCAAACAGCGGAAGGGAGTAGTCGTCTAGTGGTGGACCGGGTCAAATTTATCAGGGAATCGCTCGAAGAAAGTGCCGAAACGAAAAAAGCCATTTTGAATTCCTGCTTCGAAGATATTTCCAGCGCGGTTACCGTCGTAAGAGACGCCCTGAAGAATGGCAATAAGATTTTG
>Ga0335081_10000611_pt1 | contig 59682 bp, 56 predicted proteins | sample Lox_Sample_35_FD_206713 | JGI IMG/M metagenome (GOLD analysis project Ga0335081, IMG submission 206713) | Soil microbial communities from Loxahatchee National Wildlife Refuge, Florida, United States - Lox_Sample_3.5 | ecosystem: Environmental > Terrestrial > Soil > Wetlands | place: USA...
CTCGAGCGCCGGCCCGACATCGCCGCAGCCGAGCGGCGCATGGCCGCTGCGAATGCCCAGATCGGCATCGCGGTCTCGGCCTACTTTCCCGATCTCACGCTCAACGGCAGCTTCGGCTACGCGAGCAACGTCGTCTCGAACCTCGTCAAGGCGCCGAACAATATCTGGTCCTTCGGCGGCACCGCGGCCGATACCCTGCTCGACTTTGGCGCCCGCCCCGCGCAGGTGCGCCAGGCCCGCGCCGCCTACGACGCCTCGGTCGCCAGCTATCGCCAGACCGTGCTCACGGCCTTTCAGCAGGTCGAGGACGAGCTCGCCACCTTGCGCATCCTCGAGCAGCAGGTGCAGGTTCAGGAGCAGACGGTCAAGTCCGCGAACCTCGCCGTGCAGCTCACCTTGAATCAATACAAGGCCGGCACCGTCGCCTACACGTCCGTGATCACGGCGCAGACGATCGCGTTCGCGGACGCCACGACGCTCCTCAACATCCGCCAGAGCCGCCTCACGGCAAGCGTGACTCTGATTGAAGCCCTCGGGGGCGGCTGGGACGCGGCTTCGCTCGGCACCTAGAGCGGCGTAGTGGGGACTCCGGCAGCAGAAGAACGAGCGCCGCTGCGCTGAAGAGCTTTACGAAGCTCCCCGGGCGGCGCGCCGCTCGATCGCGCGTTCCAGATAAGGCCGCTCGGTTTTTTCGTAAGTCCTCTGCCGGCGTCGCCTGCGCAGGGTATGCCAGAACCACAGACCTTCCAGGCGAAACAGCCGTGGGCCACCGAGCAGCACCATCCCGCCCTGCGCCGCAACGAGATAATCGAGCAGCGTCGATACGGGAGGGAACCAACCGGGACGCTGCGCGAGACGCGTCAGCACCTCTTCCACGCCTGGATGCACACGGCCATCGCGCAGGAAGCCTTTGCCGAAGTGCGTACTGACGATCGCGAGACCGCGCTCGCGCTCGAGTCGCGCCTGACGGGCGGGACTCAACAGCTCGATGAACTCCTCGACATTGTCGGCAAAAGAGCTGGGGAAGAACGCCCGCACGCCGGGGGTGCCGACTGTGCGATACGGGATCGACGAGGTAATCCTCCACAGGTTCAATTCGTCGTACGTGAAACTGCGCATGTAACGCAGGTGCCGCGCAGCCAGGTCTGCCCAGTAGAACGGTGATTCGGTGCGATGACCCTCGGCGGGTCCCTCGTGCCGCCCGCCGAGCGCGAGATATAACCAGCGCCAGAGGCGGGAGCGGAAGCGATCCGCCCCCCAGTACAGGTTGTCGCGGTTGAGGCCATGCGCCGCGTAGGCGGTTGGATACGCGCCAACGCACCGCTCGTAGGCCTCGAGCGCTGCCTCGATCTGCGGTCGCTCGCTCGATTCCATTCGAGCACCGTGAAAGGCGATCTCGAAGCCGCGCTCCTGGAGGTGGCAGATGTAGCTCGCATACTCGGGATCCTGGAGTGTGTCCGATCCTTCGTAGTCGCTCGGTCCCTGATACGGCAGCGGCCAGACAGTCTTGGTGGTGCGAAACCCGAGTCGATCGAGCAGCTCATAGATCGGGCGGATGTACTCGAGCGTCGCCACGTCGGTATCGTCGAAGATCGAGAAGGCGAACCGCTTGTCGCCGAGGAACGAGGCGATAGGCTGGCGCGGCATGGGCTAGAGATGATCGCTCCAGGCATCGCCACGCGTCACCATCCAGGCGCTCAGATCCGTGCTGAGCCCGTATCGTGCGCCGGGGTCACGCAGCATGACGTGAATGTTGCCGGCGGTCGGAACGTACCCGGCCCTGAGCAGCGGTGCACGCAGTCCGCGCTGCGATGCGGTAAGCAGCAACGCGTCATAGTTCGCAGACCGTGCCCAGCGCCGCGCGACGGCGAGTACGGCAGGCAAGGCACCAGGACACTGAGGGTCGAGCACCAGGTCCACCACCGAGCCGATCCCTAAGCCCGCGATGCGAGGATCATCGAGCCGCTCCGGATGCTGGAGCACCGCGAGGCCCGCGAGCTTGCTCCCGCGCCAGACCGATGCGAACCAGTAGCGGCCGTGTGAGTCACGTTCATAGCGCCAGCGCAGGTAGGCGCCCGACCTCACGGCCGCAGAGCGCAGAACGCGCTCCGCACGGGCCCAAAGAGCATCGAGCGCCGCCTCGCTCGGCAGCCGCTCGCTGAGCTCTCCCCGCAGCGAGCGCCCGGCCAGTGCACTCGGCAGCCGCAGAGCTCCGACGCCGAGCGTGACGAGCATTCCGATCACGTAGGCGACGGGCGGAGTCCTCGCGATCTTCGCTGCGAGCGACAGCGCGGCCGGCAGACGGTTGAAGTAACGCTCGAAATCGAGCTTCCGAAGGATCCTCGCAGGGCGCAGCGGCTCGATGTAGTTGCATACGGCACCGAGGTCCCGCATGCCGAGTGCGGCCGAGAGCCGTCGCGGCACGAGCGCCGCGGGCATCGAGGCTGCGAGCCCCACATGCTTGAGCATTTCCTTGAGCAGCAAGTAACCCACGGGCCCGTTGCGGTAAGGCTCGAGGACCCAGAAACCCTTGAGCCAGTGGGCCACCGCCGACTCCTTGCCGTTCCAGAAGCGCGTGGGAATCGAGGTCAGATAGGCCACCAGACGGGCGCCGACGAAGACTCCAACCGTCGGCGGCCCCTGGCCAGGCTCGAAGGGATTACCCGCCGCCGCAGTACGGAACGTTTCGCGGACGCTCTGCGGGGTGGCATCAGGCTCCCACGCGGCGGCCCGAAGAAATTCGGCGATCGAGTCTGCGTCTGCTTCGCCCAGGCGGCGGACTCTCAGGGGCTCAGGCATTATGTCATCATGGAGCCTAAAGCTCGGGGATATCGTAGCACAGCGCGACGGACGGCCAGCCCCCGGCCGCTTCGATCGACACTTTCATGTTGTCTTCCGTCGCGAGCGTGATCCTCGGCGATTGAATCTGCCGGCGCGGGCATTCGCGTACCATGTCGCCGCAAACCACCCGCACAGACCCCTCCAGTGTGTGATGCCGTCATTGAACAACAAGAACGCTCGTCGCCGGCGGCGTGCCTCCAAATCGCCGGCAGACCATGATGGTACAGGCTGATGCGCAGCCAACCCAAGACCATATGGAACATCGCCGCGAACGTCACCCTGATCGTCGTGAGCATGATCTCCGGCCTGTTGGTCATGCCGTACCTGATACAGACCCTCGGCAATACCACATATGGCCTGTGGATCCTGATCGGCACGCTGACCGGATATTTCGGCGTCCTCGACCTGGGGGTACCGGCGGCAGTGGGCCGGCTCATCGCCATCCACCACGCCCGCGGCGAGCCCGAGCAGATCAACGTCATCATGTCGACGGCGCTCGCGCTGCTGCTGATGGTGTCGGTCGGCGTCTGCGTGGCAACCTTCATAGCGTTGCCGCTCTTTCCCCTGGTGTTCACCGTCCCGGCAACGAGCGCTCTCGATGTCCGCTATGCACTGATCCTAGTGGGGTTGAGCCTCGCCCTGGCCTTCCCCGCGTCTGTTTTCAGCGGCTTGCTGTGGGGCTTCGCACGCTTCGATCTGCAGAATGCCGTCGACATCCCGGCACTGATCCTGCGCACGCTGTTGACCCTGACTATGGTCAGCACCATCAAGCCGCTGATCACCCTCGGCGTCATAGTTCTTGCCATCGGCGCGCTGAGCGGCATCTTCAAGATGCTGGTGTGCTACCGGCTCGTTCCCGACCTGCAAATCTCGTTGCGGCACGTTCGCAGGAACAGAGCCCGCGAGATCTTCGCGATCGGTGGCTGGCTCAATGTGATCTCCTGGTCGCGAACGCTGATTCCGCAGATCGCTCCCACGCTCATTGGAGCGCGCCTCGGCAATGCGGCCGTTACCACCTTCAGCGTCGCCCGGCAGCTCGTGGTCTACGCCAACGTCTTTTCACAGCATGCAACCCAGGTAATGACGCCCGGAGCCACCGGTGCGTTCGCGACCAACGCAGTTGCCAAGCAAAGACGGCTCTTTCTCGAAGGCGGCAGATACGCCTACGCTCTTACGATTTTCCTGTTTGGCGGATTGTTCTGTCTCGGGATGCCTTTCATCCACCGGTGGCAGCATGGCCTGCAGGACGCAGCCTACCGGCCACTCATCGTGCTGATGCTCGGTGAGAGTCTGCCGATGTCCCAATGGCTCACCTACAGCGTCCTCCTGGGTGCAGGCCGACAGAGAGCGCTGGCGTTACTCGCATTGAGCGAAGGTGTCATGGCCGTGCTCCTGATCGTCGGCCTCATAGGCATAGGCGGCATCACCGGTGTCTGCACGGCAGTGGCGGTAGCGGGCTTCGTGGCGCGGGGTTTGGCCCAGCTGTTGTACGGATGCCGGGTCGCCGCCGTATCGCTCGGCTCATACGCGCGGCAGGTCTTCGTGCCCGTCACGCTTGCCGCCACCCCCGCCGTCGCAGCCTTGTATGCGGCGGCGGCCGCACTCACACCGCACTCCTTCGGCTCCATATTCGGGCTGGGGCTCGCCTACACCGTGCTGTTTGCGGGCACACTCGCGTGGACGTTGCTCGGCTCCACGCGCCTCAGGGCGATCATCTCTTGAATCTGCGCGGCGTCACCGGTCTGCGGCGAAGATGCTGAAGACTATGTTCATACCGTAGGCTTCCAGATCGAACTCCTGCAGGCAGCGGTTGTGTCCGACGTCATAGAGCGAGATGTGAGTCGGTTTTTCGATCATCCCCTCCTTGAACACGCGCTTCACCCAGTGAACGTTCTCCTGGAATCGCGTCTTGCGCACGCGCGTAAAGCCTACCCACAGCTTCTGGTCCTCCACCGGTAGCACGCCGCGACACCACCCGAGCAGCGCGTTCGGGTCATCCAGCGTCTTGAAGTCGAAAACTCTGTCGACGGTCAGTGTGTCAGCATTCGCGACCGCTACGCGTCCATCCACCAGAGTGAAATAGATCTCCTTGCCCCGTATCAGCCCGTCGTGCGGCAATTCGAGCGCTATGTCGATGCGCTTTGCCGGGTCCGTCAGACAGACCGCGTCTCGCTGATGCAGGCGTGTGACCCAGACGTCGCGGCCGAGCTCGAAGGCGAAGTTCGGATGCGACCGATGCGGTTTCGTGCTCGCGATCTTGCGGTAATCGATCTCGCGGGAGAAGCGCTGCCACGGCGGCCCGCCGAGGACGTCCCATGCCTCCAGCAGCTCACCCTGAGGAGTCAGGCGCACGACCATGTCAAGTCCGGTACTGACCACCAGCACGTTGCCGTCCCGCGACGGCGTGACGTGGTGAACGTCGTTGAAGCACGGCAGTGAGATGTAGTTGATCTGCTCGAAGCCCGGCAGTTTAAATACCAGTATCTCAGTATTCGTGCACGCATACAGGAGGTCGCCGACCAGTGCGCCGCTCTTGAATTCGGATGAAGAGTGCTCGTGAGCCCGGGCGTCCCTGCGGCTCTTGTATTCGAGGCAGGTCTGCACGGCTCCGGAGCTGGTATCGAGCTTCAGTACCAGCCCCGATTCGAACAGGTTCCATTCCTCCTCGGCCTTGAGAAGTCGCTTGCGCTGCTTTCCGCCTAACACATACAGACAGGGCATCTGCTCACTCACGCGGTCGGGTCGGCCCTGCGGACGATATCGTCGGCAGCATTGCACGCGCAATCAGATCTTTTGCGCCGCATCATGATGCCATAAACGCCCGCGCGTACGATCGCACTGCCGACTGACCCGGACACCGTGGGGTGGGTTTCGCCGGCCGCGAGCGCTGATACCACGCTGCTGACACAACGCTGCACGCTGCAGCGAGCCCGGTCCGGAAGCTTGAGACTCACGTCACATTCCGGGTCGTGCACGCGCTTCAGCAGCTGCTGCGGCAGCGCATACGCGATGAGCGACGACTGGCGCGAATCAGCGACAATTGCATCGTTTTCCGAATCCTCGCTAGGATCCTCGACCGGAAGTGGAGCCGCCGGGCAGGACACGAGCAGCTCCAGCTACTTTCCGTGCTTCTGGTTCCAAGCTTGTGCGGGGGCTATATGATCGACAGAAGGCGCTCGAGTGCCATGGAGCGCGGAGCGAGCTACCGCGCGATCTCTCGCAGAGAGATCCTGCGCATCGGCGGAATTGTGATCCCGGCGAGCGTCATGCTGCCGGCATGGATGACGGCAAGGGCGCAGACGGCGACCACCTTTGATTTTTACATCTCGACGACCGGTAGCGACAGCAATGCCGGAACAATTGCCGCGCCTTGGGCGATCACAAGTCTCCAGGCCAAAGATCCGCACGGCAACAACGCCAAGATGGCGGGGAAGCGCGTGGGGCTGGTCGCCGGCACCTACACCATCGATATCTCCAAGACACAGAGCCTCGTTGCGCCAAGCGACAATGACCACTGCATCTTTTCGTTGCCGCCGGGGAGCGCCTCGGCGCCCACTTATCTCGGCTCCTCCGACACGAGTGGCAATTACTCCGCGCGGGCTGCGATTTTTGTTTTGACGCCTTCTGGTTACCAACAGGCGAACGCGTTTCTGGGCGTGGACTACATGGCGAGCGGGAATCCGTGGGTCACGATCGACGGTATCGTGATCAACGGCAATGACGCTAACACCGTCGGCGGAGGTCACGGCAATGAAGGCTGTCACCTGATCGCTTTCCGCAGTGGTACGACCGATAGCTACAACAAGCCGGGCACTGCACAAGGCTTTGTGGTGCAGAACTGCGAGGTCTACGGCATCAACGCAACCGACTCCGGAGGAAACGACGCCGCGGTGTGGTTCCAGGGTACCAATGGTGCGATCCTGCAGAACTGCTACATCCACGATGTGAATAAGTCGTCCCAGGTCGACCATGCCCACGGGCACGAGGAGTACGGCTGTCAGAACAGCCAGCTCCTCTTCAACACCTTCGCCAACTGCACCGGCGGGGCGATGGAGTCGAAGACCGGGTGCTTCAACAACGTCGCCGCGTATAACTACGTCTTCAACTGTGCGAAGGGCACGGGCGGCAGCAACACCTCCTGTATCCAGGGTTGGGATGGCGGTGAAACACCAGACGGCGCGTCGTCGCAGTTCCAGATCCACCACAACATCTTCGACAGTTGCGGCCGGGTGTGCTACGGGGAATGGTTCAACGCGCTGCACGAGAACGGCTTCGCCTGGTACAACAACACGATCTACAACAGCGGCAGCGTCGTGCTCCAGTCTACCGGGCCGTGGATCCAGCACTACAACAATCTGTACGTGGTCACAAGCGGCAACGCTTCCGGCGTTGCCTCCTTCACCAACGGCGACACCAGCCCCCTCGCCTTCGACTGCGTTTACGACGTGGCCGGCAACTACAGCGGGGCATTTTCCGGGCAGACCGAGAGTGGCCTGATGACGGGGAAGGATCCGCTGCTCAGCGCCGGTACGACCAGTATCACCGGCGGGGGTGGCGCATCTCAGTTTCAACTCGCCTCCGGCTCGCCGTGCATCGGCGCCGGTCATGTCGGCGGTGTCGCAAGCGGCGCGGCCTGCAATATCGGCGCCTGGGATGGCACGGTGACGCAGATAGGCGCCAGCTGGACCACGGGGGCCGGCAGCCCGCCCCCGACACCGAACCCGGCGGTCCTGAAGGTCAGCTGATCGCCGCCGACGTGTGGCGGCGCCGCGCGGAACCGGGTCTCGCCACACCCGGCGGCGCCCGCATGCGCTCAGATGCGTCCCAGGGCGCGTTCCACGACGAACTCGAATCCAAACTGCTCCGGAGTGGTGAACCACTCACCGGCGATCGGTATGCGTTTCAGATGGTAGGGGCTCGCACCGGGCTCATTCACACCGCCATAGCTTGAAACGCAGCAGCTGAAGCCGGAATCGAGAACCAGTGCGCGCGCATCGTCGGAGATATGTTCCGCGCCGCCAAACGGATAGGCAAACAGTTGAGCGCTGATGCCCAATTCCTGCTGAATTCTCTGCTTTGAGACTTCCAGCTCTCCACGTATGGTCTCGCGATCGGCCCTGGCCATGTCGATATGGGTGTGCGTGTGACTGCCGATCTCGAATCCCTGCGAGACGAGTGAGCGCACGTGATCCCAAGTCATCCAGCCCGGCTGCTGTTGCAGCTGAACGTCCCACGGCGCTATCACCCGGCTGCCGATGAAGCCGGTGGTGATGAAGAACGTCGCCGGCAGCTGCAGGCTGCGCAGAATCGGCGCTGCGTTTTCGAAGTTATCGAGATAGCCGTCGTCAAGGGTGATGGAGACGGTGCCGCTCATGTCCTTCCCCTGACGACATCCGGCAACCTGTTCCGAGAGGGCAACAACCCGCGCGTGTCTGCGAAAGAACTCGCAGAATCCCTGGAACTTGGCGCAGCCGCAGGTGAGTCCATCCGTCGCCAGGCGATCGTTCACGCGATGAAATGCAGCGATCACCATCGTCGAACGGAAAGCACGGGCGTCGAAGCCCGAAGCTTCGACGATCCGACCGAGGATCGTCTTCAGCTTTCTCATGTCAGCGGGCATCAGCGCATCCGCGTGAGCTGCCAGGTATATTCGCGATCAATCTGAGGCCAATCCGAGAGGAACTCCCGATCGCTGCGCCGGGTTCAAACGAGGCACAAAATGCTACCCCATTGCCGCGCACCCGCGCCAGCGAGCCAACGGCAATTTCCACGTCGTTGAACGTTGCTTCCGGGCCGATAAGATTTAGATTGACGCGGTCGCGATGACGCACTGAACATATTACCTGCGGCCTTGCCGTTTGCATGACTACGCCACGATCCCTGGTTCTGTATTGTCTTCGCGCCATAGGCGTGTTCGGCCTCGCTAAATATCTGACACGCAAAGAGCTGCGCATTCTCTGTTATCACGGCTTCTCGCTCGGTGATGAGCACGAAGTCTCACCGGGGATGTTCATGCGGGCGGAGACATTCGAGCAGAGAATGCGGATTCTCAGAAAGCGTCGCATACCGGTCATCACTCTGGACGAGGCCATCAGGAGGTTGCCCCGGGGAGAAATCCGCAACGCCGAAACGGTCATTACGCTCGACGATGGTTGGGCGTCCAATCTCAGCATTGCGGCGCCGATTCTCGAGCGCTATGGCTACCCTGCGTGCATCTACATTTCCACCGAACACCTCGAGGCCGGCACCGAAGCGTTCAACGTCGCCCTTTCTTACATGATCCGCCGCTCCGGTCGGGACACGCTGACGCTCGCGGGACTGCACCCGCTGATCGACGGGACCTACGACATCCGCACCGACACGGACGCTGCGATTGTCGACTTAATTGTGCGAGCGCAGTGCGCGTTGCCTCTGTCGCAGCGGCAGCGGTTGTTGCGCCCCATCGCCTCCTCCCTCGGTCTCGACCTGGACCAGGTGATGAGCGATGGGAGATTTCACCTGCTCTCGCCCGAGCAGATCCGCGGAGCCTACCGTCGCGGGTTCGACATTCAGCTCCATAGCCACGCCCACCGCCTGTCCGACACCGACTTCGACGCGGCCGCCCGGGACGTCGACACCAACCGACGCCTGGTCCGCGACCTGACCGGCGCGGAACCCCGCCATTTCTGCTACCCGAGCGGAGAGTACGGCGTGCTGCACCCCGAATGGCTGAGAAAGCTGGGTGTGGCATCCGCAACGACCTGCAATCCGGGTCTCAATGACGCCAGCACACCGGTAATGCTGCTCAACCGCCTGCTCGACAGCGAGCGCAAGAGCAACCTCGTCTTCGAAGCAGAGGTGTGCGGCGTCCGGGAATTGGCCCGGCATTTGTTGCCCGACTCGATCCGCAGGCTGGGACGATTGTTTCGCGAGGCTTTCGCCTAGACACGACCCACTCGCAGCCGCGGAGCCTCGGGCGTGAGCGTCAGCGGATGGGATTCCAGACGACCATGCGCTCACCTTGCAGGTAGCGCAGCGTCGCGATGAGCGATGCAAGATTGGTCAGGAGGAAGTAGTAGGGCTTCCCGAAGAGGCCGGGATTGCGCTTCCGGTCCAGCAGCACGAACCCCGCCACACCGGCGGCGAGCAGGCCCGCTTGCCCGATCAGCAGGATCAGGTAGAGCGGATAGCGGGCCAGCGCCAGGTTGGCGGCGAGGGCGCCGAGCCACAGGAATGGCGAGGCATAGCGCAGCACCTTATGCGACCACAGTTGCCAGGAGAACGACCCGTACTTGAGCGGATTCAGGAAGCGACGCTCACATATCAAGGCATTGAAGCTGCGGACTGCCACTCGCACCCGCATTGACAATTCCTCGCTGGCAAGCCCGAGAGTGGCCTCAAAGCATACGGCTTCGGGGGCAAGCACCGTGCGCAGGCCCTGCTCGCGCATCCGCATGGCGATGACAAAGTCGCTGATCAGGGCCGGATTGATCGGTCGGTATGCGCTCCTGCGCACGGCGTACAGGCAGCCGCTGACCCCTATGAGGGAGCCGAGTGCGCTCTCGGCCGCACGCAGTCGCAGCTCATAGCTCCAGTAGGTTTCTCCCTCCCGACCGGTGACGTTGTCGACCTCGCTGACGTACCGTAGCGAGCCACCGACGCAACCGACGTTCGGATCGGCGAATCCCTCGACCAGGTATCGCAGCGCATCCGCTCGCAGTCGCGTAGTGGCGTCTGTGAAGACCAATATCTCGCCGGTTGCCGCCTCCGCAGCGGCGTTCTGGCATGCGGTTTTCCCGCGTCGGCCTTCGAGGCGGAGAACGCGGACGCGTGCCGGGTCGTAGCTCGACGCGATCTGCTCGGTCGAATCCGAGGAACCATCCGAGGCAACGAGGATGCTCACCAGTTCCGGCGGGTAATTCTGTCCGGCGAGGTTGTTCAGCTTGGCTCCTATACAGCGCTCTTCGTTGTAAGCCGTGACGATAATCGTCACGGACGGAAGCGCCGTACCACGACGCACACCAACTCCGAGCCACGCTGCCAGTGTCCTCAGGGCAAGCGGGTACACCAGGTACACGTACAGCAGCACGCTGCAACATGCCCAGAAGAGGAGCCTAGCCATGGGTGACTGTATTTCTTGGTTTTCGCTGCGCCACCGGTGCGCCATCCCAGCTTAGCGGTCGACCGGTCCGGCAGCCACCGCTCGGTCAAACCTGATGTGTGAACTCAGTCGCAAAAACAGCTTGCTCCCGGCTCATTTCAGACCTTGCGCGCGCGCAGGATCACCACGTGATCACCCGCCAGGGGCGCCTCCGGCTGAGTGCGGCGCGTGAGTATCTCTGCGACCTGCAGGCCATGACGCGCCAGGCAGGCTCGTGCTGTCTCAGCGGTATACGACTTGCGCAGGGGCTGCACGATGCGATAGCGGAGTTTCTTGGCGGCCCAGCGCAGCAAGGCCAGCGGACGGAACCGCGGCAAGAGGTATTCACGCACCTTGACGCTCAGGCGCTCGAAGCGGCTCATATCAGTCTGGATCAGGGTGATGTACCGGCCCGACGGTTTCAGCACGCGGTGGATCTCGGCGGTTGCCGTGTCCGCATCCTCAAAATGCTCCATGACGCCGACTGCGACTACGACGTCGAAGCATTCCCGCGGAAAAGGCAACGCCTCCGCCCGTGCCACGGCGCACTCGGCGCCCGAGCGGCGCTTCGCTCTGAGGAGTGCCTGGAGCGAGGGATCGATACCGAACTTCGCAGCTGCCGTCAGCGCCTCGAGCAACATCCCCTCGCCGCAGCCGATCTCAAGCACCTTGCTATCGGGTGGGGATTCGGCGAGCGCGCTGAAATATCTCAGAAAGGGCCCGGAGCGGCCCTGGTCCACCCATGCATCGACATGATGGCGATAGATGTCGTCGTAGATCTCGCGAAGTCTCCGGCCGCTATCGCCCGCTGACTCGGTCAGAAAGCAAGGTATCCCTTCGATGACGGGAAACGTAATCCGGCAGGCGGTGCATCGATATTCAACGAGCACGCCTTTGCACTCGGGGCAAACGTACATGTTGTGATCGACCTCGGACGGCCGCCGCGAACACCCGCCTTGGCCGCAGCTCCGCTGGCGTCTGATCTCAGCTACCTTCATGGGCAGCGCGATGCTGCGTGCCGAATGGGGAGCAGCATGTTATGTCGCGCAGGCAGCGCGAACGCCTCGAGCGCATCACCCAGTCGGCTGTTCCCCTTAGGTTTGCAGCATACCATGGGAGCACGCTGGCGCAGGCGCGCGCTTTTACTCATCACGTAGCGGGCGGAAAGACGGCCGCCGGCAGAGAAGACACCACCTCAGTGGCAATATAATTGCGCCCAGGCATCTCACTGCTGACGAGTATGTTCAAGCCACCCGGAACCGCCGCGCCCCTCAGGATCCTGCACATCTGGTATGCGGACTATCCCTGGGACGTACGTGTGGAGAAGGTCGTCGCGGCACTGAACGATGCGGGCATGGAGGTGCATCTGCTCGCACGCAATACGCGCAATCTGCCTACACGCGAGCGGCTCGATGGAGCGGAAGTGCATCGAATGAAGTGGATTCGCACCTGGCCCAGGTTCTCGAGGCTGGTCAATGCAGTGTCCTCACTTCCTGCCTTCCTCAACCCCCGCTGGATATTGCACATCTACCGGGTCGCTCGCACGACGTGTCCCGACCTGATCCTGGTGAGAGACCTGCCGCTCGCGCCGGCAGCGATCTGGGTCGGACGAATCCAGCGCATCCCGGTGGTTCTTGATATGGCCGAGAACTATCCCGGATTTTTGCGTACGCTGCGAGATACGGGAGCTCTGCGTGGCGTTGACGTGTTGGTGCGCAATCCATGGCTGGCGGCATGTGTCGAGCGCTACGTCATCCGGCGCGTGCAGGCAATCATTTGTGTCATTGAGGAATCCGCAGAGCGGCTCATGCGGCTCGGAGTGCCGGAGAGCAAGCTCACCGTAGTGCGCAATACCCCGCGAATCGACGCCGAGCCGGCGACGGCCGGCCGCACCGGGGAGAATGAGCTGCTGACTGTCGTCTACCTCGGCTTGATCGAGCGGCATCGCGGCGTTCAGGAGCTGATTCGTGCGGTATCCCACAGCCGCCAGCGTGGATTGCCGTTTCGTTTGATCGTCATCGGCGATGGCGCGAGCTTCAGCGAGCTGCATGGACTGGCCCGTGATCTCGGGGTTCTCGGCAACGGCGTCGAATTGCTCGGACGAATCGAGAATCGACACGCCTTGGATATCGTCGCTCGCGCGGACGTCGGGGCCATTCCGCACATGCCCTGCGACGCATGGGACGCGACGATTCCGAATAAGCTCTTTGATTACATGTCGCTGGGCCTGCCGGTCATTACCAGCAATGTCAGGCCGGTGGAGCGGATTGTGCTGCAGGAAGGCTGCGGGGTCGCATACCAATGGGGCAACATCGACGACCTATGCGGGAAGCTCGAGACGCTGCGCTCATCCGCCGAGCGTCACAAGATGGGCGAAGCGGGCCGGCGCGCAGTTGAGTCCAGGTACCATTGGTCCAACGATGGCAGCGTGCTGACACGAAGGTTGCGTGCGGTAAGCGACAGCTATCGGTCGGCTCGCGCTCCCGACAGGGCCTGACAGTGATCCGCGAGCTGAGCATACAGCCGAGGTGGCAAACGGATGACGGGGGCCGGTGCAAGGCAGTTGCCTTGCAGCGACAGACTTGTCTGTCAGCGACGATGGGCACGTTCGGGCAAGTGACAAAGCCGCGCGGAGCGATCCCCGGGCCGTGGCATGCTATTCATCATGCGCGTGTCAGAAGTTGCCTGTCTCCCGACTGTGGGCCGAATGGCTATTGGCCCGTACGCGACTGCGTTCCCTGACTAGCGCGTGCAGCAGTGACTCCCGAATCGGCACGCTCTCCGGAGCAAGTTCGCGAACACTACGAGATCGAGAAGGCGCTTGCTTCGCGACTACGCGCAGGGACACCGGACGAGCGCAAGCAGCTGTATGGAAGAGTCTACGATGAGATGTACCGACGCGTGCCGCATCACCCGCAGCTCACGCGCAAGGTGTCTCCGGAGGAGACCCGGCGCAGCGTCACCGAGCAGCTAGATTTTCTTAACCGCTTCATCGACAACGATACGGTCTATCTGGAAGTCGGCTGCGGGGATTGCGCCCTGACTTTCGAAGTGGCCAAGCGCGTGCGCAAGTCGGTCGGCATCGACGTTTCCGCCGAGATCATCTCGTCACATCGCCGTCCGGACACCCTGGAGCTGATACTGTCGGACGGCACGTCCATCCCTGTGCCGGAGGGCTCGATTGACGTTGCCTACAGCAACCAGCTGATGGAGCACCTTCATCCGGAAGACGCGCGGACCCAGCTGATCAACCTGAACCGCGCCCTGAGGCCAGGCGGGCTCTATGTGTGCGTTACGCCCAACCGCCTCACCGGTCCGCACGACATTTCACGTGGCTTCGACCCGGTCGCGACGGGCTTCCACCTGCGCGAGTACACCTACACGGAGCTCATCGAGCTGTTCCGCGACTGCGGCTTCGACCCTGTGATCATCTACAGCAGCTTCCGCGGTCACGCATTCCGCGTGCCGCGCCGACCGCTGCTTGCCGTCGAGCGATGGCTCCTGCGCCAGCCGCCCGGACGGGCGCGTGCCCTGTTGCGTGGGCCGCTTCGCAGGCTGATCGATAATGGTCGGCTAGTGGCGGTCAAGTCTCGGGTCATCCCGAGCACCGGACAATAGTTCCTTGCGGACGATCCGTTCGGGCGAACAACCCCTGCAGGGATGAATTAGCGAATCAGCAAAATGCGCTGGCAAGTCAAATGCATGATCGATAACGCGAAGGCGCTGTTGCCGCTCCAGGCGCAGTTGCGACGGCTCAAGGACCGCTTCTTACCCTACACCCCCAACCTCGACGACGACATTCGCACGATTGAACAGGGGGTTCGCCAGGTTCAGTGGGTTAACGCCCTGTTGCCGATCAAGGGCGCAACTGTGCTCGAAGTCGGCAGCGGCTGGCAACCAATGATCCCGGTGCTTTATTCCCTGGCTGGAGCGGCGCGCGTCTATCTCACCGACCTGAATGTATTGCTGCGTCGGGACACATTCAGCGCTGCGTTGCACGCCCTGCGCACTCAGCGACAGGTGATTGCGAACGGCCTCGGGGTCGACGCGCAGACGCTGGATCACGTGCTGCGGGAAGATCCGGCGGCCTCGATGGAAGAGCGCCTCAAGGAATTGCATCTCGTCTACCTCGCGCCCTGCGATTGCCGCAAGCTGGCTCTGGCAGCCGAATCCCTGGATGTGGTCACATCACGGGCGTGCCTCGAGCACATTCCGCCGGATGTGCTGCAGGCGATCTTTCACGAGTCCTATCGTTTGCTGAAGCACGGCGGTCTGGCATGCCATTGGGTCGACCCTTCCGATCACTGGGAGCACCAGGACAAGAGCCTGAGCCGGGTAAACTTCCTGAAATACACTGATGCCCTGTTCCGCTGGACTTACATCAACCCGATCAACTATCAGAACAGGCTGCGCCACCCCGAGTACGTGGAGTTACTCGGCAAGGCCGGTTTTCGCCTCGTTCGCGAGGAACGCAAGGTGGATGAGGCATCGCTGCGCAGCCTTCCGCACATGCGGATCGCGCAGCGCTTCCGCAGGTTCTCTGACGAGGATCTTGCGACTGTCGACAGCCTGCTGCTGGCCATCAAGGACTGAGACCGGCGCAGCTCCCGGTCAGTTGCGCACGCCTGCGATCATGGTTTGCGCCGAGGCTGCCGCCGGCACGACGGCTGCGGCTCTGTCAGGTGCCGGCGCGCTGATCCGCACGAGCGCTGCCGCAGTCGCGACCAGCATCCACAGCGCCGGGGAGTACGCCTCCGACAGGAAGAAACCGGCTGCCAGGTTGCCTGCGAGCGCCACGCAGATCGCCCGCGCATATAGCGCCGTCCTCGCTCCGTCGTCACCCGAGGAAGAATGCGGGTGCGGTGGGATACGGCCCAGATGCCTCCAGGCCGTGTAATAGGTGTACAGATACAACCACAGGCCGAGCGCGCCGAGCTCGACGAAAGCCTGCACGAGGCAGTTGTGTGCCGCACGGTACTGGCCACCGCCCAATCCGTCTACGGCCTCTGCGGTTCCCAGCCCGTAGCCAATGGGACGCTTGAGCGCCATTCCCACGTCCCGCTGCCAGATCGCCCAGCGGCTCCCCTTGAGATTCGCATCCGCGCTGTAGTCCTTTTGCAGATTCACCAGCGTTGCCATGCGTGTCTGCGTGTCCTCCGGCAAGAGCCCCCAGGCGAGCGCCACTGCCGCTATCGCTATGGCGCACTTCACCAGGCTCCGGGCCAGTGAGAATCTCTTCAGCGCACCATTGCGGTCGTAGCTCAGCGGCAAGACGAGCGTTGCAGCCGCGACGACGCCCAGCCCGATCGCCCCACCTCTCGATCCCGTCAACAGGACCGACAGCACCATGGCGAGCGCCAGAGCGCTCACGACAAGCCGACCCAGCCGCGACTGGCGCGCCCGCAGTGCCAGCACGATCGGCAGCGCTGTGTCGAGCGCGTAGGCAATCGCATTCGGATCGAAATTCTCGTTGATCTCTGCGCGCCCACCGTGATAGTGCAGCAGCAGTCCGACGCACAGGGAGGCGGCCGCCCAGGCGAAACCTGCCAGCAGCCTCGCCACATCGCGAAGAGTCTGCGTCACCTTCAGCAGCAGCGTCATCGAGAGCAAAAGGATGAGGATGAGCTGGCTGCCGATCAGGGTCTGTGATTTGTAGATGGAGAACAGCACGCTGAGCAGCGCCAAGGTCATGAAGGCGATTGCCGGTCGGGCAATTCTCAATGACCTGACCCTTACCGCAGCCAATGCGGCGCGATTGCGGTATGCGGAGATGGCCGCGAACAGGAAGGCGATCTTGACCAGCGGTATCGGCAACAGGCCGGGGACCCACTCTGAAACCTTGCCCACCATCAGCATGATCATGACGGCCACTGCGCTGACGCCCATCGGCACCAGTGACGACCTGCTGCCTGCCTGCGCTGTCGTCGTCGGCATTGCGCCGCTGGGTTTCGCCGATGACCGGGAAACTTCAGTCGCGCTTTCGTCCATGCTGGGCATTTCAGGCCGACGACGGGAATATCGCGCTGTCGTGCGCCCGCCCGAGCACCTCGGCGTAATAACCCGAGAGTCGCTGCCGATAGCGGTCCAACGAGAACTCGCGCGTCGCCCGGACGAATGCCGCTTCGACCAATCGCGACGCCAGCTCGGGATCCTGCAACAAACGAGCGATAGAGCTCTCGAGACTCGTCGGGTCGGCCACGCCCGCCAGCAAACCGGTCCTTTCATCGAGAACGATCTCCGGATTTCCGCCGACCCGCGTCGCCACGATCGGCACCCTGGCCATCATGGCCTCGAGCAACACGTTCGCCGAACCTTCACTGTGCGAAGGCAGCACGAACAGGTCGGCGATACCGTAGAAGGGGCTCACGTCCGCATGAAATCCTGCAAAGTGGACGCGCTCACTCATGCCAATCGCGCGGGCGAGGTTCCCGAGCGCCTCCCGTTCCGGGCCGGTGCCGACGAGCACCAGCTTCCATTGCCGATCGATCGAGTGGAGTCTCCGCAGTGCGTGCAACAAATCGGCGTGGCCCTTCTCCTTGGACAAGCGTCCGATCGAGAGAATTACGGCCGCGTCGCTGCCAACGCCCAGCTGCCCGCGCAGTCGCACTCGTTCCGTGAGCGGGGTGGGCGCTACCGGCATGGCCGCATTGTGCAGAAACCGTATTCGTCCGGGCTCGACGCCATAGGCAACAAGTCGGGTTGCAAAGGCCTGGCAGACGCTGACGACGCGGTCGGCGGAACGAAGGCTGACGCGGTCAAGCTGGTTATATACCCTCTGCTTGAAATCGACGTACACATCACCGTGATGAAACGCGAGCCACTGGCGATGAGCGCGCAATCCGGGCAGCAATTTGATCAGCAGATGCGACTTGTTGTTGTGAGTTTGGATGATGTCGGGCTGTTCCCTGGCGATGATTGCCCGCAACTGCGCAACTACTCCCGGGTCGAAGCGGTACCTTTCGCGGATAATATGCGTGTCGATGCCCGCAGCGCGCGCGGCACCGGCAAATCCGCCGCTTTCGTAGGCGCGCGCGTTCCTGTCGAAGGTCGCGATGGCGAGGCTGAGCCCGGTCCGCGCACCCTCGGCGCTACGCAGCCATTGGCAGAAGCCAATGAGGTTCTTGGCCGGTCCGGTAACAGAAGCCGCCTCCATCATTGCCAGGATCCGCACGCGCGGCGGTGCATTCACTCGAGTGCCTGATTCGTCTGCGGCGATTTTGCTGCGTGAGTTTATACTAGTGCCGCTTTGCAGGGCGTGCAGACGGTCCCTCCGCCGCCGCAATTATGGTGAAATCTCCTGCGTCGGAGCGCTTCGAACCTTGACGGCTGAACCGGCGAGATGTGCGGCATAGTCGGGTACGCCGGCCAGCCTGGCGCGCTCCCACGCGAGCTCTTGGCCGCGATGCGCGACACGATCGTGCATCGCGGCCCCGATGCCTGCGGAATGTGGTCGACGGCCGATCAGTCCGTAATCCTCGGCCATCGCCGCCTCGCCATCCTTGACCTGTCTGCTACGGGCTCGCAGCCCATGCGCAACTCCGGCAAGACGAGCGTCGTGGTATTCAATGGCGAGATCTACAACCACCAGGAGCTGCGGCGGGAGCTCGCGGCCGGCGGCGCGCGGTTCGCGGGCCGCAGCGACACGGAGGTTCTGCTGGCGGCCTACGATGCGTGGGGCGAGGCCTGTGTGGAACGACTGCGCGGCATGTTCGCGTTCGCGATCTATGACGAGCCGCGCAGGGTGCTGTTCATGGCGCGCGACCGCGCGGGCGAAAAGCCCCTGTACTGGGCGCAGCACCGCGGCGGCCTGGTCTTCGCCTCGGAGCTCAAGGCGCTGATGGCGGATGCGGAATTTCCGCGGCGGCTGTCGCCGGAGGGTCTCGCCTACTATCTGAGCTTCGGCTACGTGCCGGGTGAGAAGTGCATTCTGCAGGGCGTGCACAAGCTCGAGCCGGCGCACTGCCTCACCTGGTCGATCGTTACCGGCGTGGCCGCCGTCCGGCGCTACTGGGACATCCCGGCGGCGCAACCGGATGATGGCTGTGGTGCCGAGGAGTTGACCGACGAGCTGCAGCGACTGCTGACCTCGGCCGTGAGCGAGCAGCTGATCGCGGACGTGCCGCTGGCGGTGCTCCTCAGCGGCGGGGTCGATTCCAGCCTGGTCACGGCCGTGGCGGCAGGCGCGGCCAGTGGCGACGTACGCACGTTCACCGTGACGCTTCCCGATCACCCGCAGCTCGATGAGAGACGCTTCGCGGCAGCCGTGGCCGGGTACCTGCGCACCGATCATGTCGAGCTGCCGCTCGATCAGTCGAGCGTTGATCTGATCCAGAAGCTCGCGGCGCAATACGACGAGCCGATTGCCGACTCCTCGATGATACCGACTTATCTGCTCGCGAAGACCGTGGCGCAACACTGCAAGGTAGTGCTCGGCGGGGATGGTGGCGATGAGCTTTTCGGCGGCTATCTCTCCTACCAGAACGCGCTGCGCCGCGACGACCTGCAGAGAAAGCTGCCGCGTGCCGGCCGGTCGCTGCTGGCCGCTGCGGCGCGCGGCATGTTGCCGAGTGGCATGCGGGGCCGCAATTCGCTGCTGGCGCTCGAGGGTGACAGCGCCGACGGCATTGCGCAGTCGGCGGTGTGGACCGACGCCGCTGACTTCGCGCGCGTCAGTCCCTGGCTCGCAGAGCGCTTACCCGAGCGGCCCCCGAAATTGTGGCGCCGGGAGCTGGTAGACATCCGCCGTGGACTTCCCGGAGCTGCGATGGTCGCCGACTTCGGCTCCTACCTGCCCGAGGACATCCTCGTGAAGGTCGACCGGGCCAGCATGCTGTGCTCTCTCGAGGTCCGCGCGCCGTTCCTGGATCGGCGGATCATCGAGTTTGCGTACGGGCGCATTCCCAACCGCCTGCGCGTCACATCCACGCAACGCAAGATACTGCTCAAGCGGCTCGCGCGGCGGCTGTTGCCGCCGGATCTGGACATCGACCGCAAGCAGGGTTTCACCATCCCGATATCGAGGTGGCTGACTCCGGAGGTCCTGCGCGCGTGGCAGGAGGAGTGCCGCGAGCCGATCCGGTCGGTGCTCTCCGACCAGGCGCTGGGGCGGCTGGTGAAAGGCCGCGAAACCCCCGCCATGGAGCACGGGCTGTACGCCGCCATAATGCTCACTACCTGGATGCGTCACTACCGCATCGCGATGTAGCCCGCAGCCTGCGATCCATTCATCGCTCCCTACCACCCTTCCGGCGGCTCGACCTTCCATACAGGGCGCGCCGGGTTACCCGACACCACCGTGAGCGGCGGTACGCTCACCTTCACCACCGACGCCATGGCGACGATCGCCCCTCGGCCGATCGTTACTCCTTTCATGATCACCGACCGACTGCCGATCCAGGCGTAATCCTCGACCACGATCGGGCCGGCCCCTTCTCGACCCGGAGGCTCATGCCGCGCGCGCGCGAACGGATCGAGCGGATGACCGTCGTAGCCCATCAGCACCACGCGGGTGGAGATCATCACGTGGCAACCGATTCTGATCGAATCGCCCACGATGAGCTCCGTTCCGAAGCCTACTCCGGTATCGTCGCCGATGCTCAGCGTCCTGGGCCTGCCGTCGCCCGTCGCCATCCACACCTGCTGACCGTCGAGATGCACGCGTGATCCGAGCGTCACGCGCAGATTGCCCAGGATCTTCGGCATTCCCTCGTAAAGCAGCACCCCGGTGCCCATGCTGTCGCACTGCAGGCGCAGCAGCGGCTCATGGTAGATCTTGTTCCACAGCAGCCGCAGCGGTCCGGTGCGAAAGCGCCGTTCGGCGAGCAGCAGGTGGTGCACCCCGGGGATTACCGGAACTCTGAGCCTGGCCCCCGTCTTCAGCAGTTCCCAGGCACGCCGTTGGGCCGGCGTTTCCCTTCGCTGTGCCCACTCCACGATTCCCACAGCCGGACCCCGGACTGTCAGCGACGACTATGGAGCATACGGGTCGTCCGAGGCCGCGGGACCGTCGCCGAAATAACCGTAGTAGTACCGCCCGCCGGACCTGTTGGGCGCCTGGTTCAGGATCAGCCCCTGCACCTTGCCGCGGTCGATCTGCGCCAGAGCGTCCGCCACGGCGCGGTACGGAGTCTTGCCGACGCGGGCGACGAGGACGATCTGCGCAGCGATCCGGGTCAACGCCCGCGCCTCGCTCGACACGAGCAACGGCGCAGAATCGAACAGCACGATCCGCCGCGGATTGCGCGCTGCGAGGGCCGCCACGATCTGCGCCATGCGGGCACTCGCGAGCAGCTCGGTCGCGCCTTCGGAGAACTTGCCGACGGGCAGAATCCGCAGTCCGTGAATATCGGTTCCCAGAACCAGGGACTCGACGTCGATGGATGCGTCCGCGATTGCATCGAGCAGTCCCGGCGCGCCCCGCAGCCCCAGGATTTCGCTGATGTGCCCCCGGGGCGTGTCCGCATCGACGAGGAGCACCGAGGCATCGCGCTCGCGCGCCATGCTGAGCCCCAGATTGAGGCTGGTGAACGTCTTGCCGTCGCCTGCGAGCGCGCTCGTCACGATGATGAGGCGCATGCCCGCACCGCCCGCCAGTGCCTTCTCGACGAGCGGCCGCTTGATCAGGCGATAGTGGTCCGCGAAGCGCCGCTCGACAACCTCCTCGGGAAGGTAGCCGCTCTCGCGCAGCGCCTGCAGATTGATCGTGATGCGCCTGGCGGGCTCCATGGCCTGCGGCTCGGGCGCCGGCGCAACAGCGACCGCAGCACTCGCCTTGACGGCGGTGGCAGCGGCGGCAACATGAGCACCTTGATGCTGCGCTTCGGCCTCACTCGCACGACGCAGCTTTGCGAGTGCACTCTCGATCAGACTCACGCGCTCACCAGATATTCAGCGCCGTGATGCTCAGGCGATAACCCGCCTGGCTGAGGACGATCGCGACACCGAACGCCACGAGCAGCGTCACCGTGGCCATTGAGAGGCGCACCAGATCGCGACGGAAAGCACGCCGTTCGCGCTCAGGAAATGCCGCACTGACCCGTCCGAGTATCGGCACGCCGAGCGAGCGAGCCAAACTCTCGCCGGCAGGAACGACCGGGAAGAGATGGTTCAATCCGAAAGCCAGCGCCGCGCCTGCGGCCAGCGCGCCCACTAACACTGCCGCGAGAGAGAGCCTGCGTCGCGGCCAGGCCGGTCCATAAGGGACTGCAGGCGGCTGTACGACCTCGAAGCGAACTGCACCCGCGTCCGCTGCGCGCTCGCCGAGGCGCGCCTTCTGCAGGTTACCGAGCAGTGCCGTGTATTCCGCCTTGTTCACGTCGTAGTCACGGTTGAGCTGCGCGTACTCGGCTTCGACCTGCGGAGCGGTGTTCACGTAGCGGCGCAGTTCCGCCACCTTGGATTGGTGCTGCGCGAGCTCCGTGTTCAGATCCGCAATCTCGACGTCCACCTGGTTCAGAGCCAGCTGAATGCTCTGGTACACGGGATTAGAGCTCGCGCGGCTGGCTGCCGCCGCGACGGGGTCGCCCTCGCGCAGACCCGCGAGCTCGGCCGCCCGGCGCTGCTTGAGCTCCTCGAGCGTCTGTCGGGCCGCGATGACGTCGGGGTGCCTGTCGGTGTACTTCAGCAGCAGCTCATCGAGATGTGCCTGCGCCTCGTCGATGCGGGAGAGCGTGTCGAACGCGCCGTTCGCCCCGGCGCCGTTGGTGCCCTGGCTCGGTGCCGCGGCGGCTACCGCGACATCGCCGTGGAGCTGGCGCAGCAGGGCCGTGCGGCGTGACTGCGCCTCAGCAAGCTTGGTCTTCGTGTTGGCGACTGCGTCCAATTCCTTCTGCAGCGCGGCGAAGTAACCGCCCTGCTCCGTCGGCATGAGACCGAAGTGACGCTCCTTGAACTGCGCCAGCCGGTCTTCGGCCGCCCTCAGACGCTTCTCGTAGTCCGTGATCTGAGTCTGGAGGAACTGCTGCGCATTCGCGGAGCCTTCGCGCTTGCCTCCGAGCGTCTGGTTGACCAGGGTATCCAGCAGGATCCCTGCGACGCGCAGGCTCCGCGCCCGGTCATGATCCTGGTAGGAGATATGGTAGATACTACCCGCCGTGTTGCGATCCTCTTCGTGCCCGTTCGCGCTGCGCACGCTGATCTCGATCCGCCGGCGCATCTCGGCCACCGTCTCGATCCGCCGCAGATCGGTCATTCCGGGCGACAACACTCCGCCCTCCGCTGCAATGCGTTGCAGCGACGGGTCGGCGAGCAGCGACTGACGTACGAAGTTCAGCTCGCTCTCCACGTCCTGCTCCACTGCTAGGGGCCCGAGTGCCGGCTTCAACGACGTTTGGGTATCGACGAATACGCTGGCCCCCGCCTCGTAACGGTCCTGCAGGCCAAAGACCACCAGCCAGCCCGCGAGCGCAAGCGCTGCGGCAGCCGCTACTGCCGGCCAGCGAAAGCGCCAGGCGCCGCTCAGCTGATCCCAGACTTCCTCGATAAGTGGATTCACCCGGCGAGCCTCATATCAAACGCGCGGTCAAATTTACGATCGCCCGCGGATGCAAATAGTGGTGCCAACGCATGGGTTTCGGTTCACTCTTGCGCAGGCTGGCTTGCCCGCGTTCACCCGCGAATGTTATCGCATGGCAAATTGCCACGCCGAGCGCCGAATGTGACGCGTACCACGGCCTGACGGCGATCGAGCCAGGCCAGCGCAAGTGGGTTAATGATTGTAAAATCAAGAGATTATATGAAGTTCCCGCGGTACATTCACGAAAGCCGGGCATGCTAGCGACCGTCGGATCCTGGCGGCTGTTCTGGCTGCTCGCGATCGTTGAAAGCGTGGCCATTTCCTCGGGACTGCCGTCCGCGGATTTCCGCTCGGTTCACGGCATGGAACCCATCATCTTGCACTCGGTGCGCTGCGCGCTTCCGATGTTCATCCTGGCCTTCACGGCATCCTCGCTCGTGGCGCTCTGGCCGAGCCGCGCCAGCCGATGGCTATTGTCAAACCGTCGATATATCGGGCTCGCATTCGCGTTCGCAATGGCCTGGCACTTCAGCTTCGTCGGCTATGCCATCTTCTCGTTCGGCAACCTGCTTAATCCCAGGGCAACCGCGCTGGATCTCACCGGTCTGACGTTCCTGCTGCTCATGACGCTGACTTCCTTCCGCTGGTCCGCACGCCGGCTGGGTCCCGCAAACTGGCGCCGTCTTCATAAGACCGGGATTTACGTCATCTGGTTCGTAGCCACCTACATCTATCTGGGCACCGTACGTCGCGGCGGCGATCCCCTGCACTACACCATTCTCGGCGTATTGCTCGCCGCCTGGCTGCTGCGCCTTGCGGCCTGGATAAAGCAACGGGCCCGTCACCTGGCGCTCCCGCCTGCGACGGCCGTCGGCGGCAGCCCGAGAAGCTCCAGATAGCGGTCGGCGATCGCCTCGAGCGCGTAGTTCTGGCGTACGTTCTGCAGCGCGTTCGCGGCGAGACGCGCTCGCAGTCCGGGTGAGCCGACGATCGATGCCATCGCAGCGGCGAGCCGGCCCGCATTCTGCGCCGGCACCAGCAGCCCGCGCTCGTCGGCCAACAGTTGCGGAATGCCGCCGACGGCCGTTGCCACGCAGGGCACCCCCGCGGCCATCGCCTCCAGCAGAACCATAGGCAGTCCCTCGCTGGTCGAGCTCATGACGAACGCATCCGCTGCCATCAGCAGCTCCGCTGCATTGCTTCGCGCGCCGAGGAAGACGACACGATCCGCGAGTCTCAGGGCATCACGCCTGGCCTCGAGCGGGGCTCGTTCGGCGCCTTCTCCGACCAGGTAGAGCCGGGCGTGAGCGGCCACCTCCGGCGGCAAGGCCGCGAAGGCTTCCAGCAGCGTTCCGAGGTCCTTGACGGGCTCCAGCCGGCCCACGAAGAAGAATGCAAAAACCTCCGCTGATATCCCCAGCTCCTTGCGCACCTGTGCGGTCCGCTGCGCAGTCCGGGCGGGCACTCGGACGCCATTGACGACGCAGTGCAATCGGTCGGCGGGCACACCGAGCTCGGTGCGGAAGTAATCGATCTGGCCCGGTTCGACCACGGTGATCTCATGCGCGTAACGGCAGTAGAAGCGGGCCGGTCCGCTAACCCGCGGTCGGTCCCGCCACTGCAGCGCGTGCTCCGTCATCAGGACCTTCGGGACGCGCGCCAGCCACGCCGGTATGCCGGAGAGGATCAGCGCGGCGGTGTGGTGCACGTGCAGGGCGCGGATCCGCTCCCTCCGCAGCATGCGCCAAAAGCTCCATAGGTAGCTCAGCCGCCGGAACACTCCCTTGAAGTTCGCGTAGCTCATGTCCAGGCAGCGAATGCCGGATTCGTCGAGCTGCCTGCGCATCGGCCCATCGGAATCGTGGAAGGCGAAGCAGACGACCCGATAACCACGCCGTCTGAACTCCACGGCGAGATCGACAGCGATGCGTTCCGCTCCACCGAACTGATAGGTGAACAGGCCCTCGGCAATCGTGGCAACTTCACGCATGGTCAGCTGACCCCGCGAACTTGCTCGAAGGGCCGCTTGAGGCGCAGGAAGTGCTTCTCGAGCGTGTGATAGCTCACGAACGACAGAGCGTAAGTCGTCACCAGCACGATGAGAGCGTAGATGTAAACCACCTGCAGCGGCGGATGGCTGCCGAAGCGCCTGAGCAGCCACTGCTCACCGAGCAGCTTGTGTAGCAGGTTGTGCAGGACGTACATGGCGTAGCTGTACCTGCCGCAGGAGCGCAGCGGCCCCCATTCCAGCAGACGCACGACGAGCGCTGCGGAGCGATCGGGCTGCGCGGCAACCCAGGTCACGAACGCCGCGGAGGAGAAGGCGAGCAGTGTATAGCCGAGAGTCTCGCCGCTGACACCATCGCGGTAGTAGATCCGGGTGAGCGGAATGCCTGCGAGGAACACCCCGAGCGCCACGCCGCCGAGGAGCCCGAGCCCGGCGCGGATCTGCTCACGCGCGACGGGGACGCGCAGCAGACACGCCCCCGCGCCACCCAGCGAAAGCGCGTCCATGCGGCAGGCGGTATTCGTATAGAGCGTCCAGCCGCTCGCGCCGTAATCCGCCAGGGTGCAGCGCAGCAGCAGCGCCCCCAGCGCGATCCACACGCACACCTGCAGCAGCCGTCGCGGCGGAAGCGCAAAAACCACCAGCGGCCAGATCAGATAGAACTGCTCCTCAATGGCGAGCGACCAGAAATGCGCAAAGCCGTAGGGAAGCGACTGCGTATCCCAGTTCGCCGTGAACAGCCACAGCGGCGCCTGGTGTTCGCTGCTGAAGGGCGCCGGCAGTGTGATCAGCCGCGGCAGCACAACGAGCAGCAGGAGCAGCACCGTGTAGTAGAGCGGCAGAATGCGCAGCGCGCGCTTCGCGTAGAAGTTGCGGAAGTAGTGTCCCGATCCCTGGCTGTCGAGCAGTCCCCCGGTGATCAGGAATCCCGAGAGCGCAAAGAACAGCTGCACCCCGATCCAACCCATGTTGGTGAGCAGCGGCAGCAGGTGCAGCGCCCGGCTGAAGGGAGCCAGCTGCTCCGCCGTGGTGTTGTGAAACAACACCCAGATGATCGCCACTCCGCGGATGCCATCCAGCGCGGGGATCTGCCGCTGCCGGGCGCCTGTCATGCCCAGTACCCCGGCCGGCCCTCGTGCAGGAAGGCGGCATCGCTGTCGAGCATCTGCACGCGCAGCGGCTCACGGGGCATCAGGCCGGCATGCGTCGACCGCAACAGCACGGGAAGCTCGAAGCGCGCGTGGAATCCGCAGCCCGCGAGCGCCTGGGCGAGCACCGGGTCACTCGCCCAGATCGCCACCTCCGCGGCCTGGGGATCGTGCTGCGCCTCCGCGACCGCGCACAGGATCATCGCCCTCCAGTCGGCCGGCTCGGCCGAATCCATCCAGCAGTCCGCGATGCGCACCTGCCCCGGCGCCGATGCCAGCAGGAAGTAGCCACGAACACGTCCTGACCGCTCGACGCCGAAGAGCCTCACGGGCACGATCGGGCAAGCGAGCGCATAAGCGAACAGCGCCGCGCTGCGCTCGATCACCGTCCTGCCGGCAGCCGGACGCGGCAACACCGGGTCGATCCGTCGGAGATCGTCCGCGGCGAGAGCGAGCGGCCGTGACTCGGTGTGGCGCGCCGCCGGGGCGGCGAGCAGCCAGCGGAAGTTGCGTGCGAAGCGCAGCAAACGCCGCCCGGCAGGAATCGTGCCGTCGCTCAACAGACGACGCGGAAACAACGGACGCACATACCCGGTGACGGCACCCGCCGGCCGAAAGCCAATGTGCGGCAGGATCTGCCGCGTCTCGGCACTCCCGCCGACGGCGATCAGCGCCTCCACCTGTTGACCGATGTGCTTCAGCAGCGCCACCCCCGCACCGGCCGCTCCGGGGCGTGCCGCCCAGTCGATCAGGTGGCCGATTCTGGCGCGCTGTCTCGCCTGCGCGCACCACCCCGGGACGATCGCGGCGTGCGCGAGCGCATCATCCTCGTCCGTAAGGAGGAAAGACCGCGCGCCGGGCCAATCCCCCCGTGGCCGCCAATACTTCCACTCGAGCTCCTGCGGCCCGACATTGGGATGGAGTCCCGCGGCATCGAACAATTTACAGAGGGGCCGCAGATCCGCCGCCGTGGTGGGGCGCACCAGGCGCGTCATCGCTGCGCGCGGCGCTGCGGCCGCGCGTTCACTATCCGAGCCTCAGAGCCGTGAAGCACTGTTGGTACACGCGCTGAAGCAGTTCCCGTTCGCCGCCCAATGAAAGTGCATACCTGCGACCCGATTCGGCGGTCCGTTTGCGCAAGGCGTCGTCTTCCCATGCACGCCGGATTGTCTCCCTGAGAGCCGCGACGTCGTGTGGCGGCACCAGCAGCGCCTGATCGGTCAGTAAGTCGGACGCGCCCGGCCCACTGGTGCTGATGACGCACTTTCCGAGGTACATGGCATCCAGATACGTGCTGAGGCCCGACGCGCAGAGCGAATCTGCCCGTGTGGGGATGACCACCAGACGGGCGCCGCGCAGATTCCCTATCAGCTCCTCCGGATTACCTGAATCCGGCAGGATCTTCAGATTGTGCGGCAGGTTCTGCCTCGTCCACATGAAGGACGCATCTCTGCCCTCGAAGTGATCGAAGCTATATTCGGGAATTGCCGCCGGATACGGCAGCTCCGCCACCGCACGGATGAAGGTGTCGTAGTCGCGCAGCGAGACGCCCAGGCTCAAGACATATCCTTCCCTAACATCGGTAGCGGACGGATGTGCGTCCTGGATATTGACCTTGAAAGGCACGTACGAACTTCGCGCTCGTGAGATTCCGAAGTACTTGGTGTAGCCCGAGATGTCCCTGAAAAAGTGTATGAAGTGATCAACGCGCGTCAGCAGCATGCGCTTTATCAGGGCCGACATCCGGTGTCGCAGCCGCAGTGGTTTTCGCAACACCAGATCGACTGCGACGAGCGGCTTTCTTTGCCAGGGGAACAGCAGGAAATATCCGGCTATCTTGAAAATCAGAGTATTCCGGCAGTCGACTACGATCAGGTCGACGGCGGCGAACTGCCTTTTGAACTCCTGCCAGGTCTCGCCGCAGAGCACCACCGCGCGGCCATCTCCGGAAAGATCGATCTGCTTTGGCGAATTGAGGAAATTGGTCAGTATTCGCAAGGCGCTGGTCCGAGGATAGGCGGCCCCAAGCGCCTCGGCGAGGGAGCCATTCGCCCCCGATTAGGGTTTCCTTGGCCCCAACTGTAGTTTTAGCTGTTTAATGATACACACGGGACCTTCACTTTTCCTGCCGCGCGTCGCAATCAATACAAGGCAGGCACCGTCGCCTACACCTCGGTGATTACCGCGCAGACGATTGCCTTCGCGGACGCGACGACGCTCCTCAATATCCGTCAGAGCCGACTGACCGCGAGCGTGACTCTCATCGAGGCCTTGGGCGGCGGCTGGAATGCCGCCTCCTTCGGGACATCGAGCGGCACCGGGGCCGAGCTCGCAGCGCAGGAAGCCGCGGCGCGCAAGCACTGACGCTCGCAGCCCCTCGGAAAGTCCTTACCCGCGCGGCCTGACCCGGCGTTGACCGGGCTCTTCTCTCTGGCTAATATCCTTTGCGAATGAGAATGATTCGCATCCGCGTACATAATGCGGGCGGCCTGGGGGGCTTGGCGCTTCTCGCCCTGTGCCTCGCCGCGCCGCCGGCCGCAGCGAGCCCCGCGCCCGCAGAGCCGCTCATGGCCGCCGAAGCCGAGGCCGGTGGCAACGACCTGAGCACGGTGGTCATCGAAGCCAGCTCCACGGCCGGACCGGCCGTCTCCCCGACCGGCGCGAACCAATACGGGGCGAGCGCTGAGGACATCGCGGCCGGACCTAAGGGCAAGACCGCGCCGATTACCGATGTGCTCGCGCAGATGCCCGGCGTGTCGATCGATCAGAACCAGCAGATCCACATCCGCAACACCGAGGGGCCGCAGTTCCAGTATCAGGTGAACGGCGTGCTCATCCCGCTCGATATCAACACCAACCCGCCGTTCCTCTCGATGATCAACCCGACGTTCGTGAAGCGCCTCGATCTCCTCGATGGCGTGCTGCCGGCGCGCTACAGCTACGCCACCGGCGGCGTCGTGAACATCGAGACCAAAGACGGCTGCCAGGATCCTGCCGCAAGCGCCGCGAGCCTGCGCGTCGGGCAACGCGACACGATCGAGCCGAGCCTCGAGTATGCCGGTTGCTACGGAGCGCTCTCGAGCTACGTGAGCGCGCTCTACGAGCAGAGCAACACCGCCTTCAGCTCGGCGACCGCGGGGCCGACGCCCGTTCATGACTTCACCAGGCAGGGACAGGTGTTCGGGTTCTTCCGCTACCCGCTGAGCCCGACTGACACCCTGAGTCTTCTCATCTCGGGCGCGAAGAGCAGCAACGAGCTGCCGAACGTCCCGGGTCTCGCGCCGCAGTTCGACCTCGCGGGCGTCCCGGTGCCGCCCTCCTCCGCCGAGATCGACTCGTCTCTCAACTTCAGCGATGTGCTCACCGTGCTCGCCTTGAGCGGCTCGCTCGGCAACGACGTCTCCTACCAGATCGCCGCCGCCCAGCACGCCATTGCGCAGCGCTTCGCGCCCGACCCCATCGGCGAGCTCATCTACCAGGGCGTCGCCTCGACCGCGAGCCACGAGGACCACGACGTGACGCTCGAGGGCGACCTCTCCTTCGCGCTCGCATCCCACACGCTCAGCAGCGGCTTTTATCTCGGGCAGTACCGCGTCGCCGCCAATGATTCATCGCTGGTCTTCCCCGCGGACGATGCCGGCAACCAGCTGAGCGACGTGCCCGTGACCGTCGTCAACAACGACCACGCCAACAACGTGGTGGCGGGGGTCTACGTGAGCGACCTGTGGCGGATCGCGGCGCCACTCAGCGCTTCGATCGGGCTGCGCTGGGACAGCTTGAGCGGCTTCACCTCAGGCCACCAGTTGAGCCCGACGCTGAGCCTCGTCTACCGGCCGGATGGCGCCACCACGATTCACGCAGGCTTCGCGCGCTACTTCCAGGTGCCCTCGCTCCTCGGCATCTCCCCGACCGCGCAGGCCGCCTTCGCCGGCACCACCGCCGCAGGTTCCCCCGGGATCCCGGCGCCGCTCACCGAGGACGACCGCGAATGGGACCTGGGTGTCGTGCGCGAGCTCGCGCCGGGCCTGTCGGTCTCCGCCGATGCCTACTACGAATGGACCACGCGCTATCTCGATACGGGTCAGTTCGGCGTCGTGCCGATCTTCGCGCCCTTCAACTACGGCACGGGTCACATCTGGGGAGCCGAGCTCGCCAGCCGCTATCAGAGCGGCGGCCTCAGCACTTATGCCAACCTGACGATCGGCCGCAACTGGCAGCGCGGCGTCGTCACGGGCCAGTTCAACTTCGACGCCGAGGAGCTCGCCTATATCGACAGCCATTCGATCGTGCTCGATCACCAGCCGCTCACCGGCGCCTCCGCCGGGGCGAGCTGGCGTACCGGCCCCTGGGCGATCGCGGCCGACGGACTCTACAGCAGCGGGTTGCGCTCGGGGTTCGCGGACCTCACGCAGCTGCCGCACGTCGTACAGGTGGACCTGAGCATCGAGAGGGCCTCACAGACCGCGGGCTCGATGCTGCTCACGCAGCGGCTCGCACTCCTCAACGTCCTCGACCGCGTGAACTTCATCCGCCCGGCCGAGGGCATCGGCATCTTCCAGTCCGCCTACGGCCCGCGGCGCACCTTGTACTACACGCTCACGCTCCACTTCTGAAGGTGCGCGCGGCCTCAAGCCGGATTCTCCAGGCTGAAGGCCTGAGCGTGGTCGTCGTAGGCGAAAGCTTCCGCGTAGCGTCCCCAGCTCACGATGGTGCGCAGCGTCTGCTCGGCGGCATCCTCGGCCATGTAGTCCTCGAGCTCGTCGAAGAAGCGGCTCTTGGGCGCTGAGTGGCTCGCGCGCTCATCCAGCACCCGGCGGATGTGCGCCGCGAGCGGCACGTAGGTGATGAGATGCCGCGCAAACAGCTTCTTGCGCTCATCGGTCTCGCCGCGCGCGAACTCGCGCCCTGCGTCGGTGAGGCGAATGTCGCCGCCCTCGACCTCGGCGAGGCGCAGGAGCTGCAGCGCCTCCGCCGCGGGAAAGAGCTCGTCCACCTCGAGGTGCTGCTCCTCGGCGATGACGGGCAGGTCGGCCTTGCCGTTATAGGGCGGCGCACTCACCGCCTCGATGAGGCCGGTGAGCACGTTCGAGGACACGTGGGTGAGAACCGTGCCGATGCCCGTGCCGGGGAAACGCTCCTTGGGACCGGTACGGACCTCGCCGCGCGGCCGCGCGGTCATCTCGACGTACACCCGGTCGATGAGCGCGCGGACGCGCGGATCCTGCGTGTGGCGCGGCTGGGGCAGCTCGATCCCGATCTCGCTGATCACGCGCCCGGGGTTGCTGGAGAAGATCAGGAGGCGATCGCACATCTGCACCGCCTCCTCGATGTTGTGGGTCACGAGCAGCACCGCCTTGATCGGCAGCTGCCCTTCTCCCCAGAGGTTGAGGAAGTCGCCGCGCAGCGTCTCGGCCGTCAGCACATCGAGCGCCGAGAACGGCTCATCCATCAGGATGATGTTGGGGTGCACGACGAGCGCGCGTGCGAAGCCCACGCGCTGGCGCATGCCGCCCGAGAGCTCGCGCGGATAAGCGGACTCGAAGCCGTCGAGTCCGATCAGGTCGATCGCCTGCAGCGAGCGCTTGCGCATCTCGTCCTCGGCCACTCCCTGGGCCTCGAGCCCGAGCTGCACGTTCTCGAGCACCGTGAGCCAGGGGAAGAGCGCGAAGCTCTGGAACACCATGGCGATCCCGGACGCCGGCGCCAGCACCGCGTGGCCGAGATAGTTGACGACACCGCTGCTCGGCGTATCGAGCCCGGCGATCTGCCGCAGCAGCGTCGACTTGCCCGAGCCCGAGCGCCCGAGGAGCCCGACGATCTCGCCCGGGCGGAGCTTCAGATTCACCTTCTCGAGCACCACGAGCTCATCGCCATCGGGCTTGCGGAAGGACTTGCACACGTCCTGCACGTCGAGGAGCGGCGCGAGATTGAGCATGGGGGCGACGGCATTCATGGGCGTCTCCTCAACTGATGCGGAACTTGCGCTCGGCGCGGGCGTACAGTGGCCGCCAGAATAGCCGGTTGAGTGTTACCACCAGCAGGCTCAGCACCATGATACCGAGCACGTTGCGCTGAAAGTCGCCGGCGGCAGTGGAGTCGGCAATATAGGCGCCGAGCCCGTGGGCGCGTACGGTCTCCGTGCCCCAGGCGGCTACCTCCGCGTTGATGCTGGCATTCCAGGAGCCCCCCGAGGCGGTGATTGCGCCGGTGACGTAGAAGGGAAACACGGCGGGCAGCGCCACCCGGCGCCACCACAGCCACCCGCGCACGCCGAGATTCTCGCCCGCATAGCGCAGGTCCGGCGCGATCGCGGAGGCGCCGACGATCACGTTGAAGAGGATGTACCACTGCGTGCCGAGGATCATCAGCGGGCTCAGCCAGATATCGGGGGTGAGCTTCAGGATCACGATGGCCGAGACCACGATCGGGAAGAACAGATTCGCCGGGAAGGCGGCCAGGAACTGCGCGATCGGCTGCACCACGCTCGCCACCCGCGGCCGCAGGCCCACCCACACGCCGATCGGCACCCACACGAGGCTCGCGAGCGCGATCAGCACCGAGACCCGCACCAGGGTGATGAGCCCGTAAAGGAGCACGCGCCCGATCTCCGCAAGCTGCACCTCGCTCAGCACGAACCAGGCGATTTTCCACACTGCGCCGATGCCGATCAGAATCAGCACGGTGTACCAGGCGTAGTCCAGCCGACGCGAGCGCCACACGGCAGGGGGACGCGGTCCCGCGGCGCCCCAGACCGCGACCGGCTTTACCCCGGCGTGCAGCAGGTAGGCGAAGCCCGAACTGAGGAAGCGCAGCAGGCTCGAGCGGCGCATCATGGTGAGCGCCCAGGAGTGACTCGGGGTAAATCCCGCCTCCTGCTCGAGGCGGAACCAGTCGGCGCTCGCCATCAGAGGGCGGAACAACAGCTGGTCGAACGCCAGGATCACGACGAACATGGCGGCGATCGCCCAGCCGATGGCGGCGAGGCTCTTCTGCTCGATGGCGAGCGCGATGTAGGAGCCAACACCGGGAAGCGATACGGTGGTGTGCCCGACGGTGATCGCCTCGGAGAACACCAGGAAGAACCAGCCGCCGGACATCGACACCATCATGTTCCAGATGAGCGCCGGCATGGCGAAGGGCACCTCGAGGCGCCAGAAGCGCATCCAGGGACTCAACTGGAAGTTGCGCGCCGCCTCCACCATCTCGTCCGGGATGCTGCGCAGCGAGTGGTAGAAGCTGAAGGCCATGTTCCAGGCCTGGCTGGTGAAGATGAGGAAGATCGCGGCGAGCTCGGCGCCCGCCACGCGCCCCGGGGTGAGCTGCAGGAAGAACAGGATCGTGAACGAGAAGCCGAGGATCGGCACCGACTGCAGGAAATCGAGCAGCGGCACCAGGATCACTTCCGCGCGATGGCTCTTGGCGCAAAGCGTCGCGTAGGTGAACGTGAACAGCAGCGAGGCCAGCATCGCGAGCACCATGCGCAGCGCCGTGCGCGCCGAGTAGCCGAAGAGCGCCGTCGGGTCGAGCGAGATCGGGGTGGCCTGCAGCCGTGCCAGCGAGCCGGTGAGCCCGTGCGCGGCCTGTGCGCAATAAATGAAGAAAACAAACACCAGCGCAAACGCGAGCAGGTCCCAGCCGCCCGGGACGTAGCGGGTCCTCAATACCGCGATGGGCAGCCGTTCGAAACGCATTCGCCGAAGTTTGCCCGAATGTCTTGACGATTGGCACCGCAACTGAGTGGCGAGCGGTGCGGCCGCAGGGCGACTGTCGTACGATACCTGCCCATGAAAGCCAACCTGTTAGCTGCGGCCGTCATGGCCGCCGTCGGCCTGACGGCCGGAGGCCTGCTCTGCGCTCAGGAGATCCAGAGCTCCGGCGTCAAGGAGACCGTCAAGGAGGACGCCAGGACCGCAGGTCATGCGGTCGCCGACGCCTCCCGGAAGGTCGGACACGAGATCGCCGACACGTCGAAGAAGGTCGGGCACGAAGTCGCGGACACCTCCCGCAAGGTCGGGCACGAGATCGCCGAGAAGACCGCGCCCGCGCGCGAGACGGTAAAAGAGGACTCGAAGAAGGCCGGGAAGGCGATCGCCCACGGCGCCAAGGCGGTCGGCGAGAAGGCCAAGGACGCCGTGACCTCCAAGAGCGGCGACTCGAAGCCGGACAAGTGACTTCGGCCGTGCGCCTGATGCGCGCCCCAGCCGGGCTGCGGCTGGATTACCTGTCGCCGGCCGAGTACCGGGCGGCTGAGTGCGCCGACGTGCTCGGCGTCGCCACCTTCAACGGCCCGCCCGCCCCCGCGCCGGGGTCGGGTGAGATCCCGGTCGCCGAGGTCAACACCCCGCTGCTGCTGGGCACCGCGGATGTCTACGAGGTCTGGCGCTCGGGACAGCCGGCCGAGTCGGGCCGGCGCAACCGGGTGCGCTTTCGCCGCAGTGAGAACCTGCTCTTCGGCTGCATCGCGCTCGCGGAATCTGAGATTGGCCCCGCGATGCCCGGTCACGCCGCCCCCTCGGCATTGGAGGCGGCGACCGAGGAGGCCTACCGCGAGATCTGCGCCACCCTCGATGCGCTCGGGTTTCCGCACCTTCTGCGGGTGTGGAACTACCTGCCGGATATCAACCGCGACACCGACGGCATCGAGCGTTACCGCCAGTTCAACCACGCCCGCCAGCACGCGCTCCGCGCCTGCGGCCGCGCGGTCCGCGGCAAGGTCCCGGCCGCCTCGGCGCTCGGGGCCGCGAGCGGCAGTCCCCTGGTGGTCTATTTCCTGGCCGGCCGCCAGGCGCCCGCCTTCATCGAGAATCCGCGCCAGATGAGCGCCTACCGCTACCCGCGCGAGTACGGCAGCCACGCGCCGGTGTTCTCCCGCGCGACGCTGCTGCGCCAGAAGGGGAGCCTCACGCTCTTCATCTCGGGCACCGCGAGCATCGTCGGCCATCGCTCGATCCATGTCGGCGACACCGCGGCCCAGACCCGCGAGACCCTCGCCAACATCGCGGCACTCCTCGAACAAGCGAACCGGGTGGAGCGCGCGGCGCGCTTCTCGCTCGGCTCCCTCGCCTGCAAGGTTTACGTGCGCCGCCCGTCGGACGTCCCCGTCATCCGCGCCGAGCTCGCTGCAGCGCTCGAGCCCACCTCGAAAGTGATCTACCTGCAGGCGGACATCTGCCGCCAGGACCTGCTGGTCGAGATCGAGGCGACCGGCATGTGCCCGCTCAAAGCCGACGCGTGAGCCATCGCCGCCGCGGAGTCGGGCCGCGCGTCCTCGAGCGCGTCGCGCTGGCCGCGGCGCTCATCGTGCTGGCCTCGCTCGTTCCGCGCCCGCTGTGGCCCGCAGAGCAGCCGCTGTGGGAATTCGGCCTGGGGGTCGGGGCGCTGGTGTTCAACGACTACCGCGGCGCCGACACTACGCACGCCTACCCCGTGCCGGTGCCCTACTTCGTGTATCGCGGCAGGTTCCTCGAGTCCGACCGCGACGGGCTGCGCGGCAAGCTGTTCCATCAGGAGCGCATTGAGCTCAACCTCAGCATCAACGCCACCACGCCGGTCCGCGCCAACTCGGCCCGCGCGGGGATGCCGGATCTGCGCTCCACGGTTGAGATTGGCCCCTCCCTGAATGCGCATCTGTGGCGCTCGGCGGACTCGCGCGCGAAGCTCGACTTACGTCTACCGGCGCGCTCCGCGTTCACGGTCGAGGCCCACCCGCACGGCATCGGCTGGTTTTACGCGCCGCACCTCAACCTCGACCTGGCGCAGTACGCGGGCCCAACCGGCTGGAAGCTGGGACTGCTGGCCGGCCCACTGTTTGCGCAGCGCCGCTACGACGATTACTTCTACAGCGTCGCGCCGCAGTACCTAACTCCCACGCGCCCCGCCTACGCCGCACCCGGCGGCTACGCCGGCACGCAGGCGCTGGTATCGCTCACGCGACGCTTCCCGGACCACTGGATCGGCGCCTACCTGCGGCACGACTCGCTCGGGGGCGCCGCCTTCGCGGACAGCCCGCTGGTGACGCGCGACAGCTACTGGAGCGGCGGGGTGGCCTACGTGTGGATGATCGGCGCCTCGCAGCGCCTGGTCGAGAGCGACGAATGACGCGCTCGGCGACTCATCTGGTGCTGATCCCGAGCTACAACCCGGGCCCGCGGTTGGCGGACACGGTGCGCGCGGCGCGCGCGTGTTGGGATCCGGTGTGGGTGGTCGTGGACGGCAGCACCGATGGCTCGGTGGCGTTGCTTAAGGGACTCGCGCGCGACGACCCGGGACTGCGGGTGCTGGTCCGGCCGCAGAACGGCGGCAAGGGCGCGGCGGTCCTCGATGGGATCACCGCGGCGGCGAGTGCCGGCTACACCCACGTGCTCACGATGGACTCCGACGGCCAGCATCCCGCCGAGTGCATCGAGGCTTTCATGCGCGCCTCGGCGGCGGCGCCCGGCGCGATGATCCTCGGCGCGCCGGTGTTCGACTCGAGCGCGCCTCGCATCCGCCTGCGCGGGCGGCGCATCGCCAACTGGTGGACCCAGTTCGAGACCCTGTGGTCAGGGATCACCGACACGCTGTTCGGGTTCCGGGTCTACCCGATCGCGCCGCTCCTTCAGGTGATGCAACGGACGCGCTGGATGCGGCGCTTCGACTTCGATCCGGAAGCGGTGGTGCGCCTCTGCTGGCGCGGCGTACCGGTGCGCAACCTCGCTGCGCCCTGCCGCTACTTCACCCAGGCGGAAGGCGGCGTGTCCCACTTCAATTACTGGCGTGACAATGCGCTCCTCACCTGGATGTATACGCGGCTCTTCCTGGGCTTCCTCCTGCGCCTGCCGCTGTTGGTCGCGCGCCGCATCGCGCGCTGAGAGTGCCGCAGCGCAGCCGCGGGGCGCGCCTGGGCGTGGTTCCGGCTTCTGGTTGCCCAACGACCCGCCCTTGTATAATGCCGGCCACTGTTTCCAACTCGCTTCAGTCAGCAATGTCCGACAACGTGTCATCGCTTCGACAGCCGGCGGGATCCGCCGGCATCACCGCTCTCACCCGCGAGCTCGCCGGGCTGATCGTCGCGGCGCTCAACCTCGAGGTGCCTGCGGCCGACATCGGCCCGGACCAGCCCCTGTACGGTGAAGGACTGGGCCTCGACTCGATCGACATCCTGGAGATCGCCCTGGTGGTCTCCAAGCAGTACGGGGTGCAGCTGCGCGCCGACAGCGAGGACAACGAGCGCATCTTCGCCTCGCTCCGCCACCTCGCCGAATACGTCAACGCACACAGGACGAAGTAACAGCCTGGCCACGCTGCCGCTGATCGCGCATGCATCGGCCGACGCGGTGCTCGCCTACCGCGCCGGGGCGCCGATCCTCGTCAGAGAGTTCCTCGCCGACGTCGCGCGCGTCGGCGCCGCGTTCGGCGGCGGCGGGAACGTACTCAACGTCTGCGTCGATCGTTACCGCTTCGCGGCAGGGCTCGCCGCGGCGCTCGCGGCCGGCAAGGTGAGCCTGCTGCCCTCGACCCGAACGCCTGAAGTCATCGCACACCTCAAGCGCTTCGCCCCGGACGCCGTGTGCCTCACCGACGAGGACGACTGCGATGTCGAGCTGCCGCAGGTGCACTTCCCCGAACCCCCCGCGAGAGAGCCCGCGCGTGAATCCCCCTTCACCGCACCCGTCCCACGCATCGAGGCGGGCCAGCGCGCGGCCTGGGTGTTCACTTCAGGGTCGACCGGCACGCCGGTCCCGCACGAGAAGACCTTCGGGAGACTCCTCGATTGCATGGCGGTCGAGGCCGAGCGGCTCGGCCTGACGCCGCACGTTTCGCACGCCATCGTGGCCACCGTGCCGCCGCAGCATATGTATGGCTTCGAGGCGAGCGTGCTGCTGCCGCTCGCGAGCGGCAACGCGCTCACCGCCGAGCGGCCCTTCTACCCGGCGGATATCTGCTCCGTGCTGGCGGGGGTGCCGAGGCCCCGCGTCCTCATCACGACCCCCATCCATCTGCGCGCGCTCGTGGCCGCGAACCTCGCCATTCCCGACATCGACCTCATCGTGTCGGCAACGGCACCGCTCTCCGGACAGCTCGCCGCCGACGTGGAGCAGCGCTGCCGGACACGCCTGCTCGAGATCTACGGCACGACCGAGACAGGCTCGATCGCCGTGCGCCGCACCACCGAGACGGCAGAGTGGCGCCTGTGGCCCGAGGTCACCTTCGAGTCACGCGGCGAGGAGACCTGGGCGCGGGGCGGCCACGTCGAGCAGCCGACGCGTATGTGCGATGTCATCGAAGTCGTGGATCGCGGCCGCTTCCTGCTGCACGGGCGCCTCGCCGACCTCGTCAACATCGCCGGCAAGCGCAGCTCGCTCGCCTATCTCAACCATCAGCTCAACTCCATCCCCGGGGTCCTCGATGGCGCTTTCTTTCACTGTGACGCCGCGGGCGATGCGGCCGTGAGCCGGGTCGGAGCGTGCGCGGTGGCACCGGGGCTCGACGCCGCGGCGATCACCGCGGAGCTGCGCCGGCGCGTCGATCCGGTGTTCCTGCCTCGGCCGCTGCTCCTCGTGGCGAGCCTGCCGCGCACCAGCGCCGGGAAGCTCCCGCAGGAGGCCTTGCGCTCGCTCGCGGCGGCGCAGCCGAAGCCGGCCCGCGCGGTGTGAGTCCGTGGGCGCGCGGACGACTTTCACGATCGACGACCGCCATCCGGCGCTCGCGGGCCATTTTCCAGGCTCTCCGGTGCTGCCCGGGGTGGTACTGCTCGATGAGACGGTGCGGGTGGTCGAGCAGGCGAGCGGCGGCTTGAGCGTGCGCTGGACCGTCGGTGCCGCCAAGTTCCTGAAGCCGGTCCAGCCGGGAGAAACCCTCACCCTCGAGCACGAGCCGCTGCCGAACGGCTCGATCCGCTTCGCGGTCTCGAGTGCCGGGCGCCCCGTGGCGGCGGGCGTGCTGCGGCCATCGGAAAAGCTGCGCGCCGCCGAGGCCGGCGCTGCCTCCGAGCCGCGCACGAGCGATGCGCACTGGGCCCAGGCGCGCGAGCGCGGCAGCGCCACGCTCACGCGGATCATGATCTTCCTCTCGCTCACCCTCGGCCGGCGCACCGCCCGTGTTCTCCTCTTTGGCATCACCCTCTATTTCTTCCTGTCCGGGCCGCGGGCGCGCCGCTGCGCGCGCGCGTATCTGCGGCGCGTGCTTCCCCATGAGCCGACCGCCGCCGACGTCTTCCGCCAGGTGTTCACCTTCGCATCGACCATCCTCGACCGGCTGTATCTGGCGAATGAGCGTTACGAGCTGTTCGACATCACGGTCGAGCACGAGCCGCTGCTGCGCTCGATGGTGGCGCGCGGAACCGGCGCGTTCCTCCTCGGCGCCCACCTCGGGAGCTTCGAGATCATGAGCGCCATCGGACGGCGCCAGCCGGGACTGCGCGTGGCGATGGCCATGTACGAGGACACCGCCAGCAAGCTGAACGCGCTCGCGGTGTCGAAACCCGCCTCCGCGCCGCAGATCATCCCGCTCGGGCATCTCGACGCGATGCTCCGGATCCGCGACTGCCTGGAGACCGGGAGCTTCGTCGGCATGCTCGCCGATCGCACCATCGGCGAGGCGCCGGCGCAGCGCGTCACGTTTCTCGGCAGCCCGGCGCTCTTTCCCTCAGGTCCCATGCGGGCCGCCGCCGCCCTCAGGCGCCCGGTTTTCTTCATGGCCGGCCTCTACCGCGGCGGCAACCGCTACCACGTGGTGTTCCGCGAGGTCGCGGACTTCTCCAACCTGCCGCGCGGCAACCGCGACGCCGAGGTGAGTGAGGCGATCCGCCGCTACGCGGCGCTGCTCGAGGAGTGCTGCCGGTCGGATCCCTACAACTGGTTCAACTTCTATGACTTCTGGCACGACGCCGCAGGCGTGGCTCCCGGAGCCGCGGCATGAGCGCTCGTGGCCCGCATTCGACTCTCTGGGCGTTGCTCGTGGCGTTCGCTGCGGCCTCTCCCGCAGGCTCGGCTACGGCCTTGAATGCAGCCTCGGACCCGCTCGATGCGCTGATGCATGAGCTCGCCGCGCACCCCTCAGGTCACGTCACCTTCACCGAGGTGCAGCACCTCGCGGTGCTCGACCGCCCGCTCGAGTCCTCGGGCGAGCTCTTGTACCAGGCGCCCGACCGTCTGGAGAAGCGGATCGAGAAACCCCGGCCCGAGACCCTGGTGCTCGCGCACGGGGTCCTCATTGCGACCCGGGGCAAGCACACCCGCACGATGGAGCTCGCGGCCTGGCCGCAGGTCGCCCCGCTCCTCGAGAGCCTGCGCGCGACGCTCACGGGGGACCGCCCGACGCTCGAGCGCATCTTCAGCGTCGAGCTCGAGGGCGATGCGGCGCGCTGGACGCTCAGGCTCACGCCGCGGGACCCCGAGGCCGCGCGCGTGCTCACCCGGGTGATCATCACCGGCGAGAACGCGAGCCTCAGGACAGTCGAGGTCCTCCAGACCGACGGCGATCGCTCGCTCCTCACCATCGGCGCGGAAGTCGCGCCATGACGCGCGCCGGCTGGTCCACGCTCGTCTTCGGGGTGCTGGCGGCGCTCGCGCTCGCAGTCGTCGCCCGTGCGACCTACACCGCGGATCTCTCGGCCTTCCTGCCGCGCTCCCCGACCGGCCGGGAGCGGCTGCTGGTCGATGCGCTCGGCACCGGGCTTGCCTCGCGGGTCGTCATGGTGGCGATCGAGGGCGGGGATGCCGCGCAACGCGCGCGCCTCGCCGCCGATCTCGCGCGACGCTTGCGTGCGGATCCTGGGTTCGTCGAGGTGAGCGACGGCGACCGGGCCGGCTTGGAGGAGACCGCGGCGTTTCTCACCGCGCACCGCTATCTCCTCAGCGATGCAGTGACGCCCGAGCGCTTCACGGCGGCAGGCCTGCATCGCGCCATCGACGAAAGCCTCGCGGTCCTCGCCTCGCCCGAGGGACTGGCGGCGAAGAGTCTGTTCACGCGCGACCCGACGGGCGAGACGCTCCACATCGTCGAGGCTCTCGGCGACCGCGGCCCGCCCACTGCCGGCGGCGTGTGGAGCTCGCGCGACGGCCGCCGCGCACTCCTCCTCGCGGAGAGTCGCGCCGCCGGATCTGACACCGACGGACAGGAACGCGCCTGCGACGCCATCCGCCGCTCCTTCGCCGCCGCCGCGGGCGCGCTCCCCGGCGCGCCGGGAACCCTGACACTGCGCATCAGCGGACCCGGGGTGTTCGCGGTCAGATCGCGCGAGCTGATCCGCAATTCCGTGATCCGGCTCTCGGCCGTCGGCTCGATCCTCATCGCGGGACTCCTGCTCGCGGCCTACCGCTCGCTGCCGGCGCTGCTCCTGACTTTCGTGCCCGTCGCCTCGGGCGCGCTCGCCGGCGTGGCGGCCGTGGCTCTCGGCTTCGGCACCGTACACGGCATCACACTCGGCTTCGGCGTCACGCTGATCGGCGAGGCGGTCGACTACTCCATCTATCTCTTCATCCAGGGAGCGCCCGGCGCGGACTGGCGAGGCGCCGTGTGGCCGACGATCCGCCTCGGGATGCTGACCTCCGTGTGCGGCTTCGCAGCGCTCCTGCCGTCCGGCTTTCAGGGACTCGCACAGCTCGGGCTCTATTCCATCGCGGGCCTGGTCGCGGCAGCCCTCGTGACGCGCTTCGTGTTGCCCGGATGGCGCCCGCGCGCACTCGCGACGCGCGATCTCAGCGCGCTCGGGACGAAGCTCGCGCGGCTGCTGTCTCTGATCCGCCCGGCGCGCATCGCGCTTGCGCTCATCCCCCTCATCGCCGTGCTCGTCCTCTACGCAAACCGCGCCGCGCTCTTCAGCCGCGAGCTCTCGGACCTGAGTCCGATTCCACAGGATGCGCAGCAGCTCGACGCGAGTCTGCGTGCCGACCTGGGCGCGCCGGATGCGCGCTACCTGGTCGTCGCCTCCGCGCCCGGCCTCGATGCGGCGCTCACGGCCGCGCAGACGGTTGCCGATCGCCTGACTCCGCTCGTCGCGGAAGGCGTGATCGGCGCCTTCGAGACGCCGACGCGTTACCTCCCGGACGCGGCCACGCAACGCGCCCGCCAGGCGAGCCTGCCGGCGCCTGCCGAGCTCAGCGCCCGTCTCGGGGAGGCGCTCGCGGGGCTCCCGGTGAGTGCGGCGCGCCTCGAGCCGTTCGTGCACGACGTGGAGCAGGCACGCACTTCGCCTCTCCTGACGCCGGCCGATTTCGCCGGCACGCCGCTCGGCGCCGCGCTCGATGCATTGCTTCAGAGCTCGGGAGGAGGCGTCACCGCCTATCTTCCGATCACCGGCCCCGGCGGCGGCGATCTCTCCGCTCTCGCTCTCGAGCGCCTCCGCACCGCCGCCGCCGCGGCGACCCCGGCGGCCACCCTCCTCGATCTCAAGGCCGAGGCGGATGCGCTCTATGCGCGCTACCTCCGCCAGGCCGTGTCCCTGTCGCTGGCCGGGCTCGCCGCCCTCTGTGTGCTCCTCGCCTGGACGCTCTCACCGGCGCGTGCCGCTCGCGTCGTGGCGCCTCTCGCTCTCGCGGTGCTCACCGTCGCCGCGGCGCTCGTGGCCGCAGGCGCGCGGCTCGGGATCCTGCATGTGGTCGGGATGCTCCTCATCATCGCCGTGGGCTCGAACTACGCCCTCTTCTTCGATCGCCTTGCCGAACGCGAGCCTGCCGCCGTGCCGCGAACGCTGGCCTCGCTTATGATCGCAAACCTCGCGACGGTGGCCGGTTTCGGCGTGCTCGCATTCTCCGGGGTGCCGGTGCTGGCCGCGCTCGGCCGCACGGTCGCCCCTGGCGCGCTGCTCGCGCTGCTGTACTCCGCGTGGCTCGCGCGGCTCGAAGCAGTGCCCGCCCCATGACGCGCGAGCTCCTCGCTCCGGCGCACCCCGGACAGGTCGCAGCCCGGCGGATGCTGCTCCTGCCGCCGGCCTACTCGCGGCCTGAGGATTTCATGCGCGAGGGATTTCACGATGCCGTGCGCTTGCGCGGCCTCGATCTCGACCTGGTGCTGGTCGAGCTGCGTTTCAGGTCCGTCAGCGACCGGAGCGTCCTCACGCATCTCGGGGAGCTCATCGCCGCCGCGCGCGGCGCCGGCTGCACGCACGTCTCCCTCGTCGGTATCTCGCTCGGCGCCTATATCGCGCTCGCCTGCGCTGAGCGCGGGGCGCACCTCGATGGGCTGTGCCTCTTCGCCCCGTACCTCGGCAGTCACATCGTGACGCGGGAGATCGAGCGCGCCGGGGGCGTCGCGGCCTGGGAGCCGGGCGATGTGGCCGAGGACGATGAGGAGCGCCGCATCTGGCGCTACATCAGGAGCCACGCGCACGGCACGCCGCCGATTCACTTAGGATTAGGAAGCGAGGACCGCTTCGGCGCGCGCCACCGGGTGCTCGCGGCCGCGTTGCCCGCCGGGCGCGTCGACCTCGTGCCCGGCGGTCACGAGTGGCCGGTGTGGCGGACGCTGTGGGAGAGATTCCTCGATGCCGGCATCCAGCGACAGCCCGCCTGACCCCGCCGAGCGCCGCTTCCGCCCCTCGGCCTTCATCCGTGGATCGGTGGCGCTGCATGCGGTCGCGGCCGGCGCGCTCATCCTCGAGCCGCAGCTCTGGCCCTGGGCGCTCACCGCCGTGGTGGCCGACCACCTGAGCCTCACGGCAGCGGGCCTCTGGCCGCGCGCCTCGCTCCTCGGCCCGAACCTCACCCGGCTGCCGCAGCGCGCGGCGGCGCGCGGCGAGATCGCGATCACCCTCGACGATGGCCCCGACCCCGAGGTGACGCCCGCGGTGCTGGCGCTCCTCGACCGCCACGCCGCGCGCGCGAGCTTCTTCTGTGTCGGGGAGCGCGTTGCGCGCCACCCGCAGCTCGCGCGCGAGATCGTCGCGCGCGGCCATAGCCTCGAGAATCACAGCCAGCGCCACCTCAACCGCTTCTCGCTGTTGGGTCCCCGGGCGCTGCGCGCGGAGATCGCCGGCGCGCAGGAATCCATCGCCTTCGCCACCGGTGCCGCGGCGCGCTTCTTTCGTGCGCCCGCCGGGCTCCGTAACCCCTTCCTCGAGCCCGAGCTCGCCCGCGCGGGCTTGAAGCTCGTCAGCTGGACGCGGCGCGGATTCGACACGGTCTCGAGCGATCCCGATCGGGTGCTGGCGCGGCTCCTCAAGGGGCTCGCGGCCGGCGACATCCTGCTGCTGCACGACGGGCACGCCGCGCGGGCGGCGGGCGGGACACCCGTCATTCTCGCCGTCCTCCCGCCGCTCCTCGCCGCAGTGCGTGCGGCGGGCTTGAATCCCGTGACGCTCGAGGCGGCGTGCACATGAAGGGCGACGACCCGGTCATCGCCTCGCTCGTCGATGCGGCGAGCGAGCCGTACCGCGCCGCGGGGCGCTTCGCCTGGCATTTCGCCCGCGGCAAGCTCAAGGGTGACCCGGCGTTCGCGGCGATCCTGAAGCGCGGGCTCCTCACGGACTCCGCGCGAATTCTGGACCTCGGGTGCGGCCAGGGGCTGCTCGCCTCGTGGCTGCTCGCGGCGCAGGCGGCGCGGCTCGCCGGAAGGTGGCCGCAAGAGTGGCCGCCGCCGCCCGCGCACCCCGAGCTCCTCGGCGTCGAGATCAACCCGCGGGAGGTCGCGCGGGCGCGCGCGGCGCTCGGTGAGCAGGCGCGCATCGTCGAGGGCGACATCCGTCACGTAGACTACGGCTCGGTCGATGCGATCGTGATACTCGACGTGCTGCACTTCACCGACCACGCCTCGCAGGAGGCGGTCCTCGAGCGGGCGCGGGCCGCGCTCAGGTCCCGCGGGCGGCTGCTGCTGCGGGTCGGGGATGCCGAGGGCGGCGTGGGCTTCGGCTTGAGCAAGCTCGTCGACCGCATCGTGGCGCTCGCTCGCCGCCATCGGCTGCCGCGTCTCACCTGCCGGCCGGCGCGCGAGTGGCGCTCGCTTCTCACCGGGCTCGGCTTCCTCACCGAGGCGTTGCCGATGAGCCAGGGGACCCCCTTCGCCAACGTGCTCCTCATCGGGAAGCTCCCGTGAGGCCGCTCGCGCTGAGTGCCTTCACCGCCACCAGCGCGCTCGGCCGCGGGCTTCCCGCGACGCTCGCCTCGCTCGAAGCCGCCCGCACGGGACTCGCCCCGTGCCGCTTCGAGACCGTCACCCTGGATACCTGCGTGGGTGAGGTTGCGGGCGTGGACGAGGAGCGCCTGCCCGGGGAGCTCGACGAATTCGATTGCCGCAATAACCGCCTTGCCGCTCTCGGACTCCGGCAGGACGGCTTCGATGAAGCAGTGCGGGCGGCAGCGAAGCGCCTTACGCCTCAACGCGTCGGTATCTGGCTCGGCACCAGCACCTCGGGGATTCTCGAGACCGAGCTCGCCTACCGGCGGCGGGATCCCGAGACCGGCGCCCTGCCCGCCGGCTTCCGCTATCGCGGCGCACATAACACCTTCTCCGTGGGCGCCTTCGTGCGGCAGGCACTGGGGCTCGAGGGACCGGCGGCCGTCATCTCCTCGGCCTGCTCGTCCAGCGCCAAGGTGTTCGCCTCGGCGCAGCGCGCGATCGCAGCGGGCCTCGTCGATGCCGCGGTCGTGGGGGGCGTCGATTCGCTGTGTCTCACGACGCTCTACGGCTTTCACTCGCTGCAGCTCGTCGCGCGCACGCCCTGCCGGCCGTTCGACGCGGAGCGCGACGGGCTCTCGATCGGGGAAGCTGCGGCGTTCGCGCTGCTCGAGCGCGCCGAGAGTCCCCCCGCGCCCGGCGCCCTGCTGCTCCTCGGCACGGGCGAATCGAGCGACGCCTGGCACATGTCCGCGCCCCATCCCGAGGGGCGCGGGGCGGCCGCCGCCATGACGCAGGCGCTCGCCGCCGCCCACCTCGCCCCGCAGGATATCGACTACCTCAACTTCCACGGTACCGGCACGCCGAGCAACGACGCCGCCGAGGCCCGCGCGGTGGCCGCGGTCCTCGGTCAGCGCCTTCCCGGCAGCTCCACCAAGGGGGCGACCGGGCACACGCTCGGCGCCGCGGGGGCGCTCGAGGCGGTCATCTGCGCGCTCGCGCTCCGTCACGGCTTCATGCCGGGCGGCGTCAACACTAAGGCGATCGATCCCGCGCTCGGCGTCACCTACCTCCTCGAGAATCGCCGCACGCCGCTCAGGTATGTCATGAGCAATTCCTTCGGCTTCGGCGGATCCAACTGCAGCCTGGTGCTCGGGCGCGCCGCATGAGTGCTCCGCTCACGGCGTGGGTCGAGGGAGTGGGACTCGTGGGTCCGGGACTGCCGGACTGGCCGGCCGCGGCGCGGGTGCTCGCCGGCACGGCTCCCTACGAGCCGCGGCGTACGGTGTTGCCGCCGCTCGAGTGCCTGCCGGCGGCCGAACGGCGCCGCACCGGCAGGGTCGTGCGGCTCGCGCTCACCGCCGGCCTCGAGGCCGTCGCGCGTGCCAGCGCCGATGCCCAGGCGCTTCCCGCCGTGTTCTCCTCCTCGGGCGGCGACGGCGAGAACTGCCACGAGATCTGCCAGGTGCTCGCCGGCACCGACCGGCAGATCTCGCCGACCCGCTTTCACAACTCCGTGCACAACGCCGCCTCCGGCTACTGGGGGATCGCGACCGGCGCGACCGCTGCCTCGAGCGCGCTGTGCGCCTACGATGCGAGCTTCGGCGCCGGGCTCCTCGAGGCGCTGGTGCAGATCCGCATCGATGAGACGGCGGTGCTGCTCATTGCCTATGATGCGGACTATCCGGAGCCGATGCGCAGCGTCCGCCCGATTCCGGATGCGTTCGCCGTGGCACTGCTCCTCACGCCGTCGGCGCGGCCGGGGTCGATAGCGCGGCTCACGGTAGACCTGAGCACCGAATCTGCCGAGCGCCTCGCCGACCCGCAGCTCGAGGCGCTGCGCGCGCAGGTGCCGGCGGCCAGGAGTCTGCCGCTGCTGCGCCGCATGGCGCGCGGCGAGCGCGCGGCGGTCGTGCTGGATTACCTGGAGAGCCGGCATCTGGCGCTGGAGGTGAGCCCATGCCACTAGACCGTCAGTGGATCGAGCAGCACATCCCGCACAAGGGACGCATGTGCCTGCTCGATGAGGTGCTCGCCTGGGATGCCGCGCGCATCCGCTGCCGCAGCGACACGCACCGGGCTCCCGACAACCCGCTGCGCGCCCACGGACGGCTCGGAGCCGCCTGCGGCATCGAGTACGCGGCGCAGGCCATGGCGGTCCACGGAGCGCTCATCGCCGCGAGCGCGCCCTTGGCGAGCACGGTGTCGAGCCACCTGCGCGGCAGCATCGGTGCCACCGTCGGCTATCTCGCGAGCGTGCGCAACGTCGCGCTCAACGTGAGCCGGCTCGATGACCTCGAGGAGGAGCTCATCGCCTCGGCCGAGCGGATCACCGGCGACGGGCGCACGGTGCTCTATGAGTTCAGCGTGTCGAGCGGTGGACGGGTGCTGCTTTCCGGCCGGGCCAGCATCGTCTTCGATGCTGCCTTCGGCGCACAGCCCGCGAGCACGGGGACCCACGCATGAGCGCGGCGGCCAAGCGCGCCCTCGTCACCGGCGGGAGCGGCGCCATTGGCGGGGCGATCTGCCGGCGTCTCGCCCGCGAAGGCCACCATGTCCATGTCCACTGCCATCGCGGCACCGCGGCGGCTGCCAAACTCGTCGGCGAGATCGAGGCGGCAGGCGGTGCGGCCGAGGTCGTGAGCTTCGACATCACCGACACCGATGCGACGCGCACCGCGCTCGAAGCGGTGCTCGCCTCAGGACCCATCCAGATCCTCGTCAACAACGCCGGGGTGCACGATGACGCGGTGCTCCCCGGAATGAGCGCCGGGCAGTGGCGGCGGGTGATCGACGTGTCGGTCAACGGCTTCTTCAACGCCACGCAGCCGCTCCTCATGCCCATGATCCGCGCACGCTGGGGCCGGATCGTGAGCGTCTCCTCGGTCGCGGCGCTCATCGGCAACAAGGGCCAGGTCAACTACGCCGCCGCCAAGGGCGCGCTCAACTCCGCGACCCGCGCGCTCGCTCTCGAGGTGGCGACGCGCGGCGTGACCGTCAACGCAGTCGCGCCGGGAATCATCGCGACTCCCATGACCGACGGCCTCTTTGATGCCGCGGCGATCGAGCGGCTGGTGCCGATGAACCGTCTGGGACTGCCGGAGGAAGTGGCCGGTGTCGTCGCCTTCCTCACCTCAGATGATGCCGCTTACGTGACGGGCCAGGTGCTGTCCGTGAGCGGCGGGATGGCGTAGAGCTCAGTCGCCGGCCTGCGCCAGCTGTGTCAGCAGGCTGGCGGCGATCACGGCGGCTGTTCCCCACGCCATCGCGGGATGCACGCGCCCGTTGCGCAAGGTATCGGCCGCGGCGCACACCAGGGCAAAGGTCACCGTGGCCGCCGCAGCGATCAGCAGATTCCAGCCGCCCGCGGGCAGCAGGTACTCGGCGATCCGGCCGATGGCCGGAGGCAGCAGCGCCACCGTGGCGCAGAGCATCAGCCGCTTGTGCAGGTCGCTCCTCGAGCGCCCGACGACCGCCGCGAGCACCAGGGCCCCGAACACCCAAAGACTCAGCCCGTCGAACCCGACGAAGATGCGCCCGAAGCGCGTCAGACCGGCGTCGGGGAAGCGCCGGTGGACGGCGGCGGCGACCGTCAGCGAGCCGACGATCACGATCACCGCCGCGAGAGCGGCGCCCAGCACTCCCAGCCGGCGATGCAGTGCGACGCGCCGCCTCGCGATCAGCCGCGCCTGGGTGACGAACAGCACGATCCAGCTGGTCATCAGGACGCCGTGCACGTGCGCGAGCGGCGTCAGGTGGCGGGCGCTCAGGAACGCGCGCAGGTAGTAGCTGCGCGCGAAGCCGGCAAAGACGAGGGCCACGATGCCGAGCGCGGCGTATGAGTAGAGCCGCGACGGCGGATTCAGGCGGGCGCTGAGCTCACTCACGGCGCGCGCTCGGGCAAAGCATCCCTGCTGCGGGGGCGCTCATCTACCCACCAAACACTCTATACACGATAGACATCCAGCCCGGCGTCTGCACTGCGAAGAAGCTGAGCTGGAAGGCGGCGATGACTGCGAGCCCGCCCCAGCCGAGTACCGGGTGCAGCCTGCCGTGGCGCAGCGTGTCGGCGAGTACGCAGGCAGCGATGCAGGCGTAGAACGCCAGAAACTGCGGCAGTGGCGCGTGCCCGAACAGCAGCGCAATGCGCGCGGCGGCCGGCGCCACCAGCGTGACCGCCGCGAGCAGCATCAGCCGCTTGTGGACATCCGCGCGGGCGCGCAGCGCGAGGCCGCTGCCGACGAAAGCGCCGAACAGCAGCAGGTTGACGGCGTTGATGAGCAGCAGGTAATGCCACCTGCCCTGTACGTGTGCCTGGATCTCCCGCTCGAGCCCCATCAGGGTGAGAGCGGCGCCGGTCAGGATGATGAGCACGGCGAGTACGGCCGCGCCGGCGCCCAGCCGCCGATGCCACGCCGCGCGCCGCGCGGCGATGAGCCAGGTCTGAACGACGAACACGACGATCCAGGTCGACATGATCAGCCCGTGCAGGTGCACCGCGAGCGGCAGGGCGCCGGTGCCGAACACACTCTTCAGGTAGTACGTGCGCGCGAAGCCGACGAATGCCACGGCTGCGATCCCAAGCGCCAGCCACGCGAACAGGCGCGTGCGCAGCGCCGGCTTGCTGCGTGCCACGATCGCTGCGCACGCGGGCGCGTTCACGGCTGCGGATCTGCGGCATTCCAGATGTCGACGGCGCACTTCCAGGAGCCGTCAGGCTGCTTTCTCCACACCGCCACCGCCTTGTCATGCTCGACGACCGCCTTGCCGTCGGGCGTGGTCAGGCGGATGGTGTCGGTCCCTACCGCATAGGCGACTTCACCCGACTTCGCCACCCAGATGTGATCGGTCACCCAGCTGATCGAGAAGTCGGGGATCGTGAAGGCCCCGGCCACGTAGCGCCGCAGCGCCTCCTTGCCCACCATCGCCGGTCCGCCCGGCGGCATCATGTAGACATCGTCCGTCCAGTACGAAACCGTCTGCTCCAGATCGTGGGCCTGGGCCGCCGCGAGCCAGCGGGCATCGGTGGCGCGGATCGCGGCCTCTTCCCGGACGGTATCGGGAGCCGGGGCGGACAGGCTCTGGCAGCCTGCGAGCACGGCGAGCGGTAGCAGAATCGCGGGGCGGGATCGATTTTTCATGAGAGCTCCTGGAAGTTCTCGGGTGCGGCCTCGGGCCACTCGACCTAGCGCTCGCGGTGCGCGGCAAGGGCGAAGGCACGCTGAAATTGGTAGGTCTGCGCCGCGGCGAGCCCGTGACCTTCGGCGGCGAGCAAAGCGCTATCGTCCGGGACCGGATCCGCGGCGATCGTCACCAGGTCCGTGCAGCCGGCGAGCAGCGCGAGCAAAGCGGGAATCATCGCGGTGAAGAAACGAATTTTCATGGGCGCCTCCGGGATGTAAGGGTTACCGGCATCAACCGACGGTCGCGCTGGGCGTGGGCCGTCGCCGGCCAGGCCGTGCGGCCCGGCCGGCGGACTTACGAGCGCCTACTGCTTCACGTAGACGGCCGTCGCTTTCTCGTTCTCGCGGCCCGGATTCCAGCTGGTGTCCGTGAAGGAGCCGCCATCGCGTGCGATCGTCTGCACGCCCATGCTGTCGGGCTTGCCGTTGACCTTGATGGTGTACGCGATCTTCGTCGCGGCAAGGCGCTTCCAGCTGATGGTGGTACCGGGCGGCACCGTGGGTCCGGTGATGGGGTGGTCCTTGCCATCGGCGGGGCCTTCGGCCGAGGCCTTCATGTCCGGAATGTCGTAGTGCAGGACGCCCGCGGCCGGAGAGGAGATCGCGAAGGTCTCCGGCAGACCGGTGGCGCCCGTCACCTTGGCGGTACGCCACGTACCGACCAGCCCGTCGCTCCCGTCGACACGGGTGAGGACATCCTCCTCATGAAAGTCCTGACCGTCGGGCCGGGTGCCCGTCAACGTCATGGTGAGCGTCTTGCCGTCCTCGGAGAGCGCGACGTGTCCCTTGGCGCGCACCTTGCCGTCGGCGCGCGTGACGGTGTCCCAGGCATTCCTGCCCGCCGCGGTCCAGACCATCGTGTGGTTGGCCCAGGTCTTGTACTCCTTGCCATCGAGACCGAAGTCGAAGCTCGCCGTGCTGCCGTCCTCGTAGTGCAGCATTCCGCCGGGCCGCGCCGAATAGGTGATGGTCTGGCCGGTGAGGTGGCTCTTCTGCGGATCGAGCTTCCAGGTGCCGTTCCAGGGGCTGTCGGCGGCGCAGGCCGCGCCGGCGGGCAGCGTGAGCAGTGAGCAGAGGATCCAGGTCGCTTTCATGAACGTAACTCCCAAGGTGTTGGTGCGATGCGCGCTTCTCTCGGTCCCCGGCGCGGTCAGGGGGGTGTACCGGCAGCCTCCGGTGCGATCACCAGAAAGCTGCCGCTCCAGAACTCGTCGTAGTCCTCGCTCTGCACGTAGTGGCTGAGCGAGCCCAGGTAGTGCGACTGCCCGGGGCGCACCTCGATGGTCACGAGGCCCCCGCCGGCGGCGCGGATCGCGCCCGCATGCACCGCGGCGGCGCAGATCGAGGAGCCGTCGGTATAGGGGCCGCTGCCGATCACCTGGCCGGGCGCGGGCTTGCCCGGCGGGCAATGAAAGCGGAAGCGCTCGCCGTTGAAGCCGCGCAGGTTCAGATCGAGCGGGCTGGTGCGCCAGTCGACCTCATGGACCGCGGGAGCGGGCGTCAGGGCGGCGCTCGGGAGCGCGGCGCCGATCGGAACAGTGGCCGCGAGCTGTGCGCACAGCAGCCCGATCTGCCCGATCCGACGATGCCACGTGGCCGACATCCTTCCCTCTCCCGCTGCGCGGTGCGCACGTCTGACGGGGTGGGAGGCTGAGCCCGCACGTTCCGCACTGTCGCTGCCGTTGCGCTGGCATTTTTCTGGCAAACTTCCTGCCCCCCGACCCAGCTCCTTAAGTGCATGTCCGCGTTGGAAAACCGGGTCTATCGATTCGCGGGCTTCACGCTCGAGCCGGCGGAGCGGCGGCTGTCCGAGGCGGGCAAACCGATCGCGCTCACCCCGAAGGTGTTCGACACCCTGGTGCTGCTCGTCGAGCGAGCCGGTCACGTGGTGAGCAAGGACGAGCTGATGAGGCTCCTCTGGCCGCGCGGCTATGTGGATGAGTCCAACCTCACCAAGCACATCTGGCTCATCCGTAGGGCGCTCGGGGACGGTGAGCACGACTCGCGCTTCATCGAGACGGTGCCGAAGGCGGGCTACCGCTTCATCGCGCCGCTGATCGCGGGCGAGACGCCGGGAGAGACCGGGCCGGCGGTGGCGCCTTCCCCGGGCGCTTCCTCGGGGCCGGCGGCCGACGCTGCGCCCGTGGTCACGGCTGCCGCGCCGCATGTGCGCCGGCACCTCTCCCGTCGGGGGGCCGTGATGGTCGGTGTGGCCGCTGCGCTCCTCATCGCCGCCATGGTCTGGCGGCTGGCGGTCTCGCCCCGGGTTACGGTCCCGACGGGCCACCGCGGTCGCACCGTGGCGCTGGTCGGCTTCACCAATCTCTCCCGCAATCCCAAGGACGCGTGGCTCGCGCCCGCCCTGAGCGAGATGCTCGGCGCCGAGCTCGGCGTCGCCGAGAACCTGCAGGTGGTGCCGGATGAGCTGGTGCGCAATGCGAGCTCCGATTTGTCTGCGCCGGCCGCCGGGGGCTACTCGGCCTCCACCCTGACGCGCTTGCGCCAGCGCCTGGACGCCGACTATGCGATCAGCGGCAGCTACCTGGTGTCCGGTTCCTCGGATGAGGCGCCGCTGCGGGTGGACATCGCGCTGCAGGACACGCGCTCCGGCGCGCTGGTGTCATCCGTGTCCGATCAGGCGACGGTAGCGGGCCTGATCGCGCTCGCGACTCACGCGGGCGCCACCTTGCGCACCAAGCTCAGCCCACGCGCTCCGGATGCCCAGACCCTCGGGCTGGTCGCCAACACGCAGCCGCCTAATCTCGACGTGGCTCGCCGGCTCGGCTTTGCGCTCGATGCGCTCCGGCACTACGACGCGGCTCGCGCGCGCGATGAGCTGCTCGAGGCGGTGGCGGAAGCGCCCGGCTATGCCCCGGCCTACACCTACCTCGCCCAGGCCTGGTCGGCGCTCGGGTTCCACGACAAGGCGCTGGCGGCCGCCGAGCAGGCTGCGCAGAAGTCAGCCAACCTGCCGCCGGAACAGCGCCTGCAAACCGAAGCGGTTGGCGACTCCGCGCGTACCGATTGGAGCAAATCCGCCGCCGCCTGGGGCGCGCTGATACGCCTGCGGCCTGCGAGCGTCGAATACCACCTGCAGGCCATCGACGCGCAGATCGCCGCCGGCGCCCTCCCCGAGGCGCAGGCGACGCTGCGCGAGCTCGAACGCTTACCGGACGCCATCGACGACGCTCGCGTCGAGCTAGCCGCCGCGCGTATTGCGGCAGAGCTCAATGACCCGCGGGCCAGCGAGCAGCACGCGGACGCCGCTCTGCGCACCGCGCAGCGGCACGACGCGGCGGGATTGATCGCTGACGCCGAGCGTGCGCTTGCCGGTGCACGCCTTCATCTCAACAAGAACGAGGAAGCACGGGCGAGTCTCGACGCGGCGATCGCCGCTTACCGCTCGATACGCAATCCGCGCGGCGAGGCGGCCGCCCGTACCGACCTCGCGCAGGCACTCGGCAATCTCAACCGCAACCAGGAGGCGCGCGAGGAGTTCGAGCGCGCGATGGCGCTCGATCGCAGCATCGGCGACCTCGCGGGAATCGCGGCGGTTTATCGCGACCTGTGCAGCATGCTGTGGCTTGCCGGCGACCGTGACGGCGCACAGGCCGCGGCGCGCAACTCCCTCGGACTCGCCCGTGAAATCTCGGATCTCGATCTGCAGGGCTGGAACTTGCAGGCGCTGGCCACCATCGCTGCAGACGAAGCGGCGAGCGATGAGGTGCTGGCCGAGTACCGCGAGGTGGCGGCGCTCTTTGCGCGCACCGGCCATCAGACCTCCTGGACGCTCGCCAACATCGCTGACGTGCAAAGAATGCGCGGTGAGCTCGACGTGGCGCGCGCGACCTGCGCGCGGGCCATGGCTGAGGCGGCACCGGTTTCCGATCAGCAGTTCGCGGTGTTCAGCGGCTTTACGTGTGCGCTGATCGAGAGCGACCGTGGCAACGCAGCGGGCGCGCGCCGCGGCTTTGAGGAGGTCATCCGTCGCGTCGGGAGCGGCGGCGATGCTTCCTACCGGAGCAACTCCCTGATGATGCTGGCGCGGCTCGACATGGACGAAGGCCAATGGAGCGCCGCGCGCGAGCGCCTGCGTCAGGCGAGCCAAGGCTTTGCCGCCGGGGAGGAGCGCACCGGCGAAGCAGACGCGGAGGCGATGCTGGCGCTGTGCGCACAGCAGCTCGGCGATCCGGTGGCGAGAGATCAGTCCCTGAAGCGTGCGCGGACGCTGCGCCAGTCCATCACCTCGCGGCAGGAGGTCTACGTCGTCGACATCGCTCTGGCGCGCCTCGACGCGCCGCAGGCCGCGCCGAAGTCGGTCGACCGGCTGCTCGCGCTCGCGGCCGATGCCGAGCAGCGGCACTGGCTGGGCTGGGCCCTCGAGGCGAAGCTCGCCGCCTGGGAGCTGCTCCACGCGCAGCACGCCGTCGGCGCGGAGACTTTACGCCGCGACATCGAGAGCACCGCGCGACGGCACGGCTTCGGCCGCGTGCTGAAGCTCGTCGCACGCCTTGAGTCGAGTCCCCCGAGCGCGTGAGCTAGACTCGCCGAAACGATCTCGGGGGATCTCCTGCATGCCATCTCGCACCAGCCTCGGAGTGTCGCTGGCTCTTCTCGCCGTGCTTGCTGCGCACGCGCGTGCCTCGGCCGCCGCCGAATCCACCGCCGTCCCAGTCGCGGTCCCGGCCACCACGGCGCAGCTGATCGAGAGCCTCGGCCTGCCCGTGGCCCCGACACCGGTGCGGGAAAGGAAGGGCTGGCACCCGCCGCGGGTGATCCTGGTGTCTGCGCGCGAACGCGAGCTTCGCGATCTCGTCCCGAAGCTCAAAGAGGTCGATCCGCAGGCGAAGATCATCACCCTCGATGCCGCGACGCCCGCAGACATCGCCGCGGCGGATGCCACGATCGGCGTCTGCTCGGCGGAAGTCCTGGAGGCCGCCGAGCATCTCGAGTGGATCCAGTGGCCGGCGGCGGGGGTCGAGAAGTGCGTCGCGGAGCCGCTGCTGCGCGAGCGGGCGCCGCTCCTCACGAACCTCCAGCGCACCATGGGACCGAGCATCGCCGAGCACGTCATCGCGATGATGCTGGCGCTCAGCCGCCGTTTCGAAGAGTTCTCCCGCGACCAGGAGCAGCGTCACTGGGAGCCCTTTGATTCGGCTCCCCAGCTTCAGGACGTCGCAGGCAAGACCGTGCTGGTCGCCGGCCTCGGCGGCATCGGCACCGAGGTCGCGCGCCGCGCCCACGCCTTGGGAATGCGGGTCGTCGCCACGCGCGCCAGCGGCCATGAAGGGCCCGACTTCGTGAGCTACGTGGGACTGCCCGATGAGCTGCCGAAGCTGACACGCGAGGCGGATTTCGTCGTCAACTGCCTGCCGTTGACGCCCGAGACCACCGGGATCTTCAACAAGCAGTACTTCGCGACGATGAAGCGCTCCGCCTACTTCGTGAGCATCGGGCGCGGCAAGAGCGCGGTAACCGCGGACCTCGAGGCGGCGCTCACCCAGGGCACGATCGCCGGCGCGGGGCTCGATGTCGTCGACCCCGAGCCGCTGCCGCCCGACAATCCGCTCTGGCATGCGCCGCACCTGATCCTCACTCCGCACGTCGCAGCCAACACGGTGGTCTCGCGAGAGGCACGGGATGCGGTCATCGCCGAGAATCTGCGCCGCTTCATCGCCGGCGAACCGATGCTGTCGGTGGTCGACATCACCCGCGGGTACTGAGCCTCACACGCTCAGGGACGCGCCCTTTCATTGCCACCCCGCGCTTTGAGCCAGGAGATGATCCGCTGCGGGATCTCCTCGCGCGCCTTGCGGCTGACGTACATGCCGATGTGCCCGGTGTCGATGGCGCAGGCGGTGTAGTCGCGGCTTCCGACGCAGCGTCCCATCGCCTCGCAGGCGGCCGGCGGCACGATGTGATCCGCGCTCGCGTAGAGATTGAGGAGCGGCGAGCGCACGCTCTTTAGGTCCACCGCCCGTCCGCCGAGCTCGAGCGTGCCGCGCATCAGGCGGTTCTCCTGGTAGAACCAGCGCACGAACTGGGTGAGCGCCACCGCCGCCTGCGGCGGGCTGTCGAAGATCCAGCGCTCCATGCGCACGAAGTCCTCCACCGCGCGCTGATCCGCGCGGCCGGTGAGGAGGCGCACGTACTTCTGCTGCGTCAGCCGGAAGGGCATGAGCGACAGGAACAGCGCGTTCAGCAGCTCCCCCGGGACGTTGCCCGCCTGCTCGAGGAGCCCGGTGTCGAGCTCGCGCATCCACTTGGAGAGAAGGTCCTCGGGCGTCTGGAAGTCCACCGCCGTGGTGAGCGTGACGAGATTCGCGACCTGCCTGGGGTGCAGCGCCGTATAGCAGAGGCTGAAGACTCCGCCCTGACACACTCCGAGGAGATCGAGCGCTTCGACGCCGTGCGCCGTGAGGACGTGGCGCACGCAGCCCCCGAGCCCCTGCTCGAGGTAGTCGTTGAAGTCACGCAGGCGATCACCGTCATCGGGATCGCCCCAGTCGACGAGATAGACGGTGAAGCCCGCGCCGACCAGCCGGCGAATGAGCGATGAGTCGGGCTGCAGGTCGAGGATGTAGGGGCGATTGACGAGCGCGAAGCAGACGAGGAGCGGCCGGCCCTCAGGTGGCGCGGCAGCTTTCCCCGCGCCGCCAGCACCGGCGCCAGCGGCGCCCGCCGGCGCGTCCGGCAAGTACTCGTAGAGCGTCGTCTTCTGATCGCTCCAAACCGCGCGCCGCGGCGTCGCGCCCACGCGCACGTCGCGCGCGAGTCGCAGCCGCGCCAGTGTCTCCGCCGCGCGGCTGCCGAGGTCGAGGAACAACCGGCCCGCCCCGAAGTCGGGATCGCTCAATGGCGCCCTCTCCGCGTAACGCTGCGCCGGCTTCGCCCTCCGCCCGCTGCCTTTGGCTTCGAACGCGGCGTTGCTTTCGGCCGCTGCGCGGCCGGGCGCCGGGGCGGCGTACGTGGCATGGGCTCGGCCGCGCGCTCCTCGAGCTTCTTCCTGAGCTCACGGATCTGGCGCTGCAGGGCGTCGGCTTCTTCGCGCGTCGGCAGTCCCCAGGCGCGCGCCAGCTTGTCGGCCTGCTTGCGTTGCGCGAGAAGCAACGCCATCGCGGTGTTGGTCAGCTGCGCCTGCAGGCGGCAGAAATCGTCCCTGCGCACCGTGGCGGCATAGGCTTCCTCGGCGCACTCGACCCAGATCTCATAGAGCGCGAGCGCGCGCTCGGACGAGAAATCCGCGCCACCCGAGGCCTGCATGCGCGCGATGAAGCGCTGCGCGGAGTCCTGCGCGATCGCGCTCCAGTGCCGCGCGAGCTCGCCCTGCAGAGCCCCGAGCTTCATGAGGAGCTCCCACGCACTCTGCGCATCCGCTGCCTGCGCGGCCGCAGGCCCGAGCGGCACCGCGCCCGGCGGCCAGCCAACAGCCGCTCCCGGAAATCCGGCGGCGGCGGCGAAAGAGGCGCCGGCGGCGGGTGCGCTGCGCAGCCACTGCTCGAACTGTCCGGCGAGCAGTGTCCCGAACGAGCTCCAGTCGGGCACCTGCCCGTGTGAAGCGGAAGGCTGCCCCGAGAAGGTCTTCAGCAATTCGAAGAAGCGCGCGGCGGCGGCGGTGAAGGCCGCATCGGACTCGCGCGAGCCGGTGGTGAAGGGCATTTCCATCATGTATGCACTGCGGCAATCCGGCGAGGTAAGCGGCTCATCAGGGCCACGGAATTCATGATTCTGCTAGTAAAAATAGCCTCGCGGAAGAGGCGAGACCCGTCCGAGCAACCGTGAGGTACGTCATTGTGCGCCGCATACACCCGAGCTAGTATCCGTCGCCAGCGCCCGCCCCCGCGGGCTCGTTGGGCTGACCGAGTGGCTCACCATGGCCGAAGAGCGTCTGATACGCAAATACGCCAACCGTCGTCTCTACGACGCGCAGGATAGCCGTCACGTGACGCTGGACGATCTGCGCAAGCTGATCGCCGCCGGCGAGCGCATCAAGGTCGTGGACGACAAGAGCGGCGAGGACCTGACGCGCAGCATCCTGCTGCAGATCATCGCGAGTCAGGAGCAGTTCGGAACCCCGGTACTCAGCACGCAGCTCCTCGAAGCCATCATCCGTTTCTACGGCAATCCGATCCAGCAGATGCTCACGACCTACCTCGAGCGCAGCATCGGGGGACTGCTCCGCCAGCAGAACGTGATGCAGGCCGAGATGGCCAAGGTGCTCGAGACCCCGATGGCGCCGCTCGCCGAGATGACGCGCCAGAACATGGAAATGTGGGCAAAGATGCAGGCATCGATGCTCTCGGCTTTCTCGCCTAACCCGTCGGCACCGGAAGCCGACAAACCCGCCAACCCACCGCCAGGCAAACGACGCGGCTGACGAGCCGCCGGGCCAGGCTTCAGGAGTGATTGCAACGTGGACGTTCGTGGCAAGACCATTCTCGTGACCGGCGCAGGCCGCGGCATCGGCCGCTCGCTGTCGCAACACTTCGCCCGCAAGGGCGCCCGGCTTGCGCTCCTCGACACCAACGAGGCGGACGTCGAGGAGACTCGTGCGAGCTGCGGGCAGCTCGGCGCCGAGGCGCGCAACTACATCGCCAACGCCGCCAACGAGGACTCGGTCGTCGGCGCGCTCGATCAGGTCCTCAACGACTTCGGCAGCCTCGACGGCCTCATCAACAACGCGGGCATCGTGCGCGATGCCATGCTGGTTAAGGTCAAGGACGGCCAGGTGGTGAGCAAGATGTCGCTCGCGCAGTGGCAGTCGGTCATCGACGTGAACCTCACCGGCGTCTTCCTGTGCGCGCGCGAGGCCGCCGAGCGCATGATCTCCCGCACCA
>Ga0335081_10000612_pt1 | contig 59593 bp, 45 predicted proteins | sample Lox_Sample_35_FD_206713 | JGI IMG/M metagenome (GOLD analysis project Ga0335081, IMG submission 206713) | Soil microbial communities from Loxahatchee National Wildlife Refuge, Florida, United States - Lox_Sample_3.5 | ecosystem: Environmental > Terrestrial > Soil > Wetlands | place: USA...
GTGACGTTGGTAGACAAGGCTCGCGCGCTGCCATGCCTAACAAGGCGAATCGGGAGGAAAGGCCATGGGCGACCGGTTGCTTGTCATAAACCCGAACTCCTCGATCGACGTGACGAAAGGTATCGACCGGGCCATGACGCCGCTGCGCTCGCTCACGGGGCCGACGATCGAGGTCGTCCGCCTCGAGGACGGGCCACCCGGGATCGAGACGCAGCAGGATGTCGAAAGTGTCGTACCGCTCATCATCCGCCGCGTGCGCGAGGAGAACGACGCTGCCGCCTATGTCATCGCGTGTTTCAGCGACCCGGGCCTTCACGCCGCGCGTGAGGCGACCGAGCGGCCGGTGTTCGGCATCGCCGAATGCGGCATCCTCACCGCGCTGACGCTCGGCGGGCGCTTTGGCCTCGTCTCCATCCTCCGCAAGGTGATCCCGCGGCACATGCGCTTCCTCGGCGCGATGGGCGTGCTGGAAAGATTTGCCGGCGATCGCGCGATCGACCTCAAAGTGACTGAGCTTGCCGACGAGAAAGCGACGCTCGCGCGCATGGCAGAGGTCGGCGCCGAGCTGCGCGACCGCAATGGCGCCGACGTAATCGTGATGGCGTGCGCCGGCATGGCAGACCATCGCGCGCGACTGGCTGAGATGCTCGGCATTCCCGTGGTCGAGCCGACGCAGGCTGCCGTGTCGATGGCCCTGGGGCGCATCGCGCTCAGCTGGTAGCGACCGTAATCTGGAATCGCCGCGACGTGAGGAAGGCCCGGTCCCCCTCCCCTGCCGTGGCGATCAGCGTTCCTTCAGAACACCCGCGCGTTCGAACACCGAGCGGACAGAGCGCGTGTATTCGGCGAATTCCGGAGTATCCCTCATCGTGAGGCGGCGCGGACGAGGCAAGCCGACCGGCACTATCGTCTCGATTTTCCCGGGCCGCGGCGACATGACAATGACGCGGTCGCTCAGGAAAATTGCCTCCGAAATCGAATGGGTGACAAACAGCACCGTCATCCGGATTTTCTGCCAGAAACCCAGCAGATCAAGGTTCATCTGATCACGCGTCAAGGCGTCGAGTGCGCCGAAGGGCTCGTCCATCAGCAACAGGGCGGGGTCGTGCAGAAGCGCGCGGCAAATCGCGACGCGCTGGCGCATGCCGCCGGAAAGCTCGTGCGGATATTTTGTCTCAAAGCCCGCGAGGCCGACCATCTCAAGAAGCTCGCGCGCACGGGTTTGGGCGGCGTCGCTCCGTGTTCCACGGATGTCGGCCTGAAGCAGGACATTCTCCAGCACGTTCCGCCAATCGAGGAGCACATCCTCCTGAAATACGATGCCAAGCTCCGTGTAGGGCCCTTCGACGCGCCGGCCGCCGATCGTAACAATGCCGGTCGAAGGCGGCGTAAGGCCACTTACGATCATCAGGAGCGTGGACTTGCCGCAGCCGCTCGGCCCGATCACCGAAACAAACTCGTGCTCGGCGATCGCGAAATCGACCTTGTCGAGCGCGAGCACCGGACCGGTCTGGCTTAAATACTGCTTCGAGAGCCCGCCGACGGAGATAAAGGCACGGGGCTTCGTGGCGGGTCCTTCGTCGATGGTCGAGCCTTGCGCGTCTCCCGAGCTCATATCGCGGACTGGCACCTATTCGGCGGCGTGTCGCCCTGGAATCCGGCCTTTCGCGCGATCGATCGTTTCCTTGTAGGCGTCGAGCCAGTGCTGGTTCTCAGGGCAAATGAAATCACCGCCACGAGCGTCGCGGCAGAGGCTCGGATCGTCGAGGATAGCCGGAAGCTTGCCGCTCTTGCCATACTCGAGCGCGGCCTCAACGAGAAGCCGTCGCGTCAGCACGATCATGCGGTCGCTGCCGGCAAGGGTCTCGAGCGAGCGGTCGATCACAGGCCCCATGCTCTCCTGCACCATTTGGTCCTGGAGCGGAATGCCGACGATACCGCTGAAGCTCCAGGTACGCTGTGCTTCGCGATCGAGGCCGAAATCGTTCGAGGCATTGGCCTTGGGGCGCCAGCGTCCCTGCCAGTCCGTCGTGCGCGGCAAATATTCGAGCGGACGGGCCAAACCCGGAACCGGCGAACCGTCGCGGCGGAGTATGCTTCGCCCGACGCCGCTCGCCCGTTTGTCGCCAATGTTGAAAATCATCGTGTGCTCGTCGTCGACCGGGACCCACGCGTTGGCTGATACGTTATCAGTCATCGCCGTCTGCGGATATGCCACCCAGAACGGCATGATGAAATGCGCCATGCGATGGTACTTGAAGCCCGGATCGGCGGGACGCTCGGCTGTGTACATCGCGCCGTAAGGCATTTCCTGCGTCAGGATCCTGGGCGATCTCTCTGTGATGCTGAAACGCGAGGGCTGGCTCGGATCCAGATCGTTGGGATCAACACTTCCAGTATGAAGGAAGCCCGAATGCGAGGTGTCGATGTCGCCCTCGAGCGCCTGCATCCAGTTGCAGTCGCGCTGCGTCAGGACCGTCTGCGCGTGCTCAGCTGGGCACATCGTCGCTTCTATCTCTGGAAACGGTGGCGCCACTTCGCTCGCGCCCATGTAGACATAAACGAGCCCCGCACGTTCCATCGTGCGGTAGGCGAACGCCTTGACCTTGCTCTCGAAGCGCTGGTCTACCGGCATGTTCGGCATTTCGAGGCATTGGCCTTCGACGTTGAACTTCCAGCCATGGTAGACGCAGCGCAGCCCGTCCCCTTCGTTGCGTCCGAAGAAAAGCGAGGCGCAGCGATGCGGGCAGCGATGATCGAAGATGCCAGCGCGCCCGTTCGCGTCGCGGAACGCGATCAGCTTCTCGTGCAGAAGCATCAGGCGCATTGGCGCTCCGCCGGGATCCAGCTCAGACGACATGCAGGCGGGAATCCAGAATTGCCGCAGGAAGTTTCCCATCGGCGTGCCGGGACCGGCCTGCGTGAGAAGCTCGTTTTCGGCCGCGGTGGTCATCGTTCAGGCACTCCCTTCGTCCTAACAAAGAGGCAGCCGAGCCGCAAAATAAAGGCCGCCTTCCAAGTGCGTCAAGGTCGGCACCGCATGGCTGAGCGCTGGCGGCAGCTATGCGGACCGGTCTAGCGCTGCCCGTGCCGGATTGACGCGGTATTGACGCACGCAATGGGAGAGCGGCACCCTGGCACGAGCGAGCCGGCCTCGACAAAGAGGAGCGAACCCGATGCGCGTTGTGAAAATCGCCGCGGCCCAGCTCGGCCCTGTGCAAAGAACGGACACTCGGCAGACCGTGGTCGCGCGCATGCTCGGCCTCTTGCGTCAGGCTGCGGCGGAGCGTTGTGACCTCATCGTCTATCCCGAGCTCGCATTGACCACATTCTTTCCACGGTGGTATGTCGAGGACGCGGCCGAGGCCGACATCTGGTTCGAGCGCGAGATGCCGAGCGCGGCAACCCGCCCACTCTTCGAAGAGGCAACGCGAGGCGGGATCGCCATGAGCTTCGGCTATGCCGAGCTCACGCCCGAAGGCCGACGCTTCAACAGCTCGATCCTGGTCGACAAGGCGGGCGGCATCGTCGGCAAGTATCGCAAGGTTCATCTTCCGGGCCACGCGGACTATGATCCCGAACGGTCGTTCCAGCACCTCGAGAAGCGGTATTTCGAGCCGGGCGACCTCGGTTTTTCCGTCTGGCGCATGGAGCCCGGTATCGTCGGCATGTGTATCTGCAACGACCGGCGCTGGCCCGAGACCTATCGGGTAATGGGGCTACAGGGGGTCGAGCTGATTGTCCTCGGCTTCAACACCCCGTCGACCAATTCTCAACGCAGCACCGAGGGCCTCGAGCAGCGCATGTTCCATCACCGGCTTTCGCTTCAGGCGGGCGCATATCAGAATTCGACCTGGGTGGTCGCGGTCGCCAAGGCCGGGATGGAGGATGGGCACCACCTGATGGGCGGCACGATCATCGTCGACCCCAACGGCGAAATCGTCGCCGAAGGGCGGAGCGAGCACGATGAGCTGGTCGTTCATGCGTGCGACCTCGATGCAACCGTGTTCGGCAAAACCACGATTTTCGATTTCGCCCGCCATCGCCGCACCGAGCACTATGGCCGCATTACCCAGCAAACCGGCGTTACCCCGCCGGAATGACAGCGCGTGAACCGTTAGGCCTGGGTGATAAGCGCCACCCCTGGCATTAGCGGAGGATGGTCCCGAACGGTGCTCTGCCGCCCCGGATCCTCACCGCCTCTCTCCGGGCGTGCCCCATTCACCACGCCCGCGCCGGTAATCGCCAACTGTCGGATGACCGTGCGTCGGAACGAAGAGATCCTCGATCGCGATCGTGCGCGGGATCATCGCCTGCTCGTAGAGGTAGGTCACGAGCGCCTCGAGTGTCGGGCGGTTCTCCTCCACGCCATAGGGCCAGAAATCGCGGCCGAAGACCTGGTCGATCTCGTGGAAGTCGGCGACGAGCCAGGGCAGCATGTAGCGGAGGGCGCCCACATCCCGCATCCGATGGATGGCCAGCGCGCGTGCCTCACAGCACGCGTTGTAGAGGCTGGTTGCGACGAACGGATTACGCTCGTAGACCGAGCGCTTGATCGCCAGCACGTGCATGATCGGAAAGATCTTCGTCCGCATGAAATACGCGGCCTCGACCTCGCGGAAATTCGGGAACAGGCGCTCTATTGCTGGGTTGCGGCCATAGGGTTCCGGAATGCTGGCGGTGATCATCGCGTCGATGCCGCCGTCCTCGAGCAACTGGTTGAGCGACTTGCCGCTCGAATTCTGCTCAAGGTCGATGGTCTTCAAGAGGCCGAGCACGCTCGGCTTGCCGTGCGTGCCTGGATGCTCCATCGCTCCCTGAATCCAGTGGATGGTCGAGAGATCGACGCCATACTCGTGCTGCAGGAGGCCGCGGATGAAGACCGCCGCCGTCTGCACATAGAGCGGCACGCCGACGCGCCGGCCCTCGAGATCCTTCGGGTGACGGATGCCGGACTTGGTATTGATGAAGATGAATTGATGGCGGAAAACGCGCGAGATGAACACCGGCACCGCCACGAAAGGCGAGTCGCCGGCCACGAGCTTGGTAATGTGCTCGGACAACGAGAATTCGGACGCGTCGAACTCGAGGCCGCCGCCCATGCGATCGAATATCTGGCGCGGATCGTCGATCGGAATGAAGGTAAGATCGACTCCAGCCGGCCTCACCTCGCCGGTATAGAGCGCGTGCATCCGGTCGTAGAAGCCGCAGGCAAGCGTGAGCGGGACATCGGGCATCCGGGACTCCTTCCGAGAGGAAGCGGAGTATAGATACCGATGCCCTCCGGGTCAGCGTCCTGACTTGCCAAGGCGTTTACGACGCCCTCCCCGTCTGGCCAACTGTGCTCAAGCTGCGAGGCTCGTGAAGGGCTGCTTCTACAGCCTTGAGGGATCGAGATGATGCTTTCCGATCGGGATCACGGTGCTGGCTTGCGGACCCTTTTCGCCCTCGCCCTCGTGTACCGCGTAGCGGACCTCATCGCCAATCGAAAGCGCGTCGTATTTTCCATCGAGCACGGCATTGCGATGCATGTAAATCTGCTGTCCGTCGCTCGATTCAATGAAGCCGTGTTCCGGAAAGAGCTGCGCCACGCGCCCATGGAGCGGCGTCTCGTGATTCTTGACATCCACCCGCAGCTTGCGGGCGTAGTCTTCGAGCTGCCGACGTGCCGCGTCGAAGCCATCTCGCACGGCAACCATTATGTCCTCATGCGCATGGTGCTGCGGCGAGTCGCGCTTTACGACGATTTCGCGCCCCGGAACCATGAGTATAATATGCAGGTGATAGAGTTGGCCCTGGCGATGCCGCTCAGCGGTCGCTTTCACGGCCACACGGCAACTCACGATGCTCGGAAAGAGCTTATCGAGCGCTTCCGCACGCTCGCGGATACGCGTCTCAACTGCAGGCGACGGATCCATGTCCTGGAAGGTGATCCTAAGCGGCGTCTGCATCGTTATCCCTCCTTGTCGATAACCCATCTAGCCCCCGCTAAGTCAAACCGTCCTTGCGATGGATCAAGGCAGTCTTGTTGCTAGGTGGGATATTCAAGTTGGTTCTCAAGCGACGCAACCGCGGTAAATTTGGGCTGAGATACGTCAAGCCGTGGAGAGCAGGATATGGGTTCGCGACATTATGACATGTGATCTCGGTCCCCACCCTTTGGTGAGGGCAGCGAGCCCCGCGCGATAGGAGCCCTGCGGGCGACAAATGGCATCCGGCACCGCAAAGCCTCTCCCGCTCCACGGCGTCAGTTTTTGGCAGTCGCCGCTCTCGGAGCTTCTAGAGAAGCTTGATGCGACTTCGGCTGGTCTCAGCTCGTTCGACGCACGGCAACGGCTCGCGCGCTTCGGTCGCAATGTGCTGCTCACCGCTCGCCATCGTTCGCTGTTTCACAAGGTTTGGCTGCGGACCCGGAATCCTCTCGTCCTCGTACTGCTCTTTGCCGCGTCCATCTCCGCGTTCACCGGTGATCTCACGAGCTTCCTCATCATCGTTTCCATCGTGGCCATCAGCATCGCGCTCGACAGCGTGCAGGAACATCGCGCCGAGAAAGCAGTCGAGCGGCTCAGGGCGTCTGTCGCGCTAAAGGAACGAGTATTGAGGGACGGAAAGGAGGTGGTGATCGAGGCCGAGGGGCTCGTTCCGGGAGACGTCGTGTTGCTTTCTGCCGGCGACCTGGTACCCGCCGATGGCCGGATCATTGAAGCCCGCGACTTCTTCGTAAACGAAGCCCTGCTCACGGGTGAGTCATACCCTAGCGAGAAACGGGCAACGGACGGAAGCAGCGACAGCGCCGAGATCACGGACGCCAAGAACGGCGCCTTTATGGGCAGTTCCGTAATCACGGGCTCTGCCAGGCTCCTCGTCTGCGCTACCGGCCAAGCAACCCAGCTGGGCGAGATCAGCCGTACTTTGCGCCATGCGCCGCCTCCCGCCGCGCTCGAGCAAGGCACCTATGCGTTCGGCATGCTGATCGTACGCCTGACCAGCTTGCTCGTGCTGCTTGTCCTGCTGGTCAACGTAATGTTCCACCGGCCAGCGCTCGAGAGCTTCCTCTTCGCGCTCGCGCTCGCGGTGGGTCTGACGCCCGAGCTTATGCCGATGATCGTATCGGTGACCTTGGCGCGCGGAGCACTGCGTCTCGTCAAGGAGCGCGTCATCGTAAAGCGTCTTGCCGCTATCCATGATCTCGGCAGCATGGATGTGTTGTGTACGGACAAGACCGGGACTCTTACCGAGGCAAAGATCAGCCTGATACGGCATCTGTCGCTATCGGGTGCCAATAGCGACAGGGTAGTCGATCTTGCCTGGCTCAATAGTTATTTCGAGAGCGGGCTCAGGAACCCGCTTGATTCCGCCATACTCGATCATAGGCCGAACCACCAAGAGAACTGGACAAAGCTCGATGAAGTGCCGTTCGACTTTGAGAGACGCCGCGTTTCGGTATTGATCGAACACGAAGGTCGCCGGATCCTCGTCGTTAAAGGTGCGCCCGAGGACATCTTGAAGCTCTCGAGCCGGTACGAGGAGCCCGGGCGCGACGATTTTCCACCGCTCGATGCTGCTGCGGACGTCCGTGCGAACGCGCTTTTCGAGCAGCTTGGCTCGCAAGGGTTTCGGGTACTTGGAATTGCGTGGCGCGAGGCCGGACCCAACATCACTCACGCCGGTGCTGGAGACGAAAGAGATCTGGTTTTCGCCGGGTTTGCGGCTTTTCTTGATCCTCCAAAGGAAAGCGCCGCCAGGGCGATTGCCGCGCTTAAACGCAAAGGCGTCGGCATAAAGATCCTGACAGGAGACAACGAGCGCGTCACGCGCCACGTCTGCGCCGAGCTCGGCGTCCCCGTCTCCGGGATACTGACTGGAAGCGAAATCGGCGACTTGAGCGAAGAGGCCCTTGCCGCACGCCTCGACGAGACCACTCTGTTCTGTCGCGTCACCCCCGTCCAGAAGAACCGGATCATCTTCGCTCTCAAGCGGAGTGGACATGTCGTCGGGTTCCTGGGCGACGGCATCAACGACGCGCCATCGCTTCACACCGCCGATGTCGGAGTGTCGGTGGACAGTGCCGTGGACGTCGCAAAAGATGCCGCCGACATAATCCTTCTCGAGCGCGATCTTGGGGTCCTCGAGCGAGGCGTCAACGAAGGCCGCCGCACGTTCGGAAACATCATGAAATACGTCATGATGGGCACGAGTTCCAATTTCGGGAACATGTTTTCAATGGCGGGGGCATCGCTCTTCCTGCCGTTCCTGCCGATGCTTCCGGTCCAGGTCCTACTTAACAATCTTCTCTACGACGTCTCCGAGATGCCGATTCCGCTCGACGAGGTGGACGAGGAAGCCACCGTCGGACCGCGTCACTGGGACATGCGCTTCGTGCGCAATTTCATGCTGGTTCTCGGGCCGGTGAGCTCGCTGTTCGATTTCCTCACATTTGGGCTTCTATTGTGGGTGGTTCATGCCAGCGAGCCGCTGTTTCAGACCGGGTGGTTCATCGAATCGCTTGCGACCCAGGTTCTCGTCGTCTTCGTCATTCGCACGCGCGGCAACCCGCTTCGAAGCCGTCCGCATCCTCTTCTCGCCATAACGTCTGTCGCCGTCGTCATTCTTGGCACACTTCTTCCTTACACTCCGGTCGGAGCCTGGTTTGGCTTCGTGCGACCTCCCGCGTCTTTCCTCATCGCGCTCGCAGCCCTGGTGGTTACATATCTTGTGCTGGCGGAGGGTGTGAAGCGATGGTTCTACGAGCGTCATCCGCCGGCTGGCGTCACGCGCGCTGTCGTCGCAAGGCCGCACTTGCCGCTAATCAGCCATTGAACTCAAGTTCCCGGCCCTGGACCGCGCCAAGTTGAGAGGCCCTTACGCTCAAGGCTCGTAGGGCGTACGCTTGCGGAAAGGCATGCCCACGCCACGACGAGGACGATGATGACCGAAACAACCTACACGCCGCCGAAGGTCTGGACCTGGAAGAAGGACGAGAGTGGCTGGCGATATTCCAGCACCAACCGGCCGATCGCTGGGGCAACCCATGAGAAAGAGCTGCCGGTTGGGCGCCATCCGCTACAGCTTTATTCCCTGGCAACGCCCAACGGCGTCAAAGTCACCGTGATGCTGGAAGAGCTTCTGGCGCTCGGCCATCGCGGCGCCGAATACGACGCCTGGCCGATCAAGATCGGCGAGGGCGAGCAGTTCGGGAGCGGCTTTGTCGCCATCAATCCCAATTCCAAGATCCCGGCTTTGCTCGACCGTTCCGAACCGAAACCGGTGCGCATCTTCGAAACGGGCGCCATCCTCGTCTATCTCGCCGAGAAGTTCGGCGCCTTGCTGCCGACCGAGCGCGCTGCGCGCGCCGAATGCCTGTCCTGGCTCTTCTGGCAGATGGGCAGCACGCCCTATGTCGGCGGCGGCTTCGGCCACTTCTACGCCTATGCGAAGACCAAGATCGAATATGCCATCGACCGCTTCGCCATGGAGACGAAGCGTCAGCTCGACGTACTCGACCGACGGCTCGCAGAAAGCGAATACATCGCCGGCGATCACTACACGGTCGCCGACATCGCGATCTGGCCGTGGTATGGCGGACTGGCGCAGCACAACCAATATGGCGGGGCCGAGTTCCTGCAGGTGCAGGATTATAAGAATCTGCAGCGCTGGGTGACGATGATCGGCCAACGCCCGGCGGTGAAGCGCGGTCGCAAGGTCAATCGGCTGAGCGGCGATCCCGCGGACCAGCTTCACGAGCGGCACGATGCCAGCGACTTCGAAAAGAAGACGCAGGACAAACTCGCGGCCGCCCAGCGCTGACAGATGGCGGCGGCGTGCCGCATGCCGAGACGAGCGCCCTCATTCGATCACTTCGTCGGCAAGCGCGAGGACGTTTGACGGAAATGCAAGACCGATCGATTTCGCTGTCTTCAGGTTAACGACAAACAGATAGCGCGACGGTTCTTCGAACGGCAGGTCAGCCGGCTTTGCGCCCTTGAATATGCGATCGACGAGGGCGGCGGCGCGTCCGAACGATTCCCTCACGTCGGCGCCATAAGACATGAGGCCGCCGGCGCGCACATAGGGATCGTTCTCGTAGATCGCCGGCAAGCGATGGGCGAGGGCGTAGTCGAACACGCGCTGGCGATTGAGAATTGTAAGGGCGTCGGACACCATCAGGATTGCATCGGGTGGCTCGCGGTCCATCGCCGCGAACGCCCCTCCGAAATCATCGGGTTCACCGACGCCGAGCGCTTGAACGTTGATACCCAGTGCCTTGGCGGCGTCTGCCGAAGCCTGATATCGCAGCGTCATGCCGAGATCGTTCTTGTTCCATAGCATCGCAATCTTGCGAATGCTCGGCACGGCTTGTTTGAGCAACTCCAGGCGCTTCGCGCTGAGAGTCGTCGCGTTGTCGGAAATCCCGGTCACATTTCCGTTGGGATGCGCCAGACTGGCGATCAATCCCGTCGCTACCGGATCGCCGGCGCCGACCGCCACCACGGTCGGAACACCTGTCCCCTTCATCGCCGCCGCTGCGGGGTAGCCCGTGACGACCACCGCATCCACCTTACTTGCGGCAATTTCACGGGCGAGCTCCGGCAGTTTCGCATCCTCCATGTCGGCGCCGTAGGGCTTGTATTCCAGATTTTGGTCAAGCACGTAGCCATGCTGCGCCAGTGCCGGAAACAGAATCTTGCCGTTGGGACTGGCGGGCAGAATGGAACTGCCCGACGTGAGTGTCGCCAGACGATAGGTCTTTCCAGTCGCTTGCGCGGAAACACCGCACGGCGCCGCGATCACCGCGCCGGCAAGCGTTCGAAGCACGTTGCGACGGTTCATTGGTAAGCCCCTCCCTGCACAACGTTCCCGTCGGACGACAAACTATACCGCACGCGCGCCGGAAACCTGCGTCTCCTACACAAAGCGATCACCAACTCGTGACCGACAGGAAGGCGGTGACATCGGCGGACGAATTCGACCAACAATCAAATTGATTGAGCCGGCCGGTCGCGTCTAGTCCTTGAGCCGGACAACGTTGAACGTCGGCACCGCGCGATGGAAGCCTTTGAGCTCTCGCGCGCCGAGCTCCTCGAATTCTGCGGCGGCTTCAACCGCCGCCAGCACCTTGCGCTCGATGATTATTTGACCGCTCTCGGCCTCGCCGCAGAGCCGCGCAGCGAGGTTTACGACCGAGCCCACAGCGGCGTAGTCCGAGCGCTCCGCAGAGCCGATCCGTCCGAGCGTCGCATAACCGTGCGCGATGCCGACTCCGAAGCCCAGGGCATAGCCGTATTTGCGCCAAGTCTCGGCAAGCGCGTCGATACGCCCGCGCATCTCCACCGCCATGCGCACGGCCCGAAGCGCCGGATCGGGACAGGGGATCGGGTCGTTGAAGAACACCATCACGCCATCGCCGGTGAAGCGCTCGAGCGTCCCTTCGTGGTGCTCGATGAGCTCCCCAAGTGTTCCGTGATACTGGCGCAGAACGGCGATCACCTCCTCGGGCTCCGCGCTTTCCGAGAAAGCAGTGAAGCCGCGCAAGTCGCAGAAAACGACCGTGACCTCACGACGATGCCCATCGAGCGCACGTTCGTCGCCAGAGGCGATGGCCGCGGCGATTTGTGGCGCGAGGAAGCGCTTGAGGCGGCCAACCCGCTCGAGTTCCGCGAGCTGTGTCGAAACGCGCGCTTCGAGGGTCGCGTTCCAGTCCTTCAGCTCCGCGGCCTGGTGCGAGACCTGATCGTGCAGCTCCTTGAGACGCAGCGCGGAGCGAACGCGCGCGACAAGCGCGGCCTGGTCGATAGGCTTCGTCAGATACTCGTCGGCGCCCGCATCAAGCCCCAGCACCACGTCCTTGGTGTCGCCTTTCGCCGTCACCAGGATGATGGGCGTGAATGGCAAAGACTGGTCACTTTTAAGGCGGCGGCACACCTCGATGCCGTCGATCTTCGGCATCATGACGTCGAGCAGGATGAGGTCGGGCTTGTCCGCGTAGGCGACCGCGATCGCCTCTTCGCCGTCGGCTGCCATGACGACGCGGTAATCGTTCGCAGCAAGCCGCGTCGCCAGGATGTCGCGATTGGCTTCGTTATCGTCGACGACGAGGATGAGCGGCGGCGCGTTCATGGCGTTGACGGCAGAAAACGCCGGATCGTGGCGAGCAGCTGCCGCGGGCTGTAGGGCTTCGCCACGTAATCGTCGCACCCGGCTGAGCGCGCCTTTGCTTCGTCGCCCGAAAGCGCGTAGGAGGTGACGACGATGATCGGAATCTTGGCGAGTGCCGGATCGGCCTTGATCCGCCGCGTTGCCTCGTAGCCATCGAGCCCCGGAAGCTGAATATCCATGAGGATCAGGTCGGGCCGCTCTTTGGCCGCGACCGGATGGGCGCTCTCACCGTCATGCGCCTCAATCATCTCGTAGCCGGCGGAGCCCAAAAGGTCGCGCAGGATCTGGCGATTATCCTCGTGGTCCTCGACGACCAGGATGCGCTGGCTCATGCGTCCTCCACCTGCCGCTCGACCGTGACGGGCAGCGACACCGAGAAGGTCGCGCCCTTGCCCACTTCTGACTCGACCCACAACCGTCCGCCATGGAGCGCAACGATCCGGCGCGAGATAGCAAGGCCCAATCCGGTTCCGCCCTTGGCGCGCGTCGCGGAATTATCGGCCTGCTGGAACTCCTCGAAGATCTTCAGCTGGTCGCCCTCGGCGATACCAGGCCCGGTGTCCGTGATCTGAACGAGGACGCTGCCGTTGCCGGCGCGCGCCGCGATCCTAACCTCGCCCTCGTCCGTGAACTTGATGGCATTCCCCACGAGGTTGAGGACCACTTGCGCAAGCCGCCGCTCGTCGCCGGTCGCGGTCGGCAGTTCCTTCGCAAGGTCGAGGGTCAAGTCGATCTTCTTGTTGGCCGCCAACGGCTCGACCGCGACATAGACGCCCTGCAGCATGTCCCTGACTGAATAGGGCCCTAGCTGGAGCACGAGTTGTCCTGCCTCGATCTTGGAAAGATCGAGCACGTCGTTGATGAGGCCCAGGAGATGTTTGCCGTTGGCCTGGACGCGCTCCAGCACCTCGCGCATGCGGGCCGGGGCCGCGCCGTAGATGTCGTCGAGGATCAATTCCGTGTAGCCGAGGATGGCATTCAGCGGGGTGCGCAGCTCGTGGCTCATGTTGGCGAGGAACTGCGACTTATGCTGACTCGCGATCGCAAGCTCCCTCCCCTTCTCCTCGATCTCGCCGAAGAGGCGCGCGTTCACGATCGCCGCCACCGATTGCGCGGCGAAGGTCTGCAGCAGCTCGACTGTTGCTGCGGCGAATTCGCCGGGCTCGCGTCGGCGTACGACGAGTGCGCCGACGACATGGTCCGCGCGCAACAGTGGCACGACCAGAAGGGCGCGGAAACCGGCCTCGGCTATGATGTCGGTGATGGCGCTACGCTCGCCGGCACGAAGATCGGGGATCTGTACCGGTGCGCGAGTATTCGCCGCCTCGCCGATGCCGGCGGTGCCGAAGCGGATGCGCTGGCCGCGGATCGCGGCGATGAGCCGATCGTCCATGCCGAAGGTGGCACGGAGGGCGAACGCGTCGCCCGCCTCGTCATAGACATAGATCGCGCCCGCGTCGGTTTGCGACAGCTTTGCCGAATTCGTGACGATCGTGGTGAGCACGGTCTGAAGATCAAGCGAGGAATTGACCGTCTGCGACACCTCGCCCAGCACCCGTAGCTCGCCGACCGATTGCGCTAGCTCGTCGGTACGAGCGCGCAATTCGGACAGGAGCCGCGCGTTTTCGATCGCGATCACCGCCTGGTCTGCGAAACCGCGCATCAATTCCAACTCGTCCGGTTGGAACGGTCGGATATCGGCCCGGTACACGACCATCACGCCGATCGCTTGCCCTTCTTGTGTCAGCGGCGTGTAAGCGGCGGAGTGGATGCCCATGCTTCGCGACAGGCCGCCTTGCGGCGTATCGTGGGATGCGCTTGCCAGGTCTTCGACCAGTATCTGCCGGTTTTCGAGTATGCAGTCGGAACCATAGGCCCCTGGCTCCAGCGGTACGGCCGGCAGCGAATCGCGCATCACCGCCGCCGTCTGCCCGGCGGCGCTCACGAGGCTCAGCAGCTTACCGTTCACCCTTCGCACATGAACACTTGACGCATCGAACATGCGCGCGGCGGTCTCGGCGATCGTGTCGAGCGCGCGCGTGGAATCGCCGGGAGTCGAGGCGATCGTGCGGAGAATATCGGCGGTCGCAGTCTGCCGGTCGAGGCTTTCGCGCAGCTCTGTCAATAGCCGCGCGTTCTCGATCGCGATCGCGGCCTGAGCGGCAAAACTTGCGATCAGCGCTTGCTGCTTGTCCGAGAACGGCTTCACCTCGCCGCGCACGACGATAATGACGCCGAGAGTACGGGTTTCCCGCAGCATGGGCACGGCCAGCACCGACGGCACTGTCTGCGCCAAGGCGGGCGGAATATTTGGAAATTCGTGGAGCGCCTCGGTCATATTGCTTACATGGATCAGGCGCTTCTCAACGAAAGCCCGGCCCACGGCCGAACTGTTGTCGATCGGCAACGTGACCGGCCCCAACGCGCTGATCCCGCCGGTCGAGTAGATCTTTTGGAGTTTATCGCCGACGGCGCGATAAATATTCACATCCCTCGCGGTGCAAAGCCGGGCGGCGTTGTCCGCGATCACTTGCATGACGCGATGAAGGTCCGTGGTCGATTCCGCAACTGCTTGCAGGATGTCGGAAGTGGCGGTCTGCTGCTCGAGCGATTCCGTCAGCTCCGTGGTGCGCTCACGCAATTCAGCAAACAGCCGCGCATTTTCAATGGCGATGACCGCCTGGTCCGCGAATGTGGTGACCAGTTGGACTTCTCGCTCGGAATAGGGTTCGACTTCGCTTCGCGCGAGACCGATGGCGCCGACTACGCTGCCTTCCCGCATCAGCGGCACACCCAGCATTGCGCGCGAATTGCCGGCCCGCGCGTGCTCTTTGTCCTCGTACAGCGGATCGGTCCAGGCATCCGCGATCTGCACCGTCCGGCCTTCCATGGCGGCACGGCCGATCACCGTGCCGGTGCCGGGCCGGATGACCGCCTGCCGCTCCGCCGCGAGATATTCTTGAAGAAGACCATATCCGGCGGCGAAACGGTATTCCTCGTCCTCCTTGCGGAACAGGACCGCGTATTCCGCGCGGCACAACGACGCCGCGCTAGTCACCACGGTTTCCAGCACTGCGTCGAGATCGACTGAGGACCGGCTGATGACCTTGAGCACGTCGCTGGTCGCGGTTTGGAAATCGAGCGACTCCTGCAAGTCGTCGGTGCGTTCCCGCAACTCCGTCAACAATCGCGCGTTCTCAATCGCGATGACACCCTGTTTGGCGAAATTGCTGACGAGCTCAATATGCTTCTGAGCGAACGGCCGAACCTCGCGGCGATAAATGACCAAGACCCCAAGCGGCGTTTCGTCGCGCAGCATCGGCACGCACAGGACCGTGCGAATTCCGCCGACCTCGACAGATTTGACGGTCGCGGGAACGCCGGCTGCATAAGGCGCCGATTCGCGCAAGTCGAGAATATGGATCGGTGCTTTTTGGCGCAGCGCCTGGCCCGGCAGGCTGTCGGGGTCGACAAAGCCGTGAAGCTCATCGCTTACCAGGCGCTCGAATTCCGGCGAGGCACCCCGCATGGTCGCGAAATATAGATGACCACCGTCGAAGCGCATGAAGTTCCCGGTGTCGGCCTCGCACAGCCGCAAGGCGTTGTCGAGAATTGCCGCAAACACCGGGCTGAGCTCGCCAGGCGAGGACGAGATGACGCCCAGCACCTCGGCCAGCGCCGTCTGCCGGTCAAGCGATTCCGATAGCTCGTGCGTCCGCTCCTCGACCTTGCGCTCGAGGCCGGCATAGGACTCGGCAAGGCGGCCGGCCATTTCGTTGAACTGCTCGGCCAAAGATTCGAGTTCGTCGCCTGTCCTGATCGACAGCCGCTGCGACAGCTCGCCGCCGCCGATCCGCGCGGCGCCGGCACGCAACGCCTCGATTGGAACGGTCATGCGCCGCGCGAGATAGAGCGCCGCGACGAGCGCCAGAACGAGGCAGCCGGCGAGGAGTGCGCCGGTACGCGCAAGCGACGCATAGAGCGGCGCGTCGGCTTCGCTCAGAGGCAGCTCGACGAACACGTACCATCCGACAGGCGCGATGGCGGCCCAAGCGGTGAGGACGGGCTTGCCCGAGGGATCGCTTGCCTCGCGCAGCGCCTCTTGCGGTGCGCCTTTCAATGCCGCCGCCACTTGTGGCAGGCCCGCAAGGCTCGTGTTGCGGAGGACAAGCGAGATGTCCGGGTGCGCGATCAGCCGCCCGCCACCGTCGACCACATAGGCGATACCGTGCTCGCCGACCTTGATGCGCGAGACGACGTCCCAGATGAATTTTAGATTGACTTCGGCGACCGACACGCCGGCATCGCGCCGCGCCCCGGCGAGCGCCAACGTCATGTAAGGCTCGCTCTCGCGACGGAAATAAACGGGTCCGTACCACACCTTGTGAGCCATCGCCTCGGTGAAGCGAGGATCGTGCGAGAAATCCTCATTCGACCCAACGACGTCCATCTCGAGGCGCGAGACCCGGAGCTGCTCGTGACCGGTGGCGTCGAGTTGCGAAAGTTCGGTGATGGCGGGCACCTGGCGCAGCAGGCGCAACGCGTCGAAGCGGCGCTGGTCGAGCGTCGCGCCAGACCAAGGCAGCTCGGTGGTCCAGCCAATCTGATTTTGAATATCGGCAACGAACTGCTCGATCCTGGCAGCTGCGGCCCCTGCCTGTTCTTGCTGGATGCGAACCAGAGACGCTTCGTGATCGCGGTAGGAGAACCAGATCTCAAAGGCCCCATTGGCCAAGAGCGCCACGCTCACGACCGCGACGAACAAAGCAACGTACTTGCGGAAAAGCCGGCGGCCCACCGCGCGCCGCGGCGGCGTTACGTCAGCTTCGGCCAGCGGCGAGGCGACGCTGGACATGGCATCGTCCACTCGATCCCCCTGTGCGCGCGACAGCACCCCGGGCGAGATAGATAATATCAGGCCCTTGGCCGGAGGGGTCGAGTTCATAGGCGAGATCGCGAACACGGCTGAGCTCTCCGCCGGCGCGGAGCTAAACCGAAGTTTGGGGAAGCGGTAGCGGGGAAGCGCAACTAGCCTTACTTGCGGACTCACGTCCCGGATTCCCCTGCTCATCCGGAGGCGCTGCAAGCTTTTCGGAGTCCATAAACTCCACCGATTTTCCGTTGGGTGCCGCTTGGACCGCCGAGCCTGTCCGCTGGGTCTTGTTTGGCACCCGCCGAGCGGGGTTGCCATAAAAAAGCCTAAAATAGATGTCCTATCATCTATTATATATGTATATCATATCATCAATAATGGCTTCAGCATGATTTCCGCCGCACAGCTTCGGGCCGCGCGGGCATTGCTGGGCGTGGACCAGCGCCGGTTGGCAGACCTGTGCGGGCTATCGGTACCGACCATCCAGCGGATGGAAGCAAGCGAAGGCGTGATCCGCGGCACCGTCGATTCGCTGGTGAAGCTCGTAGCAGCGCTCGACGCGGCAGGGGTCGAACTCATCGGTGAGAACGCGGTGAGCGCTGCCGGCGGGCGCGGCGTGCGCCTCAAGAGCAAGCCGCATGATCCTGCTTGAGCTTGGCTGCACCACCGTGCTGCTGGCAGTGGCCCTCACGGCGCTGCCGGCAAGCCGCCATGGCTTCGGCCCACAGCTCACCTATGTGGGTACGTTCGCGGTGACGCTTGTCGCATGCGGTGGCGCCGTTTCGGCGCTATTGCATCCCTCCGCAAGAGGGGTCGTGTTGCCGCTCGGCCTGCCATGGCTCGGCATGAACTTCCGCATCGACGCGCTGGCAGCCTTCTTTCTCGTCGTGGTCAATCTCGGCGGCGCGGCGGCGAGCCTTTACTCACTGGGTTACGATCGGCACGAGACCGCCCCCTATCGCGTGCGACCGTTCTTCCCCGCTTTTCTCGCCGCAATGAATTTCGTCGTCATGTCCGACGACGCCTTCACGTTTCTTTTTTCGTGGGAATTGATGTCGCTCGCGTCCTGGGCACTCGTGATGGCGCATCATCGGGAGCCGGCGAACCGGCACGCGGGCCACGTCTATCTCGTCATGGCGAGTTTCGGCACCCTGGCGCTGCTGCTGGCGTTCGGGCTCCTCGCCGGCCCCGACGGCGCCTATGCATTCACAGCGATACGAAGCGGGCCGCACGCAGCCTGGATCGCGCCCATCGTCCTGGTACTGGTGCTTCTAGGGGCGGGCTCCAAGGCCGGGATCGTGCCGCTGCATGTCTGGCTGCCGTTGGCGCATCCGGCGGCGCCGAGCCCGGTCTCGGCTCTGATGAGCGGCGTCATGACCAAGGTCGCGGTCTATGGGATCATTCGCATCGTGTTCGATCTCGCCGGCGTATCGCAGTGGTGGGCGGGCCTCGTGGTGTTGGCGCTAGGCGGCGTCACCGCGGTGATGGGCGTGCTCTACGCCTTGATGGAGCACGATCTGAAGCGCCTCCTCGCCTATCACACCGTCGAAAATATCGGCATCATCTTCATCGGCTTGGGCCTCGCGCTTGCGTTCCGCGCCGACGCGATGACGGAGGCGGCAGCGCTCGCGCTCACTGCCGCACTCTTCCATGTCCTGAATCACATGCTGTTCAAGAGCCTACTGTTCTTCGGCGCGGGTGCGGTGCACGTCGCGACTGGCGAACGCGACATGGAGCGGCTGGGCGGTCTTATCGGGCGCATGCCGGTGACGAGCTTCGCCTTCCTGATCGGTTGCGTCTCGATCTCGGCACTGCCGCCCTTCAATGGCTTCGTGTCGGAATGGCTCACCTTCCAGGCCATCCTCTTGAGCCCCGAGCTGCCGCAATGGGGCCTCAAGATCGTCATTCCAGCGGTAGGCGCCCTGCTCGCGCTGGCCGCGGCACTCGCGGCGGCGTGCTTCGTCAAGGCGTTCGGCATCACCTTCCTCGGCCGGCCGCGTTCGAGTGCAGCGACCGAGGCGACCGAGGTCGACCGGACGTCGCACGCGGCGATGCTTGGCCTCGCGGGACTTTGCCTCATCGCGGGCACTCTACCGGGCTTCGTCATCGACGCGCTTCAGCCCATTGCGCAGATGCTCGACGGCGGGCGCATGCCGGCGCAGGCGAGCGACGCATGGCTCAGTATCGTACCGATCGCCGCAAGCCGGAGCTCCTATAACGGCCTGCTTGTCTTCCTGTTCATGGTGGGCTCGGGGAGTTTCGCTGCAGCGACCATCCACCGTTTCGCCTCGCGCGCGGTGCGGCGCGGGCCAGCCTGGGACTGCGGCTTCCCCGATCCGAGCCCAATCACGCAGTACAGCGCCGGGAGCTTCGCGCAACCCATCCGCCGCGTCTTCGGCGCCGTATTCGCAGCGCGCGAAGAGGTGACGATGCCGCCGCCCTTGAGCGGCGCGCCAGCGGCGATCCATGTGACCTTGCGCGATCTTGTCTGGGATGGAATCTACGCGCCGGTAGGCCAAGCGGTAGGGATTGCCGCCGACCGGCTCAACCGCATGCAGTTCCTGACCATTCGCCGCTACTTGAGCCTCGTCTTTGCGGCGCTGGTGGCGCTGCTCGTGGTGCTGGCGATATGGCTCTGACCGTCGCGCTCGGCGTGCAACTCGTGCAGATGCTGCTGGTGCTAATAGCGGCGCCGCTCGTCACGGGCATGGTGCGGCGCGTGAAAGCGCGGCTCAACCGCAAGATCGGGCCACCGCTCCTGCAGCCCTATCGCGAGCTGTGGCGACTCCTGCACAAGGAGGTCGTGCTCGCAGAAGGCGCTAGCTGGCTCTTCCGCGCCGCGCCCTATCTCATATTTGCCGCCACGTGGGTCGGCGCGGCGCTGGTACCAACCTTCGCCACCGGGCTCGAATTCTCCTGGACCGCCGACCTCATCGCGATCATCGCCTTCCTCGGCACCGCGCGCTTCTTCCAGGCGCTGGCCGGCATGGATGTCGGCACCAGCTTCGGTGGCATCGGCTCGAGCCGCGTGATGATGATCGCCTCGCTGGCCGAGCCGGCGATGATGATGATCGTTTTCACCTTGGCGCTCATCGCCGGCTCGACGCAGCTCTCGACCGTCGCCGAGGTGATGGTCGCGGGTGTCGGCCTGCGCGTGTCGCTGGGCCTGGCCCTTGTTGCGCTCGTCATGGTGGCGATCGCCGAAAATGGCCGCGTTCCGGTAGACAATCCCTCTACCCACCTCGAGCTCACGATGGTCCACGAAGCGATGGTGCTCGAATATTCGGGCCGGCATCTGGCGCTCATCGAGCTCGCGGCGTCCTTGAAGCTTGTGCTTTACCTATCGCTCATCGCCTGCGTCTTCGCGCCTTGGGGCATGGCGGCGGCGGGGTCCGGCGCGGGTCCCGCGCTCGTTGGGATCGCGACATGGACCGTGAAACTTGCACTCGGCGGCGCGCTGCTGGCGCTGTTTGAGACCAGTATCGCCAAAATGCGCGTCTTCCGCGTGCCGAATTTTCTGGGCGCGGCCCTGATGCTTGGCCTCCTTGCCACGCTTTTGCGCTTCGTCTCGGCGGGAATGTGAGCCGATGACGCAACTTGCCTTCGATACCGCACATCTGCTCGCCGGTAGCCTCGTCCTCGTGAGCTTTCTGCTGCTCTATCAGGACCGGCTCTACGCACTCCTCAAGATCTACGCGCTTCACGCCCTGGTCCTCTCGGCGTCTGTGGCGTGGCAGGCCTATGCGCAGAACGCGCCGCATCTCTACGCCACGGCGGCCATCGCCTTCGCCTTCAAGGCGATCGTGGTCCCGATCGCGCTGCGCCGGATCATCGAACGGCTCGGCATCCACCGTGAGATCGAAACGGTCGTGGGTATCGGCTTCAACATGCTGACGGGGATGGGCCTCGTCGCGCTTTCGATGGTGGTGATGCTGAAGGTGACGCCGGAAGCGGCGCCCTTGGCGCGCGAGGACCTGGCATTCGCGCTCGCCGTGGTGCTGCTCGGCCTCCTGATGATGACGACACGGCGCAACGCCGTAAGCCAGGTCGTAGGCTTCATGTCGCTCGAGAACGGACTGGTTCTCGCCGCCACCGGCGCCAGAGGCATGCCGCTCGTCGTTGAGATCAGCTTCGCCTTCTCAATCCTCATCGCCTTCATCGTGATCGGCCTCTTCCTCTTCCGCATCCGCGAGCGCTTCGACACGGTGGATGTCGGCGTGCTCCACCGCTTCCGTGGCGAAACGCGATGACGAGTTTGTCCTTCGATGCCGTCCCCGCTCTGCTCTGGACGCCGCTTGCGGGGGCGCTGCTCCTCGCCCTCCTGCCCGGCGACCGCCTGAAGGCGCTCGCGAACGTCGCGGTGAGCCTCTCGACGTTGTTGGCGGCGCTCGGTCTGCTCATCGCCCCGCGCCCCCCTGCCGGCACCTTCGTTCTGATCGACGACCTCAACATCGTCTTCATCGTGCTCGGGAGTTTCGTCGGCTTCACCACCAGCGTCTTCAGCGCCAGCTATATCGCACACGAGATCACGGTCGGGCGGCTGGCGCCCGCATATGTCCGCTTCTATCACGCGATGTATCAGATGCTGATGTTCGCGATGAACCTCGCGCTGGTCTCCAACAATATCGGCCTCATGTGGGTGGCGATCGAGCTGGCAACCTTGACGACGGTGGTCATGGTCGGGCTCTACCGGACGCACGAAGCGCTCGAAGCGGCGTGGAAATATTTTATTCTCGGCAGCGTCGGGATCGGCTTGGCGCTCTTCGGCACGATCCTCGTCTATGTGGCAGCTGAACCGGTATTGGGCGAGGGCCTGCCCTCGATGGCGTGGACCAGCTTGATTGCGCGGGTCGCTTCGTTCGATCCGGCGATGCTCAACCTCGCTTTCGTTTTCCTGCTCCTCGGTTACGGCACCAAGGTGGGTTTGGCGCCGCTCCACGCATGGCTGCCGGACGCGCATGCAGAAGGACCCACACCTATTTCGGCGGTGCTGAGCGGCCTCTTGCTCAACGTCGCGCTTTACGCCGTGCTGCGGTTCAAGATCCTGCTCGCTGGCAATGGCGGCGCCTTCGCGCCCGGCCCCTTGATGGTGACGATGGGTCTTGCTTCCGCGGTGTTTGCGGTCTTCATGCTTTACCGCCGGCGCGACATTAAGCGCATGTTCGCTTACTCGTCGATCGAGCACATGGGCATCATCACCTTTGCGTTCGGCATGGGCGGCCCACTTGCGAATTTTGCCGCGCTCTTGCACATGACCATGCATTCGCTTGCGAAGTCCGGCATCTTCTTCGCGGTCGGCCACATCGCCCAGGTCAAGGGCACGCAGCGCATCGCCGATATCGGCGGCCTTACCGTGACGCACCCCTGGCTCGGCTGGAGTCTCGTCGTCGGCGTGGTCGCGATCGCGGGCCTGCCGCCGCTCGGCATCTTCACCAGCGAGTTCCTGGTGGTGAGTTCGACCTTCGCGCGCGCGCCGCTGCTCGCAGTGGTGCTCGTGTTTGGGCTCCTCGTTGGGCTGGGAGCGCTCCTGCTGCGCCTCAACACGCTCGCCTTCGGCGAGCCGCGCGGCGAGACGCATCCGCGCGAAGCCTCCTATCTGCCGATGCTCGCGCATTTTGGGCTGGTGCTGGGCGCGGGGATATATTTGCCTGGGCCGCTCGTCCTCTGGTTCCGGCACGTCTCGGGCATACTCGGATAGCGCAATGGGCGTTCTCGCTTCCCTCCTTGATTTGGGCGAGCTCGCCCCGGCGCATCGGCCTTGGCCACGCGCACTCGTTTCGCCACATGATTGGCGGCTTGCCGGCGAGCGTCTCGCCGCCGGCGAAATTGCGCTGCTCGGGCTCTGGGCCGACGAGGCGCTTGTCCATATGGCGCTTGTCGAGACCGAGCCGGCGCAGATCGGTGTCGTGAGCGTAGCCGTGGTGAATGGGCGCTACCCGTCCATCGGTCGCGTGCATCCGCCAGCGGTGCGCCCCGAGCGGGCGGTCCGCGATCTCCACGGGCTCGACGCCGAGGGCGCCGGCGACACCAGGCCCTGGCTCGACCACGGCAAATGGCGCGACGGCGCGGCGCAAGAGCCCTACCGCTTCCTGCCGGTCGAAGGCGAAAGCCTGCACGAGATTCCGGTGGGCCCAGTCCATGCCGGCATCATCGAGCCAGGCCATTTCCGCTTCACCGCCAACGGCGAAACGGTGGTGCGGCTCGAAGCGCGCCTGGGTTTCGTCCACAAGGGCATCGAAGCGCTGATGCGCGGCATGGCGCTTGACCGGGCGGCGCAACTCGCGGGACGGGTATCGGGCGATAGCACGGTCGCCTACGCGTTCGCCTTCGCGCGCGCGGCGGAGGCGGCGTTCGACATCGAGGCTCCTGCGCGCGCGCAGTGTCTCCGAGCCCTCATGGCCGAGCTCGAACGGCTCGCCAACCATTTCGGCGATATCGGCGCCATCTGCAACGACGCTGCTTTCGCCCTGATGCATTCACACTGCGGCGCGCTGCGTGAACGGGCACTGCGCGCGGCGGAGGCCGCGTTCGGTCATCGCCTCATGCGCGACCGCATCGTGCCGGGCGGGGTTGCAGCCGACCTTACGGCCGAAGGGCGCAGCGCCATCGAGGCTTTTCTCGCCCTGGCGCGGAGACGCTTTCCGGCTCTCATCGAGGTCTACGACAGCACGGCGTCGCTGCAGGATCGTACCGTCGGCACGGGCCGGGTCGCCGCCGACCTCTCGAGCTTGTGGCGGGCTGGAGGCTATGTCGGCAGAGCGTCGGGCAGCACTTTTGACGCGCGGCGCGCATTTCCCTATTCGCCCTACGACGCGCTCCCGTTCGAGGTGCCGGTGCGCCACGAAGGCGACGTCAATGCCCGTGTGTGGATCCGCATTCGCGAAGTCGAGGCAAGTCTCGGCCTCATCGAAACCCTCCTGCAGCGCCTACCCCAGGGGCCCCTACGGCATGACCTCCCCACGCCGCGCGCAGTTGAGGGCATGGCGCTGGTCGAAGGATTCCGCGGCGACATCCTCGTGTGGCTCCGGCTCAGCGCCGACGGAACCGTCGCGCGCTGTCATTTGCGCGATCCTTCGTGGTTCCAATGGCCGCTGCTCGAAGCGGCGATCGAAGGAAACATCGTCGCCGATTTCCCGCTCTGCAATAAGAGCTTCAACTGCTCCTATTCCGGCCACGATCTGTGAGGCGTCGATGTTCAAGCTGATCGTCGAATCTCTTACCCACCGGCCGCTCACAGACCCCGCGCCGCCCGTCGACGACGAAGCGGTGCGCGAGCTCGCCGTTGCACTTGAGCGCACCGCCCGGCGCAAGCTTGGGCGCAGCCTCGCCATCCGCGAGGTCGATGCCGGCTCGTGCAACGGCTGCGAACTCGAACTCAATGCGCTCGGCAATGTGTTCTATGATCTCGAGAGGTTCGGCCTCAAGTTCGTGGCCTCACCCCGGCATGCCGATGTGCTGCTGGTCACCGGGCCGGTGACGAAGAACATGCGCGAAGCTCTGCAGCGGACCTGGGCAGCCACGCCCGATCCGAAATGGGTCGTGGCGCTCGGCGACTGCGCGCGCGATGGCGGCCTCTTCGCCGGCAGTTCCGCCTGCGTCGGCGGCGTCGAGGCCGTTGTTCCCGTCGATCTTCATATCCCAGGCTGCCCGCCGAGCCCGCGCCGCATCCTCGAAGGCCTGTTGGCGCTTCTCCAACGCTAAAGCGCCCTATGCTCGGTCGTGATCACCCATGGGTGCGATCGTAACTGGTCGTCGAATTCGCGTGCCGCGCGGTGTCGTGCGCTGGCAAGCGCCGACGATGCAGCGCGTTCGAGGGCGCTGCGCAGTTCGTCGCGCAGGGTGGTGATGTGGTCCCGCAAGGAATAGAGCGTACCGCCGTATGCGACAGGCATGGTCAGGAGCGAGCCTTGCGGTCGCTTCGAGGTCAGCGAAGGATCGACTGCAGCCGCTTGTACCGGCGGTTGATGCGCGAACGCATGCGCCAGTTGTGGGTCGGCGGAATGACCTTGACGAAAGGGTATGCCAAAGCTGCTCCGCTAGTATTGGCCGCGCGGTGTGAGGCCAAGCGCGTGTTGGCCGACCATCGTCCCTACTGTGTCCCAATTGAGGCTAATATGCCGGCCGACGGCGTTGGCATCGCGCCATGCGCGCTGGATCATGTTGCTGAGGAACAGCCCTTGACCGCCGGTCGAGGCATTGAGCGCGTCCACGGCTTCGATCGCAAGCTTGGTCGCGTAAGCTTGGCCTCGGCGACAGGCGATCCGATCGTCGACGGTGATTGGATCACCGTTCCGCGCCTTCTCGGCGATCCGACGCACGTCACGGATCAGGATCGTCTCGGCTGCGTCTATGGCAGCCTCCGCACTTGCGACACGGAGCTGAATGGTGGCGAAATCCGCCATGCGCGCGCTTCCGCCTGCCACCGCGCCTCTCGTCTCGCGTGCGCGGGTAACAGCGAGATATTCATCGAACGCGCCCTTGGCGGTCCCGACGGCTGTCGCTGCGAGCACGGCGGGGATGTAGGCAAGGAACGGTGTCCGGTAGATTGGATTGCCGTGGGAAATGCCCCCAGGTGACTGCCCGCTCGTAGCATCAGCAAAAGACAGCCGGCGGTGGTCCGGAACGAAAGCATCCTTGACGATGAGGTTCTTGCTCCCCGTCCCGGCAAGGCCCGAGACGAACCAGTTGTCCTCGATCACGTAATCGCCGCGTGCCAGCAAGAAGAAGTGCGGTGCCTCGGGCGCTTTACCGGGCGCAGCGATCAATGCGCCCACGACTGCCCAGCGCGCGTGATCGCACCCGCTTGCGAACGCGAAACGCCCACTAAGCCTGAAGCCTCCATTGCACGGCACCGCGCGGCCTACCGGTGCATAGGAGCCACACACATATTCATCGGGTCCGCTGGCCCATAGCTCGCGCTGCGCATCGATCGGAAACCCGGCCAGAAGGGCCGGGTGCGCGATTCCTGCAGCCGCGCACCAACCGGTCGAGGCGCAGCAAGATGAAAAGGCAAGGACCATGCGCAGCACAAGTTCGAAATGCTGCTCGTAGCCACCGAACATCTTCGGCACCATGACGCGGAAAAGCCCTGCGTCGCGCATCGCGGCGATCAGCGACGGCGCAACGACGCGATCGCGCTCATTGTCTTCAGCCTTCGCGCGGACCGCGGGCAGAAGCGCCTCGGCGCGTGCGAAAAACTGCTCCCCCGTCGGCATAGCAGGCAATTCTACCCGATCACCGGAACCGCGACGAGAAGGCAAAGCCTCCGCGCTCCAGGGGGCAGCACAATGAGGGCGCGGTCGCGGCCGATCGATTGACTCGCCGGAGCGGCTTCCTAGGATCGCCAAGAACAACGCGTTAGGCCCTTTGGGCGGCGGAGGAACGTCATGCAATTATCGGCAGACCAACTCCACGAATTCGAAGAGCAGGGCTATCTGTTTCTGCCGAGCGTGTTCTCGCGCGAGGAGATGGACCTCATCAATGCCGAGGTGCCGGCTATTCTGACGCAAGAGCGGCAAGAGGTGATCCTCGAGAAAGGCACGACGGCACCGCGTTCGGCATTCTATGTCCAAACCTGGAATCCGGTGTTTTCACTCCTGGCGCGTCACCCGCGCCTGATCGTGCCGGGAATGCAGCTCCTCGGCTCCGACAAGCTCTACATGCACCAGTTCAAGATCAACGCAAAGGCAGCGTTCGACGGCGCTGTGTGGCAGTGGCATCAGGACTACGCAACCTGGTACGAGGACGACCAGATGCCCGAGCCGCGCGCCATGAACATCGCGCTGTTCCTTGCCGAGGCGAACGAGTTCAACGGCCCCTTGATGTTCATTCCGAGAAGCCATCGCCGCGGCCGATTGCAGGCCGGCCATGACGTGACCACGACCAGCTATCCGCTCTGGACCATCGACAACGAAACGATCGCGCGGCTGGTCGAAGAAGGCGGCATCGTTGCCCCCAAAGGACCGCCCGGCTCGCTGGTGCTGTTCCACGGCACCCTCGTGCACGCATCGGGCTCCAATCTCACGCCATGGTCGCGCTGGATCCTCTATCTCTCGCTAAACCGCTGCGACAACGCGATCCGAAGATTCAAGCGGCCGACCTGGATCGCCAACCACGACTTCACGCCGATCGAGCTGGTCGCCGACGACGCGCTCTTGGAGTACGGGCGTACCCGCCGCACGGCCGTGGAGTAGACACGTGAACCTGCACCGCCTCCTGCTTCAGCGCCAGGCGAGCGGCAAGCCGCTGCGCTTGGGCGTGATCGGCGCGGGGAAGTTCGGCAGCATGTATCTGTCGCAGGCCCGCAAGACCCCGGGCATCCACGTCGTCGGCGTCGCCGACTTGTCGGTGCCGCGAGCACGCGAAGCGTTTCAGCGCACAGGGTGGCCGACCGAGCGCTGCTCGGCGAACGATCTCGACCACGCGGCCAGGAGCGGCGCCACCTTCATTGGCGACGATGTTGACGCACTTATCGACCATCCCGGCATCGATATTATTGTCGAGGCGACCGGCAACGCGCCGGCCGCGGTGAACCATGCGCTCAGGGCTTTTTCCGCAAAGAAGCATTTCGTCAATGTCACGGTGGAAGCCGATGCGCTGTGCGGCCCGATCTTGGCACAGAGGGCGGCCGAAGCCGGCGTCGTTTACAGTCTCGCGTACGGCGACCAGCCCGCGCTCATCTGCGATCTCGTCGATTGGGCGCGCACCGCAGGGTTTGAGGTCGTCTCCGCCGGGCGCGGCCATAAGTGGCTGCCCCATTATGCCCAATCGACACCTGACACCGTTTGGGAACAATACGGCCTCACGGCAGAGCAGGCACGCTTGGGAGGCCTCAATCCGCAGATGTTCAACTCCTTCCTCGACGGATCGAAGCCGGCCATCGAGAGCGCCGCCGTATGCAACGCGACCGGACTCTTGCCGTCGCCCGACGGACTCGAATATCCTCCATGCTCGCTCGACGATCTGCCGTTCGTTTGCCGACCCAAGTCGGAGGGCGGACAACTTCAATTTAAAGGGCAAGTAGAGGTGCTGTCTTGCCTCGAGCGCGACGGCCGACCGATTCCACATCACATCCGCTGGGGCGTCTTCGTGGTGTTCGAGGGCGATACTGACTATGTGCGGCGCTGCTTCACGGAATACGGAATGGTGACGGATCCCGCAACACGTTATGGAGCCCTTTATAAGAGATGGCACCTCATCGGGTTCGAGCTCGGCATCTCCATCGCTTCCGTCGGAATTCGGCGTGAACCCACCGGCTGCCCCGACGCATTTCGGGCCGATGCGGTCGCGACCGCCAAGCGAGACTTGAACAAAGGCGAAATTCTCGATGGCGAGGGAGGCTACACGGTTGTCGGCCAACTCATGCCGGCACCACAGAGCCTTGCGATTGGCGCTTTACCTCTTGGATTGGCGCAAGGCGTCAAGCTCATGCGGCCAGTCAAACGGGGCGCCGCCTTGCGCTGGAGCGACGTGGAGATCGACCGTACGCAGCCAGCCGTGCACGTCCGCCGCGAACTCGAAACGCTGTACCGCAAGGCGCGAAGGGCGCAGGCTGCAACGGCTTAGGCGTGGATTGACCGGAGCCGGCGCGATGGACACCGCGGGGCAGGCGGGCTCTGCAACGACCACATCCCGCGGTGGCCCGCAAAGCGCCCAGTAAAATTCACAATTGACCCAAGGCATCGAGCAAGGGCTGGAGCGTATCGAGCGGTGGCCGCCATCGGCCGATCGAGCGGTCGTTGAGTGGCTCGCGTACTTGCGTCTTGCTTGCGGTCTGAACCGGGCGAACCGTCTCATGGAACGAGAGGCACCGCTCGTCCCATACGAGACCGCAATAGCTCAAGACGCGGCGTACCTCGGCAGCAAAATTCCGCACCAGAACCTCATACGAGATTTCGAGCATTGCGCCGGGCGGCAGCGTGCGGCGCCAATGCTCCATGACACACGCGTAGGCGCGGTAATAACGCCCGAGCTCGCCCAGATCGTAAGAGTAGGGCACCTGATCGAAGAGGGTTGCAAAACAAGAAAGGCAGGTATCGATCGGATCGCGACGTACGTGAATGATGCGCGCATTCGGCAGCGCCAAGTGAATGAGGCCGACATTGCAGAAATTGGCCAGCATCTTGTCCGTAACGCGGGCCGACCGCCCAAAATCGTTGCCCATCGTGCGAAGATATTCCGCAGCGATGAGTTCGGTTTGCTCGGATCTCAGCTCTGGCACCGCCTCGGGAAATGGATGCTCTGCCGTATCGCAGCCGGCAAGCTTCACGGCGTCGATAAAATCCGGTCTTTCGCCCGCGCCAACGACCTGCGGATGACTTGCGAGAATCTGTTCCACGAGCGTCGATCCCGAGCGCGGCATTCCAATGATGAAGATCGGCAGCGGCGACGGAATGCCGGCCCCATTCTTCTCGTGCATCAACTCGGGGGTAAAAATTTCTGGAATACGGTTCAGCATGCCGAGGCGCGTCGCCTCATCGTAATCAAGCTGTTGGCGCTTCAGGCGATTGCCCGCCACGAGATGCGTATACGCGCGCTCCCTGTCCCCGGTTTTCTCAAGCGCCTTGCTGAGGATGTAGTGGCGCAGAATCTGCTCATCTGCTGTGAGGCCCGTTTGTTCGTGCTCAAAACGCGAGATCGCTGCGAGACTATATGATTGGGACCCCGAACCCTCTGTCTCAACGAGGCCAAGATGCGCTCGAAGATTGCTCGGTTCGCGAACCGCTGCTTCCTGGTAGCTGGCGAATGCATCCTCGATACGGCCGAGCTCATGGAGCGTCGAACCGATACTGATCCTTGCAGCAGCTTCGGCCGGGGCGAGCGCGGCGGCCGAACGATACGAAAGCAGTGCCGCGTCGTGCCGCCCCCGCTCCTGCTGCACCGCGCCCAACCCGAGCCAGGTTGCACCATGCTCAGGCACGACGCGCGCCGCGGCCGCGTAGTGATGTTCCGCTTCCGCAAAGCGTCGCAGCGACTGGAGTGCGGCTGCCCGGCCACGGTGCGCTTCCGCGTAATCGGGATCGATGTCGAGCGCCTTTTGAAATGCCAAAAGCGCTTCTTCATGCTTGTCGAGCAAGTGCAGGATGGCGCCGACGGCGCACTGCGCCTCGGCATAGTCGGGATCGATGGCCACTGCGCGCTCGAAGCAAGCAAGGGCTTCATCACAACTCCGCGCCATCAGCGCGGCGCCCAGTCCGTAATAGGTTTCGGCTCGATCCGGATCGAGCGCGAGCGCAGTCTCATAATGACTGACCGCGGACTCGTCATTGGCGACGAGATGGAAAGCTGTCGCAAGCGTCGCATGCGCTTCAACCGAATCCGGGGCTTTCGTCACGACGCTCTTCAGAATCCGAAGCGCTTCGTCCAACTGGCCCTGCTGCAGTCGCAGCGTGGCTAGATAAAGCAGGATTTGCGCATCCTCCGGGCGAGCGGCCGCGAGCGCCAGGTAGCGCCGCTCGGCTTCGTCGAGATCGCCGGACTCGTGGACACGTCGGGCAGTTGCAAATTCCATATCTAATAATTGCGCTCGGTCGCTACTCACGGGTACGGCTCTTTCCGCAAATTGAACGCGATCGAGATGCGAGGACGAGGGCCTTGATGCACGTCCACCATGTGGGGCACGTAGCTTGGAAACAGGATCATCAATCCGGGTTGAGGCCGAACGGGAAACGCCAAGGGCATCATCGGTTGGAGAAACGTGTTCGCGTGCCCCTGACATGGATCGAACAGCAGGATCGGGGCGCTGGCAGCAGGATCATCCGGCGACATTCCGGAATCAACATAGTAGGTGCCGGACCAGGTTGCGCCGGCATGGGTATGTACGCGGTTGTAGTCGCCGTTGCGGTTGACATTGACCCATGCGCGGAGGGACCAGCGCAGCGGACGAGTAGATTGCCCGATCTCGGCGAGGACCCGCCGTGTCGCCTCGTCCGCCATGCCATACATGTGGCGCACCAGCGTACGGCCGGCTTCGCCGCAAAATTCGAGCTGGCCAGGTTCGGAATGCCAACCGCCGGCGTTGCTTCGCGCCCGCCCTTCAGAGACACCTTCGTGCGCAAGAATGCTTTCGCGCAGCGCATCGTTCAGCGCTGCGGGGTTGGGCAGGATGTACGAAACCAGCGGCGACGCGAATAGCGGTAAAAACGTTGCCGAACCGTATCCGGGCGTCGCGCCGTCAGTCATTGCTTCAATCCGTTGAGGGCATCGAGCATGGGCCTGATCTTTTCGTCGGGCGGACGCCATCGCCCGACCGAGGTACGATAGATCGGGCGCCGAACCTGTTCGGCGCTCGCGGTTCGCACGGGCCGGGCCGCGTCCGTGAACGTTAGACAGGCATCATCCCACGCGAGTCCGCAATGTGCGACGATCCGGCGGGCCCACGTCTCGAAATCCGCAACAACCTCCTCATAGGGCACATCGAGCATGGTGTCCCGCGGTAGGACCGCGCGCCAATGATCCATCAGGCGAGCGTAAGCCCGATAATACCGACCCAATTCCCCGAGATCGTTGGCAAACGGCTGATTTTGGAAGTGAATCGAGAAGCAAGAAAGGCACGTATCGAGCGGATCCCTGCACGTGTGGATGATCCGCGCGTTCGGCAGAACCATATGGATGAGACCCACATAGCGGAAATTCGCTGGCATTTTGTCAGTGATTCGCAGCGGAGGAGTAGAGCTCTCGTCCAGCGACGCCAAGTCCGTGATGCGTGCAAGGTAATCTGCCGCGATGGCGTCGAGTTGGTCGTCACCCAATTTGGGAAGGTCATCCGGAAATTCGTCAGACCCGGCACCCGCAGCTGAGTGCAGCGAAGCACGAAGCTCTTCGAGTTCGCCGGCAGCATGCACGCTTGGGTGCTTGGCCAAGATCTGTTCGACAAGGGAGGATCCCGATCGCGGCATGCCGAGAATGAAAATCGGCAGCGACGAAGGATTATCTGCCTTTCTGCTCTCGATCAGTTCCCGGGTGACAATCGAGCGGGTACGTTCCAGCCGCCCTAGCACGCTCGCCTCGTTGTAGGCGCCGACTCCCCGCACCAGAGCGTTGCCGGCGAGAAAGTGGTCGAACGAACGTTCGTTCTCGCCCACATCGGCAAGAGCCTTGCCGCGCGCGAAGTGAAATGCGATTTGATCCGGGATCGACATGGACGGCAGCTCGCTCTCGAGCGCCGCGAGAGCGCTGACGCGAGGATCATCGCCCGCAAGCTTTGTTATATTCACGAGACGCATGTAATTTTTGGGACCGCGCGGTTCAGTCTCGATCACCGTATCGAATTCAGCGCGCGCTTCGTCAAGCCGACCAATCTCCTGCAAGGCCGTTCCAAGGCCAGCGCGCCCTGACATCCGCTTTGGATCGAGAGCAATGGCCTTCTTGAAGTAGTCGATTGCCTCCGCATGCCGGCTTGCCGCGAGGAGCCCTTCGGCCACGCCAAACTGCATCTCGGCGCTTTTCGGCTCGTACGCGGCGGCCCGTCGATAGTGCACGACAGCCTTGCGGCGCCGCCCAAGCGCCGAGAGCGCCTGAGCAATGTTGAGATGAGCCTCGGCGAAATCGGGCTTGAGCGCGATCGCTTTCTCAAGACACTCGATCCCCTCCGCGGGCCTGTCCTGCGCATAAAGAGCGCGGCCCAGATTGTTGAGCGCGTTGTGATAGCGGGGCTCGAGAGCGAGCGCGCGGCGGTATTGCTGGACCGCCTCGTCAAACCGGCCCTTTGCGGCAAGCGCCATGCCAAGGTTGTTGTACGCGATCGCGTAGTCAGGCTTGAGCGAAACCGCCGTTTCCAATGTGGCGATCGCCTCGTCAACTTGCTCCGATTGTTTGAGAACGAGACCGAGGTTGTTATGCGCCTCCGCCGACTTGGGCGCGAGCGCGATCACCTTCCGCAAAATCTCGGCCGCGGCGGTAAAATCGCTTTGCCCGGCCCGAATTACTCCCAGAAGTTGCAGTGTGCCCGCGTGGTCTCCCGCGAGGTGCAGTATTCCCTCGCACTGGCCCGCGGCTTCGCTCAGCCTCCCCGCGCGATGAAGCGAAAGCGCGTGCCGCAGCATGTCGCCGATCATGCGCTCGCGGGCCAGAATTTTGGGTGCCGGTGGGGCCATTCGCTGGATTTTGTCCGCTTACTTCAAATGGACTGTCAAGGGCGATATGTTTCGTCGGAATATTTTACAATTCGCTCAACCCGCCGTGAGCGAGTCAGTCCTAAGCCATTGAATTTTATACGTTGGCACGGAAGTTGCGAGCTTTCCAGTGGGAAGGACCAGCTAGCGCGTTCGTGCATTGCTCGGGAGGACATTAGATGGTCGGAAAGGGACATCTGCTCGCTACCACAGGGACGGCAGCTCTGCTTCTGCTGGCGCCAGTAGCGAACGCAAAGACGATCGTGGGCACCATCTATGGCGCCTACGACTCACAATGCGGGGTCGGCGGCTTCGATTGCAGCTTTGGCACGGGCTATCCGGTCAGCAGCAATACCAGCAATCCTTACGACACGCCCAACCTGTTCATTGTCAATTCCGGCAGTAACGCTCTCACAAGTTTAAGTGTGAGCCTGGCGGGATACCAAGCCGACAATAACGGTAAGACGGCGAGCTTCACGGTTCCCGACATAGCGCCGCACACGGTCTTCCGGCTCTCATGGAACAATTCCAGCCAATTCAGCGGTTTCTCGGGCAGCACGGCGCTCGCGAGATACGATTACGATGACGAGTACGGCCGCACCAACTTCACTTACGCCGGATGCAACGCCATCGGCGCGGGTCTGTGCGCCGACGTCGGCAATTTCGACGTCAGTATCACGGGTGACCTCAGCGGCAACCCAATCTCGTCTGATTTCAGCCCCGACAACACGCAGGACGGCGGAAACCAGCAAGGCGCGTTTGTCGGCTGGGAAGGCCTCGACCCCCTCGGCTTCTCCGAGACCACTTACGACGTCCACACCGGCACCGCACCGGGCGTCCTCGCCTATATTTACAGCGGCACGAACGGCAGCCAGACATCTGTGCCCGAGCCGGCGACATTGTCGCTGTTTGGTGCAGGGCTTGGAGCGCTCGCGGTCGCCCGGAGGCGACGCAAGAGAGCCTAAGCGTCAGGCGCAACCGTTAAGGACTTTGCGAGGCGGTCCCCAAGGGGCCGCCTCGTTATTTTTAGCTCCTGACCAGCTGGCGGAATTCTCCGAGGAACGGCTCGTAGCGGCGCCAGCGTTCTACAGAACTGCGGTAGACGGGCTGGCGCGCCTGCCACGCGCTTGGCGTCTGAATCGGGCGCTGATTATGTTCCGGGCGGAGACAGGAGTCCTCCCATGCGAGGCCGCAGAAATCGAGCAGGCGACGGGTAACCGGCCCGGGATCCGCCACCAAGCCCTCGTAGTCGATTTCGAAGAAGCGATCCGCCGGCAGCACACGGCGCCAATGCGCCATGAGGCGCAGATATTCTTCGTAGTAGTAGACGATATTTCCCCGGTCATGCGCAAAGTCCGGAAAATTGCGGAAGGGCGTCATGTAAATCGAAAGACACGTGTCGACTGGATCCCGCCGGCAATGGACAATCCGTGCTTGTGGGAACATAAGGTGGATCAACCCAAGTAGCAGGAAATTGGTCGGCATCTTGTCGGTAACATGGCGGCTTGCGGGGCAGCGCGTGCGGAGGGTTGCCAGATACTCATCGGCTTTGGCGCGTGCTCCGGCTGGTCCGAACGAGCCATCCGCGACCTCGAGCAAAGCGTCTCGCTGCCGCCCCCAAAACGGTAGCTCGCCTCCAGCCCCGACCGTCGAGTGGCTGGAGAGGATTTGTTCGACGAGCGTCGTCCCGGACCGGACCATCCCGACGATGAGGATCGGCAGCTCGCTGTCCGACCCAAGCTGTTTGCTACGCGCGAAGCATTCGGCGGCAAACGTCTCGATGATACGGTCGACGTTGGCGCTATGGACCGATCGGCTAATCGCGTGCCGCGATGATCGAAGGTGGCGAGCGGCGATGCTGTTCGCCGCATCGAAATGCCGCATCGCCTCGGCATACCGGCCGCAGTCATCGTAGGTTTTGCCGAGCGCATAGTGAAGCCGGATCCTATCTCCGTCTTCCAGATTGTCCTGGCCGAGCAACGCACTCACCCGCGACACGAACGGGTTATCGTGACCAGAAAACTTCGTCGCCTGCGCAATTCCAAGATAGGCCTGAGTTCGCGCCGGCGCGATGGCGAGACAGCGCTCAAAGCTCGCGATCGCCGCGTCGAACTGTCCAGCTTGTAAATGTGCGATCCCCGCGAGTTCGTGCGTTTCGGCACGCTGCGGCTCGCGGTTCATTGCCTGACTCAAGTGACGAACGGCGTCGTCGATGCGGCCCACGTCGAGGAGAATTCTTGCAAGCTCGAGCCTCGGCTCGACAGCATTCGGTTCCGATGCGACCGCTGCCGCAAAGGCGGCGAGCGCCTCATCGTGTTTTCCATGTCTCGCGAGGAGCCGCCCGAGCCGAAGGCGCGCAGGCAGAAGGCTGGCAGCGAGAGCAAGCGCACGACCGTAAGACAATGACGCATCGGCGTCGCGGCCCAGCGCTTCTTGCGCTATGCCCAGATTGTAAACAGCGCCGGCGATCACCGGCTTTCGTAGCGTTGCTCTCTCGAACGAGAGAACAGCTTCGTCGAACCGGCCAAGTTCGAGTAACGCAAGCCCGAGGTTGTTGTGCGTCTCCGCGTCATCGGATTTGAGCAAGACCGCCTCGTTCAGATGAGCAAGTGCGTCTTCTAACTTGCGCTCCCGTAGTAGCAGCAATCCGAGCTCGGTTCGCGCTCGTACCGATCGTGGATCGAGCCGCAGGGCCCCGCCGAGTAGCTCTTGCGCAAGCGCCGCGCGGCCCGTGAGCCCCGCAATCTTGCCGAGGAGGATCGTGGCGGGAAGAAACGTTGCCGACGCGTCCAATACTGCTCGGCATTTCGCTTCCGCCTCGGAGAGGCGTCCGAATTCCTCGTCGATCGTCGCCTCAGCGAGAAGTCGATCGCGCGCGTTTCTATTCATCTCGAAGAAGTCTAGCATTCGGACAGGGAATAATGAATCCGCGCGCCCTGGCGGCCCTTTCTCAATCGGGCCCTTCGTAAACATCTATTCAGCTTGCCTCGCGCTAGTCGCTGCGGCAACCTGAACGTGGTAGGCTTGCGATGTACGTGGCCGAACGGGGGAGGCCATGAGATGCCAGCTCGTCCGCAAGGGGCTACGCGCGACTTTCCCCGCTGACGCTCCTCGCTGTGCGGACAAGATGATCGAATGAAGAAAACACCTAAACGTAGCGTCGCAAAGAAGCGGAAAGAGGCGCGAACCGCGCGCGTCAAGATATTAGCGAAATCCGCACGCGCGAAGAAAGTCGCGCAGCAGCAGCCACGCCGGGTTCAGGCGGGGCGCTCCTTCAAACGCGAGCGCGACGAGGCTCTGGCGCGAGAACGCGCCACATCTGAAGTGCTGGGCATTATCGCTTCGTCGCCAGCAGATGCCACGCCGGTGTTCCAAGCAATCGTCGCAAACGCCGCACGTCTTTGCGATGCCGAGTTCAGTGCGGTGGCACGGTACGACGGCCAATTGCTGCACCTTGCCGCGGTCAGCAATATGTCTTCCAAGCAGACCACCGCATATCACAGTCTCTTTCCCCGGCGACCGGTCCGCAATTTTGTCATGGGCCGCGCCTTTCTCGATGGCGAACCGGTACACGTTGAAGATGTCGAAGCCGAGGCAGGATACGATCCTCACACACTTCAAGTCCTAAAATCTGCTGCACCATATCGGACTTTTCTTGGGGTTCCCCTGCTCCGTAACGGGGTGCCCATCGGAGCTATTGGGTGCGGCCGTCGCATCGTGAAGCCTTTCACCGTAGCGCAGATATCTCTGGTTCAAACTTTCGCAGCCCAGGCTGTGATCGCAATCGAGAATGCGCGGCTCCTCAGCGAATTGCGCGAAAGCCTGGAGTAGCAGACTGCGACCGCCGATGTGCTGAAGATCATTGGGCGCTCGACGTTCGACCTCAAGACGGTCCTCGACACACTCGCCAGCAGCGCGGCCAGGCTTTCCGAATCCGAAATGGGATTTATCCTGCGGCGTGATGGCGAGGTGTACCGCATCGGTGCCGCCACAGGTCTCACGCCCGAGTTTTTGGAGGATGCGCACAGGTACCGACAATTCCTCGATAACCATCCGCTGCGGCCTGGACGGGCGACGCTCACGGGCCGCGTCGCGATCGAGGGGCGCGCGGTTCAAATCGCCGACGTAACTGCCGATCCCGAGTACCGCTTGTCTGAAGCGTTCTCGCTCGGCCGGATTCGATCGCAGTTGGGCGTGCCTTTGCTACGTGAGGGCACGCTCATCGGCGTGCTGATCCTCAGCCGCCAAATCGTAAAGCCATACAGCGAAAAGCAGATCGAGCTTGCCACCACATTCGCAGATCAGGCCGTAATCGCGATCGAGAACGCGCGGCTCCTGACCGAATTACGCGAAAGCCTTGATCGCCAAACCGCGACGGCCGAAGTACTCGGCCTCATTTCTCGATTTCCCGGAGACCTTGAGCCAGTCTTCGAAGGACTCCTGGAGAACGCGACGCGTTTATGTGAGGCAAACTTCGGCATTCTATATCGATATGACGACCGTGCGTTCCATGTCCTCGCCTTGCGCGGGGTACCGCATGAATTCGAGTCACTGCGTCGCAGAGAACCTGTGCGGCCACCGCTGGATTCGAGCTTTGGCCGCATCATCGTGACAAAACAGGCTTCGTACGAGGAGGACGTCAGACTGTCGGCCGAATACCTCGGTGAAAATAGGGTTTATCGGGACGCTGTGGAAATCGGCGGCATTCGTAGCTACCTAGCCGTACCCTTGGTTCGCGACGGGGAACTGATCGGCGCCTCTAGCATCTATCGGCAGGAAGTTAAGCCGTTCACCCCTAAGCAGATCGAACTCGTTGAGAATTTCGCGGCCCAAGCGGTGATTGCAATCGAGAACGCGCGGCTCCTTGGCGAGCTGCGCGAGAGCCTCGAAAGACAGACCGCAATGGCTGATCTCCTCGCGATCATCAGCCGCTCGACGTTTGACTTGCGGCCTGTGTTCGCGACGGTTGCGCAGAGTTCGGCAAGGCTGTGCGAAGCGGATCGGGCCATAATCTTCCGCTATGACGGCGAGCTACTCCGCATGGTGGCTACGTTCAACACGGCTCCTGACTTCGAAGAGTGGATCGCACAAAATCCAATTCGGCCCGGCCGGCATAGCGGCGCGGCGCGCGCGGCGCTGGAACGACGAACCGTCCACGTTCCCGACGTGCTGGCCGATCCCGAATATACCTACGGCGCGAAAGACGCCGAGACCATTCGGACGATCCTTGGCGTGCCCATCCTCAAAGGCGATGAGCTGCTTGGCGTCATCATGATTTACAAGCTGGAGGTCAATCCCTTCGCCGGGAAACATATCGAGCTGGTCGAGACTTTCGCGGATCAAGCGGCCATTGCCATCGAGAACGCGCGTCTCCTCGCCGAACTGCGCTCCCGCACCGATGAGCTGGCCCAACGTCAGGCCGAGCTGCGGGTTACCTTCGACAACATGGCCGACGGCGTTGCCATGTTCGATTCGGAACAACTGCTCGTTTCGTGGAACCGCAACTTGCAACAGATCCTCGACCTTCCAGACGAGTTCTTCGCTCAGCCCCGCACCTTCCGCGATTACATCACATATCTTATCGAACGTGGAGAGTTCGGGGCGGTGGACCTCGAGACCGAGCTCAAACGGTATGCCGGTATTGGCGTCGTCGAGCGACGGTTTGAGCGGGTGCGGCCGGATGGGCGTGTACTCGAGATCCGCAACAATCCTGTGCCGGGCGGTGGCTTTGTCACGATCTACGGCGACGTGACCGAGAGGCGACGTGCCGAGGACCAGATTCGGACGGCGCGCGATGCCGCCGAGAAAGCCCTCGCGGAGTTGCAAGCCGCTCAGGCCAACCTCATACAAGCCGAGAAGATGGCGTCCCTCGGCCAGCTCACCGCCGGCATCGCCCACGAGATCAAGAACCCCCTGAATTTCGTCAACAATTTCGCCGGCCTATCGATCGAGCTGCTGAACGAGCTGACTGACGCAACGCAGTCCGCGATCGCGGTCCTCGATGAGGATAAGCGCGCCGAGGTGCACGAGGTGGTGGAGATGCTGACCAGTGATCTCCAGAAGATCGCTGAACATGGCCGACGGGCCGATGGGATCGTCAAGAGCATGCTTGCCCATTCTCGTGGCGGCAGTGGGGACTGGCAGAGCGTTAGCATTAATGCTCTCGTGGAAGAGTCGCTCAACCTCGCCTATCACGGCGCCCGCTCCCAAGACCAGAACTTCAACATCACTCTGGAACGAGACTATGGCGAGGAGATCGCGCCCCTCGAAGTCGTTCCCCAGGATGTGACGCGGGTCTTCCTCAACCTCTTTGGCAACGGGTTCTATGCCGCCAATAAGCGGCGCGCGGGCGGCGGTTCCGGCTTCCGCCCCGCCCTCAAGGTGACCACTCGCGGGGACGGAGAGAACGTCTTCATCGTTGTCCGGGACAACGGCATCGGCATCCCGCCGGAGATCCGGGCGAAACTGTTCGAGCCCTTTTTTACGACGAAGCCCACCGGCGAGGGTACGGGCCTGGGGCTCTCGATCAGCTATGAGATCGTGACCAAACAGCATGGCGGCACGATCGAGGTGGAAAGCGAGCCGGGGGCGTTCACTCAGTTTACGGTTCGGCTGCCTCGGCGATTTGGCGCCAGCCCCCAAGGACAGGAGCGAAGGAATTGAGCGTCAGCATTTTCGTTGTCGATGACGAGCCGGACGTGGCCGACCTGTTCCGGCAGAGGTTCCGCCGGGAAGCTCGCGAGGGCACCTATACGTTGCATTTTGCGCTCTCGGCCGCAGATGCCCTCGACCGGCTATCGGGCGAGATCCTGCCGCCGCTCATCGTTCTCCTCTCTGACATCAACATGCCCGACGTGGATGGCCTCTCGCTTCTTCGGGAGATCAAGCGGCTCAAGCCCGACCTCCCGGTCATGATGGTAACGGCCTATGGGGACGAGGAGCGGCGCCGGCTGGCTCAGTCGCTCGGAGCTACAGACTTCCTGACCAAGCCGGTCGATTTTGAATACCTCAAGGAGCGGCTGCGGCAACTGCTGGCAGCATCCGCATGAACGAACCGGCCAAGATTCTCGCCGTCGACGACGAGGCAGATTTCGAAACACTGCTGCGGCAGCGGTTTCGTCGCCAAATTCGTGAGGGCAAGTTCAGCTTTCGATTCGCACGCCATGGCGAGGAAGCGCTGATCGCTCTCGAGACCGAGCCCGACATCGACCTGATGCTCCTCGACATCAACATGCCCGTGATGGACGGGCTGACGCTGCTTGCTCGTCTCCGCGAGCAACAAGCTGCCGTCCGGGCAATCATCGTCTCCGCTTATGGCGACATGGCGAACATCCGCACCGCTATGAACCGGGGCGCCTTCGACTTCGTGACCAAGCCCGTCGATCTCAACGACCTTGAGATCACCGTCCGCAAGACCCTCGATGAGATCGGGCGGCTCAAGGCGCTGGAGGCCCGGCGTGCTGCCGCGGAACGGGCGCGCACCAACCTTGCCCGGTACTTCTCGCCCCGGATCGTCGATTTGCTCGCCGCTCGGGACGAGCCTTTCGGGACTGTCCGGCGCCAAACGGTCTCGGTGATGTTCGTCGATATCGTGGGGTTCACGCGCATGGCAGAAGGCACCGCACCGGAGGCCGTGGTCACCTTGCTGCGGCAATTCCATGAACGCATGACGGCGCGCATCTTTGCCTCCGGTGGCACAGTCGAGAAATACATCGGCGACGCGATCTTCGCCGTGTGGGGCCTCCCCGATGCTCACCTGGATGACGCCGCTAACTCGCTCGCCTGCGCCAGCGAGATGATCGACGCTTTAGCTGCTTGGAATGCCGAACGCGAGGCCGCGGGAGAAAAGTCGATCGCGATCGGCATTGGTGTTCATCACGGACCGGCGGTGATCGGGGATGTTGGGAGTGAAGAAAGCCCGTCATTCACCGTGATCGGCGACACGGTCAATACTGCGAGCCGGCTCCAATCGTTGACGCGCAGCCTGGACGTCCCCCTGGTGGTCAGCGGCGATCTCGTCGAGGCCGTGCGCGTATCGGCGGGCGACGCGGCTTCGCGGCTTATCCAGCGGCTCGAGGACCAGGGCGAGCAGGCGTTGCGGGGCCGGAGTAACCCGGTTCACGTTTGGACCGGCCGATAGATAGAAATGGCTCACCTCGACCTTGGCGCGCGCCATCCTGCGCGAGGTCCCCGACGGGCCATGAGTGAGACGACGCCTCTGTCGAACTCGATGTCGGCTTTTCGCGCGGATGGCGAAGGCGCGCCGCTCCGCCCTGCACCGCTAGTCGCGTTGTCCCTCAAATGGGGCTTCGAAGGACCACGGAGATGATTTCGAAGCGCCCTTGTCCACAGCCCGACAGGGATGCATCCTAGCATCCTTGGAGGCTCATGCATGATGGACGAGATCCGTACCCTCTACATCTCCACCGAACGTGGTTTGATGCGCGGCCGGCTCAACGGAACCCTCGAGGATGTGCGGCCGATCGGGCTCGAGCGCTACGGCAGGGCCTGGTCGGTCGTTGCCGATCACCGCAATCCGCGCCGGCTCTATGTCGGTACGACGCGCGGTGGCGTGTTCCGCTCCGACGATGCCGGCGAGACATGGGCGAAGAAAAGTGAGGGCCTCTATTTTCAGGAGGTCTCCTGCGTCGTCCAGCATCCGTCGACAGGGGAGCTCTTTGCGGGCACGCGGCCTGCCTCGATTTTCAAGAGCGCGGACTACGGCGAGAGCTGGGTTAATCTCGATGGGCTCCACACCCTTGAAGGAATGGAGCATTGGACCTTCCCGCATGCTCCTTTTTTCCCGCACGTGAAGGCGATCGGCCTCGCGGAGCGCAATCCTAAGCTGATCCTCGGCGCAGTCGAGGAAGGCTGGCTGGTGCGCTCCACTGACGGAGGCGTTACCTGGGCCAATTTGACCGATGGGCCAGAATTCGATTCGCACAGCGTCTACTCGATGCCTGATCGCGAGAACGTGGTGATTTCGACGAGCGGCAAGGGCGTCTACCGGAGCGAGAACGGCGGCGACGAATTCGTACCCGCAAATGATGGGCTGAACAGCCGCTATCTGGCGCAGCTCGCGTTCCATACCGAAAGGCCACAGATACTTTTCACGGCCGGCGCCGAGGTGCCACCGCCCGAATGGCGCCGACCCGAGGGCGCACGGCCGCAGTTCTACCGGAGCGAGAATCAGGGGCGAAGCTGGCAGGCGCTGAGCGACGGCCTGCCGAACGACCTGCGCGCGGCACCGCGCGTCGTTGCCGGCGACAGCGCGGTGCCGGGCTGGGTCATGGTCGGAATGCAGAACGGCGAAGTGTGGCTCAGCCGGGATTTCGGCGAGTCGTTCCGTCGCATCGCGTCGGGCCTTCCGGCGGTGTTCGGTATCACTTCGGTTGGTGCTTGAGCCAAACAGGACAAGTGCGAACCAACGTGGTCCTCCACATTCGCCTAGGACCCACTTCGATTTTTTGACCCGAAGGCGACCTTTTCGTCGCCCTTCCGCAAACGGCCACTTCGCGCCCATTGCCGTCCTTCAGCCCCGCGGGCTGACGTCTCCGAAGCGGACACGCTGGCCAGAGAGGCCACTGACGAAGGTCGATACCTGCCGTTCACTCGTCCCGGTTTGAACGGCTGGGCCGTGCCACAAGGCGGCATCACGCCGCTTCGTATCCCCGCCCTTTCCCTCGTCTCTGCCCAAATGCGATAATCAAGGAATGGTCGGGGATACTCGGGAACCCGCCGCGAGTGAGCGTGCGTCCGCGGAGCGCGGCGCCGGGCTGCACGTCACCTGGCGGCAATGGGCGATGGTCTGCGTCCTGACGCTCCTTTACATCTACGCGCAGATCGACGGCAGCGCGATCATTCTGATGGTCGATCCGATCAAGCGCGATCTCGGCGTGAGTGATACCGAGATGAGCTTGCTTCTGGGCCTCTCGTTTGCTGCCTGCTATGCAGTGTTCGGCCTTCCCGCGGGGTATCTTGTCGATCGCACCTCGCGGCGCGCAGTAATCGGCATTGGCGTCGTGCTCTGGTCCGCGATGACCGCAAGCTGTGGATTTGCGGCGACCTATTAGCAGCTCTTCCTTGGCCGCTGCGGGATCGGCGTCGGCGAAGCGGCGATAACGCCGGCGTCCTATTCGCTCATTAGGGACGGTTTCGCGCCCGGGAACCGCGGTCGCGCTTTCGGCATCTTCACCGCTGGAACCTATATTGGGGCCGCACTCGCGGCGATGCTGGCCGGCGCGCTCCTGGGCGCCGTCGGATCTGGTAGGTTTGCCGGCGTGCCGATTCTGGGGCACCTCCGCCCTTGGCAGGCGGTCTTCATGCTTATGGGCATCGTCGGCATTCCCTTGTCACTCGTCGTCCTGACGTTTCGCGAGCCTCCGCGATCGACGCTAGGCGCGGGCGATAACGTGCATTTCACAGAGGCAATGGCGCACATGAAGACCGCATGGGGCCATTACGCCGCGCTGATCGTCTTCGTCACGTGCTTCTACGGCACCGCGATTTCCTACGGCGCCTGGATGCCGACCGTGATCGGCCGTACTTGGCATTTGCCACCACAGACGATCGGGCTTTTCTTTGGCCTGACGCTCCTCATTTGCGCGCCAATTGGCGCCCTAGGAGGGGGCTATGCGATCGACGTCCTCACGAAGCGAGGTCGCGCCAACTCGGCCGAGATCGTCGGTACGTGGATTACCGCGATCTTCATCCCGTTCGGCATCTGGTCGCCGATTGCTCCATCAGTGTTCCAAATGTTCTTCGCGCTCGCTGCGCAGCTTCTCGTCGCTGGCGCCTACAATCCGGTGGCGGCGAGCTTGCTTGCGCGGCTCACGCCGCAACGCGTCATGGGCAGGGTCACGGCTGTCTATCTCTTCATCCAGACCCTCGTCGCGCGGTCCCTGGGGCCGCTGATGGTGGGCGTTGCGTCCGATCTCTTCTTCACCGGTAACCAGGCGGTCGGCTACGCACTCGGTACGGTCGCGGGCGTCCTCATGGCCATCGCGCTGGCAGCGATCCTATGGCTGCTAATCCGTGCGCGTACCGCGGTCTCACAAGCCGTCGTCTGAACTTCTCACCGCAGGCCCAGGGGCGCTATTTGGGCGGCGGGCGAATAGCCCACCATAGGCCGCCGAAGGCGGTCGATGTCGCATCACGGAGACCGTGTTAGGCTGCCTTTTCTTCCAACTCTTTGGGAGAGTGTGAAGCGATGCGCGATGGTCTCAGGATTTTCGATGCCGATACCCACGTGCGGCCGTCAGCCGAAACGCTCCGCCGGCATTTGTCGGCAAAGCTGCTCGACGCGCTTCCCGATCTTGAAAGTCTTCGCCAGCCGATCAAGGTCGGCCTCGCCGGCGAGATCCGCGAAGCCCCGTTCCGCCACAGCTACCGCTTCCCCTTGCGGGGCGGTTGGGGCGGATCGAAGCCGCGCATCCTGGGCGAGGCCGCGCCACGCGAGAACGCAGAGCGCCGGCACCAGAAATTCATGGGTGTAACCTTCCCTACGGATTGGACAGACGACGACAATCCGGCGGGCCGTCTCAAGGATATGGACCGCGAAGGCAGCGACGTGCACTTCATCGTCAGCAATGGCGGGCCCGGCCATCCCGATCCGGAGATCGAGCTGGAGTTTATCGCCGCGCATCACCGCTATCTTGACGCGTTTTGCAGCACCGATCCGCGCCGCTTGAAGTCGAGCCTGACGGTGACGCCGTTGTCGGTCGAGAAATCGGTGGCCGAGATCCATCGATGGGCGGGCAAGCCTTGGGTAGTGGCGGTGCATCCGAGCTTGCCGGTCGATTATCCGCTCGATCATCCCGACCTGCACCCGATCTGGGCCGCAGCGCAAGACAAGGGGCTCTGCGTCATCCACCACAGTTTCGCTACCGGCTATCCCGGCTATCGCGACCTTTGGGACAATCCGTTCCTTGGGCGCTGCGCCAGCCATCCCTGGGCGGCGATGCGCGCAGTCGCTTCCTTCATCGGCGGCGGCCTGATGGACCGCTATCCGGAGCTACGCTACGGCGTGCTTGAATCGGGATTCGGATGGGTCCCGTTCTGGTCGCGGCGCATGGACGACCAGATGATCTATATGGGCTCCACCGCCGAGCTGAAGCACAGAATCAGCGAGTACATCACGAGCGGCCGCTTCTTCGCCTCGATCGAGATGCATGAGGGTTCCGACATGGCCCGCGTCTTCAACGAACTCCTCGGCGACCACGTGCTTATGTTCGGGTCCGACTATCCGCACGCCGAATCTCGCTTCCCGGAATCGGCGGACCGTGTGCTCGCGTGGCAGAACGCGTTGGGCGCCGAGGCGATGCGCAAGATGATGTGGGACAATCCGGTACGGTTCTTCGGCGCGCCCTGAGCGTGCCAAAAGGCAACTTCAGGCTTGGTCAGATTGTCAACACAAAGCGCGGACGTGCCGTTTCACCGGCCTCGTTCGTCGAGCAGTCTGGAGCAGCCGCAGAATTGGCGCACTCTATTGCGCTTTAACCCCGGTCTTCTCGAATTCGACGAGCTCAGCCCGGCGTGTGGCCTGCGTGCCGGCCCGGTGATCCTTGGCAAGTATCGTGTAAACCGCGGGCACGACGAAGAGCGTGAAGAGCGTGCCGATCGACATGCCGGAGACGATGACAAGCCCCATCGCGAAGCGGCTCGAGGCATCCGCGCCGGTGGCGAACAGCAGCGGCACGAGCCCGACAACCATCGCCGCCGTCGTCATCAAGATGGGCCTTAGCCGGATGCGCGCGGCGCGTTCGATGGCACTTCTGCGGTCGAGATTGTCGCTGCGCTGAAGCTGATTGGCAAACGCCACCATCAGGATGCCGTGCTTGCTGATGAGTCCTATGAGCGTGAGCAGTCCGACCTGGGTGTAAATGTTGATGGTCGTGCCCGGAACCTGGATCGGACCCAACTGCCCGCTCACGAGGAAGAGCGGGATGAGGGCGCCGCAAATCGACATCGGCACGCTCACGAGAATCACAAGTGGATCGCGCAGGCTTTCGAACTGGCCGGCAAGCACAAGGAAGATGACGATCACGGCGAACGCGATCGTAAGCACGAGCTGGTTTCCCTCCTGCACGTATTGTCGCGATTCGCCGAGGTAGTTGTGGAGGAAGCCCGCCGGAAGCAGTTTCCGCGCGAGCCCGTCGAGATACACGACCGCCTGCCCCATCGTCACGCCGGGCATGGGCACGGCAGAGAACGTCGCCGAATTGAGCTGGTTGAACTGCGTCAAGGCGTTGGGGTCGGTGCCCGGCTCGATGGAAGCGACCGACGCCAAAGGAATCTCATCGCCGCTCCGGGTGGTGAGATAATAGTGCGTAAGCGCCTCCGGAGTCAGACGGTCCACGCGCGGCACTTGCGGCACGACATCGTAGGAGCGACCGCCGAGGCTGAACTGATTCACGTAATTCTCGCCCACCATCAGCGCCAGCGTGTCGCCGATCGCCTGCATGCTGACGCCGAGGTCATGCGCCTTGGCGCGGTCGATATGGAGGCCGACGACCGGATTGTCGAAGGCGAGATCGCTGTCGGTGACAATGAACATGCCGCTCTTTCGGGCCGCGTCCTTTACCCGCTCCATCACCTCGAAGACGCTGCGATAGTCCTGCGTCGAACTGATCACCATCTGCACCGGCATGCCACCGAAATTGCCCGGTAGCGGCGGCGGCGAAATGAAGAAGGTTTGGATGCCTGGGATTTTGGTCGCATCGGCCTGCAGAATTGGCATGATCCCGAGGGCAGAGCGCTTGCGGTCCTCCCACGGCTTCATGACAAAGCCGGTGAAGCCTTGGTGGAGGGTCGGGAAGCCGTTGATCACGAAGCGTGCGTCGCTTTCCGGAAAACTCTTCATGACCTGATCGAGCTCGGAGCCGTAGGCGTCCATGTAGTCGAGATTGGCGTATTGCGGCGCCTTGGTAATCCCGAACAGGAAACCCTGGTCCTCGGGCGGCGCGAGCTCCGATTTGGTATGGAGGTAGAGGAACGGAATGCTCGCGAGCACCACGACCGCGAAGAGCGCGGTCACCGGCCGGTAGTCGAGCGTGGCGTTGAGTCGCCGACCGTAGGCGGCCGCGAGCCGGGAGAAGCCGCGATCGATGATACGGGCGAACCGGCCTTCCGACATTTCGCGCGTCAGGAAGACCGAGCACATCATCGGCGACAAGGTGAGCGCGACGATACCCGAGATCACAACGGCGCCCGCGAGCGTGAAGGCGAATTCCCGAAAGAGGGCTCCGGTGAGGCCGGTAAGAAGACCAATAGGCGCGTAGACCGCGGCCAGCGTGATCGTCATGGCGATGATGGGGCCAACGATCTCGCGCGCGCCAATGAGCGCCGCCCGCACGGGCGTATGCCCTTCCTCGATGTGACGGTACACATTCTCGACGACCACGATCGCATCATCGACCACGAGACCGATCGCCAGCACCATCGCGAGCAGCGTGAGCAGATTGAGGCTGAACCCCAGCGCAAGCATGATGGTCCCGGCGCCGATCAACGACAGCGGAATCGTGACCACGGGAATAGCAACCGAGCGGGGCGTACCCAAGAAGAGGAAAATCACCGCGATCACGATGGCGACCGCCTCGCCCAGCGTCCATTCCACCTCGCTGATCGAGGATTTGATGAACTGCGTTGAATCGTACGCGACCTTCATCGTGAGCGAAGGCGGCAGCGTGCGCTCGATCTGGGACATCATCGTCCGGACGTCGCGCACGATGGTAAGCGGGTTACCGGTCGGGGTCGCATCGACACCGACGAAAACGGCATGCTCGCCGTTGAGCGACACGCTCGAATTCATGTTGAGCGGCCCGAGATCGACATCCGCGATATCGCCGAGATGGACCTGCGCGCCGTCCTTCGCCTTTACCTCCATGTCGCGGAACTGCGCCACGTCGGTGAGACCGGTATCGGCATTGATGCTCGAAACCGTGAAGTATCCTTTGGCCTGACCGGGCGCCGACTGGAAATTGTTGGCGCGAATGGCGTTCGCGACATCGTCTGCGGAGATGCCGCGCGCCGCCATCCGGTCGGGATCGAGCCAGACCCGCATAGCGAAGGTCTGGCCGCCGAGAATGTTGGCATCGGCCACGCCGTCGATCGTCGACAGGAGCGGCTGCACCACCCGCGTTAGGTAGTCCGAGATCGCTGGCGCCGTAAGGTTGGGGCTCGAAAAGCTGAGATACATGACCGACATCGCCTGGCCGGTGGTCTTGGTGATCACCGGATCGTTGGCCTCTTTGGGCATCAGGTATTTCACCTGCTGCACCTTGGCCATGACGTCTGTCATCGCTTGGTTCGGGTCGTAGTTGAGCTTCACATAAACCTGGACGGTGCTGACGCCCTGCTGCGAGTTCGAGGTGACGTAGTCGATGCCCTCGGCGGACGAGACCGCCTGCTCGATCGGCGTCGCGATAAAGCCCTGCATCAAGCTCGCCGTCGCGCCCGGATAGGTCGTCGTGACAGTGATGACCGTATTGTCGAGCTTCGGATATTGCCGGATCGGCAGCGTCATCAGCGACCGCGCGCCGACCAGCAAAATAAGGAGGCTGACGACGAGCGACAGTACGGGGCGACGAATGAAAAGATCGGTGAATGGCATTGGATGCTCCACGCCGCGCGTCAGTTCACGGGTACCGTGGTTGGCGGGGTCAGAGGCGTGGCCGTCGGCAGTACCGCGGCGCCGTCGATGAGCTTCAATTGGCCGCCGGCGACAGCGCGATCGCCCGGTTGGATGCCGCTCACTACCGCGACCTTGTTGTCGAACCGGTCGCCGGTCGTAACGAATTGGCGCTTCACATGAAAGCCCTTGCCATCGCCGTCCTTGACGATAAGGAACACGGAGTTCCCATAGAGCGTGAAGTCGACCGCGGTCTCCGGTAGCACGACGACGTTCCGCTCGTCGGGCAACGTGACGCGCGCGTGCACGAACATGCCCGGCAGCAGCAGATGGTCGGGGTTGGCGAGCGTCGCCTGCAGCTTGATGGTGCGCGTGTCGGCGTTGATTTGCGGCTCGATCGTCGTGAGCTTCGCCTCGAAGCTGCGTCCGGGGAACGCATCGACCGTGGTGAGCACGACCTGACCGACCGCGAGCTGGCTGCGCGTATTTTCCGGCAGGGTGAAATCGACGTGAAGGCTATCGAGGTCCGTAAGCGTAACCAGCGCGGTTCCTGCGCCGACATACTGCCCGAGATTGACTTGGCGGATGCCGAGCTCGCCGGCGAAAGGCGCTCGCACCAGCTTCTGCGCGATCGTCGCCTCGGTGCGCGCGATCTGCGCCGAAGCTTCCTCGAGCTGGGCGTGGTCCGTATCCACCGTGGCCTGCGTCTCGAACTGACGCTGGGCCAGCGTGCTCGCGCGTGTGAGGTTCGTCTGCGCCAGCCGCGCCTGCGCCTGGTAGTTGGCGAGATCTGCGCGGTCCGGCGCATCGTTGAGCTGCACAAGCGGATCGCCCGTCCGAACCGTGGCGCCGGATTCGAAGAAGATTCCGGTCACCCGTCCGCCAACCTCTGGCGCGGCCGTGACCTGGTGCACGGCGTTCAAGGAGCCGATCCCGGAGAGATAGCGCGGCACGTCCATCGCCGTGGCCGTCGTCGCCGCGACCGGAAGCGGCGGCGGCTTGTTGCTCGCGAAAAAGTTGGCGATTGCTTGCTCGCGGAAGCGCTCATACGCGTAAAAGCCGCCGAACACGACGGCGAGAATGACCGCCATCACAACAAGGCGGACGAGAAGCTTGCTGCGCGACGGTGCGCGGCGGCTGCTCGCTGCGACCTGGTCTGGTTCGTCCACATGCTCGATGTGAGTGTCCACGTCGTTAACTCCGATGAAAGGACAGCAGCTTTACTCGGCCGCTTGCCCAGCGTGGGAGAAACCAGATCCGCGGTACGATCGAACGATGGCGTCCTTCACGCCAAGACCGCGTAAAATGAACTGAGCCGCGTCACGGATCAGCGTCTCGGTCGGCTCGATACGGGGAACGATGTCGCGCTTGGCGAGACGGACGAAGCCCAGCATCACGGCAAGATGATGGGTCAGCCAAAAGCGATGCGCGAAGCTCGCGGGAAGGTCCTCCAAATCACCGTTGGCCGCAGCCGCCTTGAGGCAGGCTTCCACCCAGGGAAGGATGTTCGAGGAAAGCCACTCAAGGGCGAGGTGCGCATATTCCCCGTCCTCGAGAAAGCTGTTGAGCATCATCCGTTGCTTGGTCTCGAGCTCCGGGTCGGACCCCGCTGCGAGCACGGTGTAGCGCAGCATGAAATGAACCATGTCGATGAGCGCAAAGGTCGAAGGCTCGAGCGACAAAAGGCGCTCGAGCCTTGGATCGCCCAGACACCCGCGTTGCAGGATATCGGCGTAGAGCGCCGCCTTGGTCGGGAAATGCTTGAAGAGCAGAGCTTGAGAGATACCCGACGCCGCGGCAATCTCTTTGGTGCTCGTTCCGGCAAATCCTTTGCGCGCGAAAAGTGGCACCGCCGCGTCGACGATCCGCCGCCGCCTCTGCTCGCTGTTGAGCCGGACGCGATCCATGTCAGCGAACCGCGACCGGAGCAAAACCGTCGTTTAGCCTGCTGGCGACATTTGCCGGCGCCGCCAGTTGAGACTGCCGGCATTGCTGCTTCATGCCGCATGGCACACGCCTGCGCGTCATTGCCTGCGCCCCGTTCGCACAACGCGAACGCAATGGGCAACGACAGAGCCGCGATGGGGTCGGCGAGGAGCGCGTCCTTCTAACGCCCAGTCCTGAGGATTCACGAGTCCCCTCCTGGTCCCGGAGGTAAGTGATTACTCACTTACTGTCAATAAGAAAAATAAAGGGCCCCGCAAGTTGGTGTCCGAGGCGGGTGACCTCCTACGCTCCTTGATTGACCGCATTGTTCTGGCGCTCGCGGAGGAAGTGCTGCACGCAGAACTACCCCGAGATATGGCCAGCCCGCTCGCGCGCGCGGCGACACCAGAGACGCACGCGCGCCGCAGATCCAGAGCGCGAGCCGGGCGAGCGCGTGGCGACGCCGCGCGGGGAAAAACGGATCGCGGGAATTTCCTTTCACGAATGCCGCGGCAATCTGACCTCCGCGTTCGCCTGCCGCTTACGACACGTGTCGCCCGTATCACACTGGTCGTATCCCGCGCGACCGTCTGAGTTCGCGCTCAAGCCGGCTAAGACGGGCGAACACCATCTCCACATCTGTCGTCAGATGCAGTGGAAGGTGGCCGTTATCGCTGGCCAAAACCGGACTCCATCCCCGAAAAGCACTGGGCCTCGGAACGAGGATGAATATTATCGTGTCCATGTCGTTGGACTTTGCAGAATGCGATCGGGCGCGCTTGGCCCGCGACGCGTCTTATGACGGGCGCTTCTATACCGGCGTTCACAGCACCGGTATTTACTGCCGTCCGGTCTGTCCGGTGCGGCCCGCCCAGTCCGCCAATGTTTCGTTCTTCCCGTCGGCCGCGGCAGCCGAGGTGGCCGGTTTCCGCCCGTGCCTGCGGTGCCGTCCTGAGACTGCTCCGTTCTGCAGCGCGTGGATCGGCAGCAGGGCGACAGTTGAAAGGGCGCTGCGGCTCATCGTCGAGGATGGTGCGCTCGACGTGGAGGGGGCTTCCGTCGAACGCCTAGCTGCGCGCCTCGGTGTAGGGGCAAGGCAACTGACGCGGCTATTCGCCCGTCATCTGCAAGCAAGTCCCTCGAAGGTGGCCAGGACTGCACGGGTGCAGCGGGCCAAACGACTCATCGATGAGACGAGCCTGCCGATGACCGAGATCGCGATGCAGGCGGGCTTTGGCAGTCTGCGCCGGTTCAACTCCGTCTTTGCCGAAGTCTACGGCAGACAGCCGACTCAAATTCGGCGCACAGGGCGACCGGCCACCAAGGAGGTGAAACCGATCGAGAGTGCCGGCAAACTGGAAAATCACTTCCAGCCACGAAGCGGTTTGGTGCGCCAAAGCGGCAGTGGCTCTCGACCAAATAATCGGAGCAACGGCTTTCCCGAAAGCGACGGCCATCTGCCGCTATCCGCCGCGGCGCTTTGGGCGCATCACAAACACGGCGGCCGGCCCCGAAGCGTCAAAAAGAGGAAGCGGTGAGCCTATGCGGCCCAGCATCTTTGGACCGTGGACTCTCGAACTGGCAGGGCGAGCACACGCACCAGCCTTAAGGAAAATGTCGATGGCCACCCCAGTAGCGCCGCAGACCCTGTACGCAGATCGCCTCGAGAGCGCGATCGGAACATTGCTTCTCATCCATGATCGCGAAGGACATCTGCGCGCTCTGGACTTTCACGACTTCGAGTCGCGCATGCGGCGTCTTCTGCGGTTCCATTATGGAGCGAAAGGAGATGACTTCGCTATCGAGGACCGCGCCGCACCCACGAAGATTCGGCGGGCGATCAGCGACTACTTCTTGGGCGATCTCGACGCGATCAATTCAATTCCCGTCACAACCGGAGGCACCTCGTTTCAGCGCGAGGTTTGGGGGGCACTCAGGACGATCCAAGCCGGAACCACGCTGAGTTATGGGGCGCTGGCACGACAGTTGGGTCGCCCGAAATCCGTCCGTGCGGTTGGCTTGGCCAATGCCGCAAACCCGGTTGCCATTGTGGTTCCGTGCCATCGGGTCATCGGCACTGATGGAAGTCTTACTGGATATGGCGGCGGCATCAACCGAAAGCGCTGGCTGCTCATTCACGAGGGGAGCGCTTTGGAGGAGCTTGCGACGCAACGCATTCCAGAAGCGACATGAACCCCTGAAGCAGAAGTGATGCTCTGCGTACGATCTTGCGAAGACGCCGAGAACACAAGGAGATGATCTCGCGCCAACCGCGCCCGATCGCATTCTGCAAAGTCGAGCGACATAGACACAATGAAACTCACTGTCGCTCCTTAGGACCGACGCCCTCTAGGGGATGCGGTCCGGTTTTCGCCAGCATTAGCGGCCACCTTCCGTTACATCTGCCCGCCGGAATTTAGGGCGGTGTTCGCCCTCTTTTAGCCGGCGTGGACACGAGCGCCGAGCGATGGCGCGAGATACGACCGTGCGATACAGGCGGACGCAGTGGTGACGTCCCAGAGGGTCTCGATCGGCCGGTGCTCCTCGCGCGCTGACCCACATCTCCGAGCCGCGATTTCTCAGTGCGGCAGGAATGCTTCGGTATAGAGCTTCGACATGTCCGGCGGCGTGTCGACGAACTTCAGCTCGACGAACCCGCGTTTGAGCGTAGCAAGCGCCGCCGGGTCGAACTTGCAGTCGCTCGTGAACATGCCGATCGTCACGTCGTAGTCCTTCGAAACCACCTCTTCGGGAAGCTGGTCGATGCGGCTTTCCATCTTCACCGTCTCGGCCTTGTGCGTTCGGACGTAGCCGATCGTTTCGAGCCAGGCAGCGAGGAAGGTGCGGATCGCGTCAGGATTGGTTTGTATGAGGTGGTTCGATGCCGAGAACGTGCCCGAGGCGATGCTGCCCTCGTAGCTCGACACTGGGACGAGCAAGCGCCCGATCTTTTGCTCTTCCATATTGAGGAACGTCGCGACCCCGCCGACGTCGGCATCGACCAGATGCTGACGGAAAGCCGCGGTCACGCTGACCACGCCATTGCCGATGGCGACCGGCGTCACTCCGTCGGGTCCCCAACCCTTGTTGCGCGCCAACTCCCTCGCCAGCCACTCGGTGAACGAGCCCGGGCTCGAGATGCCGATCTTCTTGCCTTTGAGCTGCTCCGCGGATGTGATCGGTGAATCACCCGGCACACCGATCCCGAGGAACGAGGGCGGGCCTGCGATCATGCACACGGCCCGCATAGGCAGTCCCTTGGCGATGAAGGCCATTTCGGTGCCGTCGCCGGCCGAGATGTCGAGGCTGCCGGCGGCCATCGCCTGGTCCATTTTGCTGCCACCGGTGAAATCCACGATCTTGAGATCGAGCCCGTGCTTTTCGAAGATGCCGAGTTCGTAGCCGACATTGACCGGAACGAGCGCGTCGGATGTCGCCGACGCCTTACCGACGGTGAGGGTTGTCGCTGCCGATCCCGGGTGCGATACGAGCGCACATCCCAGAATCAACGCTCATGCCGCTTTTGTCTTGATGCCCCACAGATATCTTTCCATGAGTCCCTCCCCGCCTCTCAACTTCGCTTCAATTGGCTTCGAATATTCTGCTGTCCCGAACCCCCGAATCTCTCAGCGAATGCCCTTCGACTTCAGGAATTGGTCGACGAGGCAATTGAAGACCGAGGGAATCTCCCAATAGAGCGAATGCGGCGCATCAGGGACCACAGTCAAGGTAGAGCCCTCGACAAGGCGCTGCGCGAGCTGCATCGTCTTGAGCGAGAGCACTGCGTCGCGATCGCCAACCAGGAACAGGACCGGCACCTTCGAGGCGGCGACCTCTTGCGGCCTCGGCCCCCGCTTGGTCACGTTCTGAACGGTTCCCTGGCTGGCCGCGTTGAAGGTTCCGATCTGCTGGAAGAGCCAAGTAAGGTCCGGCTGCCGTTGCTGGAAGTCCGGGCTCATGAGACGATCCAAAACCGCTAGCTCGTCGGCCTTCTTCCGATCCACAGCGGTCGAGTCCGCAAGCCCGGCGTGATCCATGCTGCCGGCCGAAGCCGCCAGCACCACAGCAGAAATGCGATTTGGATGAGCCACCGCGAGCCTGAGACATGCGGTGGCGCCCAACGATTGGGCTACCACGGCCGCCTTCTCGATCTTAAGGTGGTCCATGATGCCGATCACGTCGGCAGGAAAAGCGAGCGCATCGGGACCGTCGCCCGCACCCGAGTCGGAGTTGCCGAAGCCACGCAAGTCGAGCGTAACCGCCTGGTAATGGCGCGAGAAATAGCGGACCTGCTGCCACCAGATCGCGTGATTGCCGCCCGAACCATGCAGGAAGATGACCGCTGGGCCTTCGCCGTGCACCTCGTAATAGAGGTTGACCGCGTTGATCTTTGCCGTCGGCATCGCAGCTACTCCTCCGGAGACGCGGCGCTAATTTGGTTTGGCCGCGGAGCGCTAGCACGGATCATAACCAACGCTGCTGCGCGCCATTCGCTATTTCTCTGCAACAGAGTGATGCGCCAGCGAGTGCCAAGCGATGCCCGCCATGCTCGCCCGGCCGGGTTCACGCGTTGGCTGATGATCACTGCGCGGGTTTCGCTTGCGCCGCCTCGCGCTCGATCAGCTGTGCCATCAGACGCCGCATGTGAACGCTGCCCCAATCGGACGCGACGCTGACAAAGGGCGCATCGGGATCGGCCTCGATGCAAAGTTCCTGCGCTTCGATGATGTCCCGATCCTCGTTGAAGGTCTTCCAAAGGATCTCGTGCGACTTCCCAGCCAGTTCCGGGGGAGTCTCGAAGTCCCGCGCACTGACGATGAAATAGTGGGTACTCGTCTCCGTCTCGGGAACACAGGCATGATGGATCAGGATATGCACGCGGCGCGGGTTGGCTTTTCCCGAAGTCCGATCGGTGGTCGTTACCAGGATCGAGACATAACACGGCGGAACGAAGGTGATGATCTTGGACTGGTCCGACCGCGGTCCGAGACCGTTGACCAAATAAAAATGCGGCGTTGCAATATCAGGCGCCGTGCGAATGACGCGCACAAAATCGTTGCCGCGATCGAATTCGAGCGTGGCGTCGGTGTCGTCTGTGCCAATTGTCTCGCCATGCACGAAAGCGACATGCAACAGATCCATAAGATTTTCGACCACCAGCTGGTAATGCGAGCGGATCGGCATCAGTACGCGCGTCGGCCACCAACCCTGCGCAATGTTCTCCTTGAAATCGGGAATGCGTGAACGATCGGCCTTAGCCGCGTCGCCCATCCAGATCCAAAGAAAGCCATCCTGTTCAACGAGTGGATAAGACCGCACTCTGATCGAGGGCGGCACGTGCTCTTGTCCCGGGATCGCGACGCAAGCGCCCGAGGAGTCAAAGGTGAACCCGTGATAACCGCATTGCAGCCTGTCGCCACTCACGCGGCCCTTTGAGAGCGGCGCGCGCCGGTGGCAACAGCGATCCTCAAGCGCCACCGCGACGCCGTCTTCGCGGCGGTACATCACTATGGGCTCGCACAAGAGCGTGCGGGAAAACGGTATCCGACCCACTTCGTCGGCCGAGGCTGCCACATACCAGGCGTTGCGGAGAAATTCGCGCGCTTTTGCCATCGCTCACATCCGCTCCTCAGGCTACTAGACCCCGCCTTTGTGCGAGCCGATTGCGCGGCTTGCAACACTGATGTTACTGCCATGAGCGGTCATGGCAAATGCGGAAGCATGCGGCCGATCGTAAACTCGTCGCTCCATAAAGCAGCCCACGCCAAAGAACCATGTCGGGAGGTCTTGCTCAATGACGATTGCTCGCAGCTCCCGATCCGGCGGCGCCATTCGATGGGGGGCGATGCTGGCTCTTGCACTTTCTATGGTATCACGCGCCGCCTTTTGCGATGTGGTCGTGAAGGTCGGCATGCTCCGCGAAGGCGCGATGACGGGACCGATCTACATTGCTAGAGACAAGGGCTACTTCGCCGCGGAGGGCATTGATTGCAAAGTGATCACGTTCGATGCGGCGCTCCCTGTGGCGGTCGCGGTGGTCTCAGGCGATCTCGACGTGGCGGCGACCGGCCTCACCGCGGGCTTCTACAAGCTCGCATCGGAGGGTGCGCTCCGCATCATTGCCGGCTATGGCCGGGAGGCGCCCGATTTTCATGCGCAGGCGCTGGTCGCTTCGAACCGTGCCTATGAGGCCGGCCTGACGGGCCCTGCGGCGCTGGCTGGCCACACGGTCGCCATCAGCCAGCTCGGCGCTTCGTCGCACTACAGCCTTGGCCTGCTCGCGGAGAAATACGGTTTCGACCTCAGAACCGTGACTTTGCTTGCGCTGCAATCGAACCCGAACGCCGCAACCGCTGTGATCGGAGGCAAAGCCGATGCAGGCATCATTCCCGGCCGCTACTTGCAGCAAGCGGTCGCGCGCGGCGACGTCAAGCTCCTGGGCTGGATCGGCGACATGGCGCCGTGGCAGTTGGGCGCGGTCATAACCAGCGCCAAGCGGCTGCAGAGCGAACGCGACGTGCTCGCACACTTCGTCCGTGCCTATCGCGAGGGCGTTCGCGATTACCATGACGCGTTCACGGGTCCCGGGGAGACCCGCCGGGACGGGCCGGCAGCGCCGGAAGTGCTCGCCATTCTGACGAAAGATACCGGCAATCCCGTCGACGCGCTCGAAGCGAGCATCGGCTATATCGACCGCGACGCCCGCCTGGACGTCGAAGACGTCGCACGCCAGATCGCGTGGTACAAGGCGCAACGCCTACTGTCCGGGGCGCTCGACACCGACGAGATCGTGGTACCGGCCGCGCCCTGAGCGTACGCGGGCTGCTATTGCACGATCAGGTCCGAAACATTGAGCTTCTTCTGGAGGAAGCCGACCTGAAGCATCTGGTCCTCAAAGAACTGCAAATCGGCCGGCGCGAGGCTCATATTGAAATCGTCAGTCAAAGGGGCAGCAAACTTGAGATATTTCTTCTCAACCTCCATCGCGCCCTGCGGATCACGGAACGCTTCGGCAATGCCCTCCTTGACCGCCGCGACAAAGGCGGCACGCTCGCGAGGATGAGCGGTCGCCCAATTCTTGTTAGCGGCCCAGAGGAGCCCAACGCAGTCCTTCGACACGTCGCCCATGAAGTCGGCGGCGACGAATCCGACGCCGGTCTTGACGATTTGCGCGCGGAAGGGATCGACGGCGATGACCGCATCGACCTGTCCACCCTTCAGCATGTCCAGCATCGGCGGGAACGTCACGTCGACCTGAGTGATCTTCGCCAAGGGAACATTGTTCTTGTGCAGCCAGCCGCGCAGGAACAGATCGAATGTGCTCAAAAGGCCGGGGGTGCCGATGCGCTTGCCCTCGATATCCTCGGGACTTTTGTACGCCAGGCCAGTCCGAAAAATAAGTTGCGCCGGCTCCTTGCCGGCCAGGTTTCGGTTGTATCCGCTCACCGCAACGAGACCCAGGCCGTTCTCCGCCGTTTGCAAGAGATTGACGCCCGTCATGGGACCGACATCGACGCTTTGCGAGGTGAGCGCGGCCGGCACATTGGTCGGGATCGGGATCGGCGTAAGCGTCGTCTCAAGGCCTGCTTTTGCGAAATAGCCCTTTTCTTGCGCGACGAGCACCGGCACAAAATCGCCGTTCGTTACGTAGCCGACATTGAGCTTCAGCCCTTGTCCCCAGACGGGACCGATCAGCAAAGAGCAAATGCAGGCGGCAATAAGTCCTTGAACCATGCGCATCCGGCGTCTCCTCGTTGGGATCGCATCATGCGAGCTGACGCGACAATTGCATTTAGAAGCGATCTTATGGCCGCAACCGGACCCCCATTGACCCCACGCGTTGCAACACAGATGTTACATTTAGGCACGGTCGGTCAGAGCGGAATGCCCTGTTCCTCGACGATCTGCTGCCAGTAGTTCCAGATGAGCGGCGCCGCACCGAATCCTGCGCGGCGCTGCTCCGCCATGCGATCCCATACGCCAGCGGGAAACGGCCTGATGCCGCCAAGCGCGGCCGCATCGATCTGGTAGCGCGCGTTTTCCTCGATCACCAGGCAATGCTGGAGACAGAGCTCCGCAGTCTCTCCCACCACCACCGAGCCATGCCCGCGCATCTGGCACGCGACGTGCCCGCCCAAAGTCAGGGACAACGCGCGCGCATTCTCATCATCGAGAACGAGGCCGGGATTGTCCCAGGTCGGGATGCCGCCGCGGATCACGTAGGCCTGCGCAAACACGGGCACGATCGCCTGACCCGCCAGTCCCATGAGGGTCGAGGCGCGCGCGTGCAAGTGCGCCACGCAGAGAATGTCCGGCCGGTCCCTGTGGATCTGAGTGTGGATACGCCACTCGATCGGAATCGACAACGGCCGATCCCCGCCGGGGTGATTGAGGATCTCGCCGGCGAGGTTGAAGACGAAAATCTGGTCCGTCCTGACGCGCGTCTTGCGGTTTCCGGCGCCGGGCGTAAGGAGCACGATGTCGGAATCGGGCACTCTTAGCGAAATGTGGCCATAGACGCCAATCGCATCCTGCATGGCCACAATGCGGCAAAGGATCGCGAGTTTGCGCCGCAGTTCGGCCTCGCGATCGGAAACGCGGCGCGTCGGCTCAGCCATGTCTCTAGGCTCCTCTCAATGGTGATGACGCCAAGCTCTGGCCGCCCGGGGGATAACGACGGCCGCGCTAAACCCGTTTTGCAGAACAGTGACGGCTGGATCCTACGAACGTGCGGACGCCGCCTTCTTCGTCGGGCGTCACTTAACCGACCACGCCGGCGGGCCTACGACAACGCGGGCTCGGATCCCGAATAGGCTGCTGGAACCGGTGGTTCTTTGTCCCAGTTTGCGACGACGTCGAAACCGTAGACCCAATCCGAAGAGCCGTGGACACTTCCCC
>Ga0335081_10000613_pt1 | contig 59549 bp, 52 predicted proteins | sample Lox_Sample_35_FD_206713 | JGI IMG/M metagenome (GOLD analysis project Ga0335081, IMG submission 206713) | Soil microbial communities from Loxahatchee National Wildlife Refuge, Florida, United States - Lox_Sample_3.5 | ecosystem: Environmental > Terrestrial > Soil > Wetlands | place: USA...
GAGCACGGATGGGTTTTCGGCGACTCGCTCACATTGTTCGGTGACGACATCGGCGGAACCAGGCAGATTCCCATCGACGAACTCGATCGCTACTACGCTCTGCCTTGGGGCGTCGCCATCACGCCGGACAAGTCGAAAATTTTCCTGACCACCGCCGGATCACAGAGCGTTACCGTGATCGACGTGCCGCGCCTGTTGAGAACGGTCCGCGCCCGGCACCAATCATTCGCCAATGATCTCTCAGCTTCTGCCGATTACGTCGTCGCACGAATTCCGGTCGGCCACAATCCGCGCGGCGTCGCGCTCTCCCCCGATGGAAAGCGCCTCTATGTTGCCAATCGCCTGGATGACAACATCACGATCATCGACACAATTACAAATAAAGTCTCCTCAACCATTGACCTGGGTGGCCCGAAAGACGTCAACGCGATCCGCCGCGGCGAGCGCCTCTTTTATACGGCCGAGTTCGCCTTCCAGGGCGGATTTGGCTGCTCGAACTGCCATCTCGATGCCACCATCGACGGCCTGCAATGGGATCTTGAGCCCGACGGTTTCGGCAAGGACATCGTCGACAACCGCTCGCTCGAAAATCTCGCGGGAACCGAGCCGTTCAAGTGGAATGGCGGCAATCCTGACATGCCCACCGAATGCGGACCGCGCACGGAAAAGTTTTTCTACCGTTCCCAGAGTTTCAATCCGCAACAACTGACCGACCTGGTCACGTTCGTCTACTCGCTGCCTTATCGCCCCAATCGCTATCGGCTACCCAACGGGGAGTTAACGCCCGCGCAAGAGCGCGGTAAAGCAATCTTCGAGCGTACAAGAACGAAGAACGGAAGAGCGATCCCGGAAGCAAACCAATGCGGCTACTGTCACAGCGGACCGAAGTTCACGAATCAGAAGCAGGTAAACGTTGGTTCCGGGAAGCCCACCGACCGTTCGCCGATCGTTGATGTCCCGCAGCTCCCGAACGTGGCTTATTCCGCACCTTATCTGCACGACGGTTCGGCACGGTCACTTGAAGAAATCTGGACCGTTTTCAATCCCAAAGACACGCACGGGGTCAGCAACGACCTGACCAAAGACGAATTGAACGATTTGATCGAGTATCTGAAAACGTTATGAATGCGATACGAATATTTTGTGAACTCGCCTTGAAAGGGTGCGTCCTTAGACGCGCCGCTGAGACATTGCAAATGAATTGGCCTTTAAGCCCTGAGGTGCATCGCCCTCAGCGGCTAAAGCCGGGTCGTTTGCCTGCTGATTCGCGGCACGGCTGGAAGCTGTGCCCTTTCAAGGCGGGCTGGATATCTGGAGCCGCTCTTGTCCTCTTGTCTCTCATTTTCGCGACCGCGTCTATCGCTCCTGCCCAGGATCTCCCTCTGTTCCGCTGGGAAAATTTCACCACCGCAAACGGCCTTCCAGACAATCACGTTTTCTCTGTGCTCGTCGACGGCAATCGTATCTGGGCGGGCACCGAGAACGGATTGGGCCTTTACGAAAACGGGACATGGAAAGTTTTTCGCCCCGATCCACAAAATCCTCAGCAGAGCCTTGCACATCAGGCAGTGCTGTCCCTCGCGCTCGACAAAGCGACCGGCGATCTCTGGGTGGGAACCATGGGCGGACTGAGCCGCATCTCCGCCGGCCGCATCGACACTTTCACGCAGTTGAATTCCGGTTTGAGCAACGACATCGTCTACGGCGTGGGCGTCCAAGGCGAATATGTCTGGACCGCCACCGCGGCCGGCGCAAGCCGGTTCGACACACGTACCGGGCAGTGGTCGCTCTTCAATGCGACCAACACGCCCATGTACGAAATCTGGACTTATGCTGTTTCCCCGGCAGCCGACAAGGTTTACTACGCGGTGTGGGGCGGCGGTGTTCTCGAATACGATCAGCAGACCGAGCGCTGGAAAGATTACAACGACCCCGACGGCGAAACCGAAATGGTCGTGATGAAAGACCAGGGCCTGATCCACGAGATCACAACATCGGTCAGCTACGTCAACAAAATTCTCTGGGTCGCCACCTACTTCGGTGCCAGCCGCTACGACGGACGCTACTGGCACAACTTTCTGACTAAAGACAGCGGCCTGCCCAGCAATTTTCTAAATCAGATCAAAGGCGTCGACGCGAACCGCGCCTGGTTCTCCACCGACAAAGGCCTCGCGTATTACGACGGCTCCAACTGGGCGGTTTACCGTCCCGCGCTCGACACGCATAAACCAGAGATGCTCGTGCGTGATGCTGCCGGAAATGTGAAGGATGTCCCAGTCCAAACTGCACCGGCACACAACTACATTCTCGGCGTCGACTTTCAGGGAGACGACATTTGGGTCGCGACTGCCCACGGCTTGAGCCACGGCATTCGCCAGAAAGATTCAATCGCGGTAGCAAAGCTTTTTAGCGCGGGAAGAACCCGCAGCAAAAAATAGGGAGCAATCATTATGGATATTAAGGAGCTGTTTGCAGAAGTGGCCACCGCCCCGGTCGTGAAGCGGGCGATCACCAATCACGAAGCGCTGAACGAAGCCTACGAGTACGGCAGCGCCTTCTCGCGCGGCATGCGTATTGATCTGAACGGAATCACCATTCTGCTGATCTCAGGGACAGCCAGCATTGATGACATGGGATGCACGGTGCACGTCGGCGATTTGCGCGCACAAGTGCGGCGCACCTTCGACAACATCACCAAATTGCTGGCCTCCGAAGGCGCGACCTGGCATGACATCGTGCGCACCACGTGCTATCTGCGCGATATCGAGCGCGATTACGAGGCGTTCAACGACGAACGTACTACTTTCTATAAACGGCAGGCGCTGGATCCGCTGCCGGCCTCCACGGGCATTCAGGCGATTCTGTGCCGCCCGGACTTGCTGGTCGAAATTGAAGCGATTGCCATGTTTCGTCGCGAATCGCCTACGGAGTAAGACCATGCGACTTGTAACGCGGAATGCCGAAACGCTTTTTGGGCGAAAACATCCGGGAAGGGCACGACTTCCAGTCGTGCCGTCAAAGCCGCAGAAACGATGCGGCTTTCAGCCGCTGAGGTACGCTCTTGCAGGCGGCACCTTTCTTTCGGCGCTCTGCTTGGTTGTTTTCGCGCTCGCCGCTTCAGTGCAGAGTCAATCAACCTTCACCTGCTCCTGCGGCAAGAATCCGCCCGGTCCTCCCGCGCCGCGCTCGCTCAAACCTTACACGGGTGCGCCAGAAGACCTGCGCCCATTCTCGAAGTTCACCACCCCTTACTACGAGTACTACCAGGACCTGATCGAATATAACGGCGCCGCTCGCGAAGTCCCGGATCCCGATCTCAAAGATCTCAGCGAGATTCGCATCGGGTTCCTCGGCCCACTCGATTACCATCCCGACCAGGAACTCGGCACGCACATGCTGAATGGTGCGACCATGGCCATTGAGGAGGCCAACGCCGCCGGTGGCTACGGGGGAAAGCCCTTCCGCCTCATCAGCCACAACGACTACAACAACTGGCAAACCAACCTTCCGTCGACCGGGGGTGTCTCCAAAGATTCCGAAATCTGGGGTTCACCCTCAAACGAAGCCGTCCGCATGGTGTACGACGACAAGGTCTGGGCCATCTTCGGATCAATTAGTTCCGAGTCGACGCACATCGCGCTTCGGCTGATGCTTAAAGCCGAGACCCCCATCGTCAACAGCGCGTCGACCGATCCTACCATTCCGGAAACCATCATCCCCTGGTACCACACCGACCTCCAGGACGATCGCGTGCAGGGCTACACCCTCGCGCGGCATATCTACACCGAACTGGGCATCAAACGGGTTGCGATCTTGCGGGTGAACGATCGCTACGGACGGTTCGGAATCCTGAAGTTCAAAGATGCTTCGCGCCGTCTAGGGCATCCAGTGGTGATCGAACAGAAATTCATGCCCGGCGACACCGATTTTCGCCGCCAGTTGCAGGTAATCGAAGATTCACGTGTGGATGCCATCGTTCTCTGGACGGATGTCCCTCCCGCAGCAAAGATCCTTCAGCAAATGCAGGAACTAGGAATGAAGCAGCGTGTCTTCGGCAGTCATCGCACGATCAGCGATGACTTGATCAAGCTAGCCGGACCCGCCGCTGAGAATTTTGAAGCTGTCTTTCCTTTCGATCCCTCCCGCAGCGATCCGCAGTGGCTTGACTTTGTTTCGCGTTATGAAGCGCGATATCACGAAAAGCCAGATCACTTTGCTGCGCTTGCCTACGACGAAATGCGCATTCTGCTCGACGCCATTTGCCGAGCCGGCCTCAACAAAGGCCGCATCCGCGACGCGCTCACCGGACTAACCAGCTACAAAGGCGTCACGGGAAACATGGTCTTCGATCCCAACTGCAAGAACATCGCCCCGATGTTTCTCGCGCGCGTGCACAACGGACAAATTGAGTACCGCCGCATCACGATGGAGAAGCCGTACGCTCAGGTGGGCGAGGGCGGTGTGCAGTATTCCGGCCCACCAACACCAGACGAGAAATCAAGTGTGCTGCGCGTGGGAGTGTTCGGTCCGCACGCCGAAGAGGCAGTGCATTCGCCAGAGATGACGCGCCTGATGGCCGACCTTGGCAAGAACGTTGAACTCATTCCAATCGTTTCTGACGCCTCGTGGGGCAAGGCCTCGACGCAGCTGGTCAAAGCCGTTTACCAGGATCACGTCCTCGCGCTGATTGCGCTCGATCGTCCATCCAGCCACCTCGCCGAACAGATTGCGGTGAAGTCCTTCGTCCCCGTGATCGCCATCTCCTCGGACCGCGCTCTCACATCAACCAACATTCCGTGGATATTCCGGCTGCCAGAAGGCACTCCAATGCAATCTGCCGTTCGGTGCCTAACTGCCGCTTTGGAACAGGCAGATGCCAATCGCGAACAAATCCGGGCAATTCTCGCCTCTGGAAGGGATCTTGCCGGAATGCGGTTCGACTCCCGGGGCGAGTTGCAGTAGTAGACCCGATAGTAATAAAAAAGTGGGGTGCCCCATGTCTCGCCGTCGTTGCGAGACATGGGAACCTAACCTTGGCGTACTATGGTCCAAACCCCTTCTGCATGAAGCCTCACGAACTCGTTCGCAAATTCAACCAACTGTTTGGGCAAGAAGCCAGAGTCTTCCGCGCCCCCGGCCGCGTGAACCTGATTGGCGAACACACCGACTACAACGAAGGCTTCGTGATGCCGGCCGCCATCGGTTTCGCCACCTACGTTGCAATCGCACCACGATCCGATCGGAAATTACTCATCCACTCCCAGGAATTTCCCGGGCCTCTGGAGTTCGATGTTGATCACTTGCCTCAGCAACGCACCGGATCCTGGTGCGATTACATTCTCGGCGTCGCCATCATGCTGCAGCAGAGCGAAATTTCACTCGCCGGCGCAAATCTGCTCGTGCATGGAGACGTTCCCATCGGAGCCGGCCTGAGTTCCTCCGCTTCGGTCGAGGTCGCCTCGGCTCTCGCTTTCCTTAGCCTCAGTAAGGCACAACTGCCGTTGCCTGAAGTCGCCAAGCTCTGCCGCCGCGCCGAAAACGAATTTGTGGGCGCGCGCGTCGGCATCATGGATCAATTCGTTTCCTGTATGGGCAAGGCCCGCCACGCATTCCTGCTCGATTGCCGTTCGCTGGAATACAAGTTCGCTCCCATTCCTGCAGGGGTGAGCATGGTCGTGTGCAACACGATGGTGAAGCACGATCTCGCGACCGGCGCCTACAACCAGCGACGCACCGAATGCGAGGAAGGCGTCCGCTATTTCGCGAAGTTGGATCCCACGGTCCGTGCCCTGCGTGATGTTTCCTTTGATTTACTCGAGCGCCATGAGGACGATCTCCCGCCGACGATCCGAAAACGGTGCAACCATGTCATCCGCGAGAATCAGCGCACGCTCGACGCGGCAGAAGCGTTGAGCACAGGCGATCTGGCTCGAGTCGGTGAACTGATGCGAGGTTCGCACGGCAGTTTGCGCGATCTGTACGAGGTCAGCTGCCGCGAACTCGACGCCATGGTGGCCTCGGCTCAGGGATTACGTGGCTTCATCGGCGGGCGCATGATGGGCGGCGGCTTCGGAGGCTGCACCATCAATCTGGTGCACACGGAACACGCCGATCATTTCGCACAAGGGATTGCGGAACGCTATCGCAAGGCCACCGGCATCGCTCCGCAGACCTACTTGTGCACTGCTGAAGACGGCGCGCGAGAATTCAGCTAGTCCGCGTTGGATCGCCGACACCCGGACCCCATCCTTGCAACTTCACCAGCCAATTTGCCGGTTCGGGAAGGATCGCAAACTTGGGCAGGTTGCCCCGCACCATCGCCACCTCGTCGCAGCAGTGATAGCGCGGGCAGGCGTGGCAATCTTTGTAGATCTTGTCCGGCAAGTCTTCGCGCTGCGCCACCGAAAATCCCTGTCCAGCAAAGAAATCCGGCTTTCGCGTGAACAGGCAAATGCAATCCACCTGATGCCGCTTCGCCTCCGCCAGCAGAGCTTTCACCAGACGCCCGCCGCCGCCCCGGCCTTGCGCCCACGGGACCACAGTGATCGAACGAATCTCGGCCAGATGAGTGCCATAGAGATGCAGCGCGCCGCAGCCAATGATGCGCCCGTCCTCCTGTTCGAGGACCACGAAGTCGCGAACGTTCTCGCAAATTTCCGGCAACGTGCGCGGCAACAACGTGCCGTCACCGGAATATCCGGCAATCAGATCGTGAATCTGCTGTGCGTCAGGCAAAATGGCTTTACGCGTGCGCATGGACCTCCTCGCGAAGAGACTCGATTTTCTTTTTCGCGGCGGCAATCGCCTGCTGAACCCGCGCAGGCGCCGTTCCGCCGGGGACGTCATGGGCCGAGAGGACCAAAGAGAGCTTCAGGGATTCGTAGAAATCATTGTCGAATGCGGGACTGAGCGAGCGCAGATCGCTTAGAGGCAGATCGCGCAACTCGCATCCACGTTCCACACACAACGCTACGGCTTTGCCGATGTGCTCATGCGCTATACGGCTGGGAATCCCTTTTCTGACCAGATATGTCGCCGCCGCCCACGCGTTCATGAATCCCGAATCCGCCGCCTGCTGCATCCGTTCGCCATGAAATTCAACCAACTTCATGAATCCGGTGATAAGCGGCAACATCTGCAGAGCGGTATCGGCCGCCTCGAACAACGGCTGCTGCGTCTCCTGCAGATCCTTGTTATAGGCGAGCGGCAGACCCTTCGCGGTTACAAGAAGGGCAGTCGCATTCCCGATCACGCGTCCGCTCTTGCCCCGAACCAATTCGAGTAGATCGGGATTTTTCTTCTGCGGCATGGCGCTGCTGCCGGTTGAATACGCTTCAGGCAATTCCACGAAACCGTATTCTTGAGACGAGAAGAGAATCATCTCCTCGGCCCAGCGGCTCAGATGCAATGCGAGCAAAGACAACGCGTTTACGAACTCAATGGCGAAATCTCGATCGCTGGTCGCATCGATGCTGTTCGCCGTTGCCCCATCGAAGCCGAGATTCTCGGCCATGTATGCGCGATCGAGCGGCAGCGTCGCTCCAGCCACAGCGCCCGATCCTAACGGGCAGAGATTCAGCCGCTGTCGGCAATCAGCCAGCCGATCCGCATCGCGCAACAGCATTTCGAGGTAGGCCAGCAGCCAATGGCCGACCAGCACGGGTTCAGCCTTCTGTAGGTGCGTGTAGGTTGGCATGGCGGCACTTGCGTCCTGCTCAGCGCGATCCACCAGCACACCGCAAAGATCGCCAAGTCGCTGCCGCAGTTCATCAATAGCGGCCCGCGTGAATAGCCGCAGGTCGGTCGCGATCTGCTCATTACGGCTCCGCCCGCTGTGCAGCTTGTAGCCGACGTCTCCGATCAGGGCCGCAAGCTGCTTTTCGACGAAGTGATGCACATCCTCTGCTTCATCGTCTTGAAGAAACGACGGTGATGCCGCGGCGCGCTCGCCAATCTGCTCGAGTCCCTGCAGAATGCTGATTAGTTCGTCGGCCGAAAGTACTCCGGCATTCTTCAACGCACGTGCATGTGTGCTGCTGGCGCCCAGTTCATAGCGCAGCAGTCGGATGTCAAATCCGAACGACCGCTGCCAGTGCTCGAATTCCGGATCCAGCGCCTGCCGGAACCGGCCCGACCACATCTTCATCGCGTGACCTCCACGCGAGTCCGGGCGCGCGAGCGCGACGGCAGCCCCAGAATGCGGATGAATCCTTCCGCATCCTTCTGGTCATACCCCGCGCCCATCGTGAAGGAAGAAAGATCGGTGCGATAGAGCGAGTGCTCCGATTCGCGGCTCACGACGGAAACATTTCCCTTGTACAGCGAGAGCGTGGTCGTTCCTGTCACGTTCTCTTGCGTCTTTTCGATGAACGCATCCAGCGCCTCACGCAGCGGCGTGAACCACAGGCCGAAATACACCAGTTCCGCGTATTTCAATCCCATGTGCTGCTTGAAATGCGCGACGTCGCGCTCCAGGCAGAGCGCCTCGAGTTCTCGATGCGCCGCGATCAGCAGCGTTCCGCCGGGAGTCTCATAGCATCCGCGGGACTTAATTCCGACGAAGCGATTCTCTACCAGATCGACGCGTCCCACCGCATTCCGCGCGCCGATTTCGTTCAACAACTCGACCAGCGACACGGGATCGAGCTTCATCCCATTCACCGAGACCGGCACGCCCTTTTCGAATCCGATCGCGACCTGTTCTTCCTTATCCGGCGCCTCTTTCGGCGAGCGCGTGATCTGCCACGTAGTCGCCAGCGGCGCGTTCGCAGCATCTTCCAGTTCGCCGCCTTCGTGACTGAGGTGCCACAAATTGCGGTCGCGGCTGTGAATCTTTTCGCGGCTCGCGGCGACAGGAATCCCATGCGATTCAGCATAATCGAGGCAATCCTCGCGGGACTTCAGAGTCCATTCGCGCCACGGCGCAATGATCTTCAACTCCGGCGCCAGCGCCTGATACGTCAACTCGAAGCGCACCTGATCGTTGCCTTTACCAGTGCATCCGTGCGCGACAGCGGTTGCGCCCTCGCGCAACGCCACCTCCACCTGATGCTTCGCCAGCACCGGACGGGCGAGAGAGGTTCCCAGAAGATACTTGTGCTCGTAGACAGCTCCGGCCTTCAACGCGGGAAACACATATCCGGTCAAAAACTCTTCTCGCAGATCCTCGATGATTACCTTGCTTGCGCCGGTCTTGTACGCCTTGTCGACGACCGCTTCGAGGTCGTCGCCCTGGCCCACATCGCCGACCATCGCGATGACGTCATAGGAATAGTGTTCTTTCAGCCACGGAATAATGATGGATGTATCCAATCCACCGGAATAAGCCAGGACAACTTTTTCAGGCATGAGCGCTCCTTACGGGCAGGCGCACCGCGCCGCCCAGCAATAAATAAAGAATGGCTTTCTGCACGTGCAGGCGGTTTTCCGCCTGATCGAAGATGACGGAGTGTTCGCCGTCCATCACCTCGTCGGTGACTTCCTCGCCGCGATGCGCGGGCAGGCAGTGCATGAACACCGCATGCGAGGCGGCTCCCGACATCAGTTCTCGATTTACCTGATAGGGCGGAAAAATCTGAGACCGCTCGGCCGACTCGCTCTCCTGCCCCATGCTGGCCCAGGCGTCGGTGTAAACCGCATCGACGCCTGCGACCGCGGCATGAGGATCCGTGAGAAATTCGAGCTTCGCGCCAGTCTGCTTCGCAATCTTCTTCGCGTCGGCAATAATCTGCGCGTTGCACGAGTACCCCTTCGGAGTGGCAATCCGGATCGACGATCCCAGGCAAGCGCAGGTCAGCAGCAGCGAATGCGCGACGTTGTTGCCATCGCCGACATAAGCCAGAGTGACTTTTCGCAGATCACCGAAGTTTTCCTGCAGAGTCAAATAATCCGCCAGCGCCTGGCAGGGATGCTCCAAGTCGCTCAGGGCATTGATCACGGGGATCGACGCACATTGCGCCATCTGCTCGATCATCTCGTGCGAGAACGTGCGCAGCACGATCACATCCACCCAGCGCTCCAGATTATGTGCGATGTCGCTCAGCTTTTCGCGTGCATCGAGGCGGCTTTTCGACTGATCGACGAACATCGCCGTTCCGCCCAACCCGACCATTCCCGACTCAAACGTCAGGCGCGTGCGCAGCGACGGCTTCTCGAAGAACATCACCATCTGTTTTCCCGCGAGCGCTCGCTGAAAAACGCTGGGGCGGGACTTCATCAGTTCCGCCAGGTGCAGCACCGCCTCGACTCCCTGCGGTCCAAGATCTCGCGTGGATACCAAATCAGGACACCAGAAGACGCCGGGAAATGTCTGCGGCGTCACCGGAGTCCGTTGTTGTAATTGCGTGTTCAACGTTATTCCTCTTTCTATCTATTTCGCCTGGGGGTGCCCCAGGTCTCGCCGATTTTGCGAGACCTGGGAAAATTCGCAGCCGTAAAGCCGACTCACACGCACGTCACTTCCGTTCCACAATTTAATTTCGTCAGATAAAACTGCGGCAGGGCTTCCGCCTCGGCCGCAGGCAAAATTCGTACGCGTCCCACGCCCTGCTTCAATGCCTGCGTGCATGCGGCAAGCTTCGGCAACATGCCGCCACTCACGATCGATCCCGCGGCCAGATCCTGCGCCTGCTTCGTATTCAGCCAGGGAATTACGTCCCCTTCGGCATTCTTGACTCCCGGCACGTCCGTCAGGAAGATCAGCGCGTTGGCGTGACACGCCGCCGCGCAGGCCGCAGCCATCTCGTCCGCATTCACGTTGTAATATTCGCCATCAGCTCCGAGCGCGAGCGACGCCAGCACCGGGATGCCTCCCTGTTGCCACAGTGCCTCGATCCAGCATGGCTCGGCAAAACAGATCTCGCCGATGAAGCCCATATCATTTCCGTTGATATGCTTCCGGCGTGCCCGGAACGACATGCCATCGCCGCCGCAAAATCCCACTGCGGGCATGCCCGCCGCCTGAATCGCGGCGACCACTTTCTTGTTGACCATGCCGCCGAGCACCATGAGCGCGACGTCGCGCGTCTCGGCATCGGTGATGCGCAAACCGTTAATGAACTGGCTCTGCTTGCCAAGTTGCTTCAGAACGCGCGTCAACGCGCTCCCGCCACCGTGAACGACGGCGACCCGATGCCCATCCTGCGCCAGTTCCGCAATGGCTTTTGCGCATTTGCGCAGCGTGGCCGCATCTTCCAGCGCCGCGCCCCCAATTTTGATCACAATGGTCATCACTGCAGCCCTTCTTCCTCGCCCCATCCATACATCAGATTCATGTTTTGCGCTGCCTGCCCCGCCGCGCCTTTCAGCAAGTTATCGATGCAGGAAATCAGCACCAGGCGCCGGCCGTCCTCAGCCAGACAAAATCCCAGATCGCAATAATTCGTGTGCAGCGAGAACTGCACCTGCGGTAGCTTCGGCGTTTGAAATACGCGAATCCAGCGCTTGCCGGAATAAAAATTGCGGAAACAGGATTCCACTTCAAGCGGCGTCATTTCGCGATTGAGGTGCACGTAGATCGTCGACAGGATCCCGCGCGGGATCGGCAGAAGGTGTGGCGCGAAGATCAATTCCTGATCTTCCAGCGCAAGCTGCTCGACAATTTCTCCCATGTGCCGGTGATTGAACACCGAGTACGCGGAAAGATTATCGGCCACCGACACAAAATGAGTTTTCGCGGTCGGCTCTTTTCCCGCGCCCGAGACTCCAGACTTCGAATCCGAAATGATTCCCCGTTTGCGATCGACCACGCCCGATTTCAGCAGCGGCGCAAGCGCCAGAATGATCGATGTCGCGTAGCACCCGGGATTCGCCACCAGATCTGCGCTGACGATGCGATCCGCATTCAATTCCGGCAATCCATACACGGCCTTGTCGGTCAACTCCGACGCTTTTGCCGAATCCGCGTCCTCAAAGCTATAGATCGCGCGATGCTGCTCCTGCTTCAGTCGCCACGCACCGCTCAAATCGATCACGCGGATTCCCTGCGCGATGGCCTCCGGAACCAGCGAGCGAGAGACCTCGTGCGGCGTCGCCAGAAACAGCAGCTTCACTCCTTGCTGCTTCAGCGAAGGCCACGAGAGTGAATGAAGCGGGTACCCGCCGTTCCCGGAAAGCACCGGAAACATATCGGCGAGGTCGGCGGCGCTGCCGTTATCAGCCGAGCGCCGCAGCAGCACCGGCTTCTCCAGTTGCGGATGGCGCAGCAGAATGCGCGTCAACTCCAGCCCGGAGTATCCCGTCGCTCCCAGTACCGCAGTTTTAAGCCTTGTCCCCACTAACTCAACATCTCCTCGATCCGGCCGGCCAGCGCCTTCGCTTCTTCTTTATCTGGGGTGACGATCAGGATCGTGTCGTCCCCGGCGATCGTCCCTACCACTTCCGGCCAGTCAGTCTCATCCAGTGCTGCCGCCACTGGCTGCGCACTGCCCACAATCGTCTTCACCACCAACAGATTCTGCGCCGAGCGGATGTCCAGCACGAATTCCTTTACCAGCCTCGAAACGGGAGGCAATGCGATGCCAGCGCCCCCATTCTCGCCGTGGGGCAAGAAATATCCGTGCGCTGTCTTGCTTAAGTTCAGATCGCGGATGTCCCGCGACAACGTGGCCTGCCCCACTTTGAACCCGCGCCGGCGCAGGAGCCGCTGCAGGTCCTCCTGGCTGGCCACCGACCCGTGCTTCAAAACGTCGAGAACCGCGCGCTGGCGCAAGCTTTTATTCATTGTGAATAAATATTCACTAAGGTGAATAAATATTTTTCTATCTTATAAGCCTGGCCCCTGATGTCAAGAGAAAATCACAAATCGAATTGCCTTCGGAGACGCTGGACTCGATCTGCCCCCGCATGTCAAAACGCGAGCCTTTGGCGGGACTCCGGATCTGCCCAATCTTGCTACACTACTTCGCGGTCCTTGACGCTGTGCGCCTCGGGGGTGCAATGAACGAAAAGCCTGGCCTGCTTGCGGAACTGCTCGCCGAATTTCTCGGTACGTTTGTCCTGATCCTCTTCGGTACGGGCGTCGTCGCTATGGTCGTTCTGTTCCCCACGCACAACCCGGGCGAGACGATTCATGGCGGCTTTACCAATATCACTCTCGGCTGGGGACTCGGCGTGACCATGGGCATCTACATCGCGGGCAAAATCTCCGGTGCACACCTGAATCCCGCGGTTACCCTCGCGCTCGCAGTCTTTCGCAAATTTTCGTGGAGTAAGGTACTTCCTTACTCACTGGCACAAACTGCGGGGGCGTTCGTTGCCGCCGCTCTGGTGTACTGGAATTACTTGCCGGCCTTTCACCGCGTGGATCCGCAACTCGAGAGCACTGCCGGAGTCTTCACGACATTTCCGGCCTTTGCGGGCGTGCCACAGGCAGGGTTTCTCGATCAGCTAATCGGCACCGGCTTGCTGGTGATGCTTATCTTCGCCATTACCGATGAACTCAACGCGCCGCCGGGAGCGAATCTCGCGCCGCTCATGATTGGTCTGGTCGTCGTCGCCATCGGCATGAGCTTCGGCGGGATGCACGGTTACGCCATCAATCCTGCGCGCGATTTTGGTCCGCGCCTGTTCGCTGTGGTCGCCGGGTTCCGCAACAACGGCCTGACCGACGGAACTCGCGTGTGGTGGATCCCCGTGGCGGCCCCGTTGCTCGGCGGCCTCATCGGCGCGGCTGTATACGATTTCGGCATTCGCCGCTTTCTGCAGAATGTGTAGCCCCGGAGGCCCTCCTCCGGAGTTGCTTGCGAAGCACGCAATGGTCGATTTGAAAGGGCGCGGCTTCAAGCCGCGCCGAACGTGTCGGTAAATTCAATTTGGGGCTTCAGCCCCTGAGGTCTGATGTGAAATACATCCTCGCACTCGACCAGGGCACAACCAGCTCGCGCGCACTGCTCTTCGATTCGGATGGAGCAGTTCGCGCCGTTGCCCAGCGCGAATTCGATCAGATCTTTCCGCAGCCCGGATGGGTCGAGCACGATCCCGAGCAGATCGCCTCTTCTCAAATCGCGGTCGCTCTGGAGGTTTTGGCGGCCACGGATGCCAACGCGAAAGACATCTCCGCCATCGGCCTTACCAATCAGCGCGAAACCACTGTCGTCTGGAATCGCGACACCGGAAAGCCGATCCACAACGCGATCGTCTGGCAGGACCGCCGCACCGCCGATCTTTGCGACACCGTAAGGAAAGCTGGCCATGCCGCGTTGATCCAACGGCGCACCGGATTACTCATTGACGCTTATTTCTCTGCAACCAAGATTGCCTGGATCCTGGACAACGTTTCGGGCGCCCGCGCTCTCGCCGAATCCGGCAAGCTCGCTTTCGGCACCGTTGATAGCTGGCTCGTCTGGAAGCTGACGCAAGGCCGCCTTCACGCCACCGACGCCAGCAACGCCTCGCGCACCATGCTGTTCAACATTCATTCCGGAGGATGGGATCGCGAGTTGCTCGACCTGTTCCGCATTCCACACTCCATGATGCCGACCGTGCACTCCTGCAGCGAAATCTATGCGGAAGTCAGCGGCGTCAAGGGCCTCGACGGAATTCCGATCGCCGGCATCGCCGGCGACCAGCAGGCCGCTCTCTTCGGCCAACGATGCGCGAAGCCGGGCATGACCAAGAACACCTACGGCACCGGATGCTTCATGCTGCAAAATACTGGCACCCACGCTGTACCGTCGTCCAATCGTCTGGTCACTACAGTCGCCTGGAAAATTGGGAACACGACCGAGTACGCGCTCGAAGGCAGTGTCTTCGTGGGAGGCGCAGTAGTGCAATGGCTGCGTGATGGTCTCGGTCTGATCCGCAAATCCGTTGACGTGGAAGCGCTCGCCGCCTCCGTGGCTGATAATGGCGGCGTCTATCTTGTGCCCGCGTTCGTCGGCCTTGGCGCGCCGCACTGGGATTCTTACGCTCGCGGGTCGATTTTCGGCTTGACTCGCGGCTCCAACGCCGGACACATTGCGCGGGCCGCCATCGAGAGCATTGCGTATCAGGTCGCCGATTTGCTCGACGCCATGCGCCGCGATTCCGGAGATGCCGTCCACGAACTACGCGTCGATGGCGGCGCGGCCGCCAACGACAGCCTTATGCAGTTTCAGGCGGACATTCTCGGCGTGCCCGTCGTGCGTCCCGCCGTTACTGAGACCACTGCCCTCGGTGCCGCGCTGCTCGCCGGGCAAGCCGTAGGCTTCTGGCCTTCCAGCACCGACTCCTCTCAGGGAAAAGACCACCGATTCGAGCCGAAGATGCCGCCCGTCCAAGCGCGAGCGCTGCGTGATCGCTGGAACGAAGCCGTCGCGCGATCCAAAGCTTGGGAGCCAAACGCTTGAAGCACACGATCGCACGGGCCGCATACTCATAGCGTAGCGCTGCGGTCGTAACTTTGGCATCATAGGCGAAGCAAGTTCCTGCCCATGATAGCTGCCATCCTCGCGTCCCCTGCTCCGATCTCCGAGCGTCCGCTGCAGATTCTGGAAGTCGCGGACCCACGTGTGCGTTCGGGACACGTGCTCCTGAAAATCCGTGCCTGCGGTGTATGCCGCACCGATCTCCACATCGTTGAAGGCGAACTTCCGCCGAAGCAGTTGAGAATCATCCCCGGCCATCAGATCGTGGGAGAAGTCGTCGACGGTGGCACGGCTGAAGTCCCCATCGGCACTCGCGTCGGCATCTCGTGGCTTGGTGGAACCGATGGAACCTGCCACTATTGCCAAAAAGGAATGGAGAATCTCTGCGACTCCCCGACTTTCACCGGCTACACCGTGGCCGGCGGATACGCCGAGTACGCCTTCGCGCGTTCCGATTTCGTTTTTCCTCTTCCGAAATCACTCGATGACCTCCATGCCGCGCCTTTGCTCTGCGCGGGCATCATCGGGTTTCGCAGCCTGCGCGTGGCCGGTGTCGAACCAGGCGAGCGCGTCGGATTATTCGGTTTTGGCGCGTCGGCACATCTCGCGATTGCAGTTCTGCAGGCGTGGAAGTGCGAGGTCTACGTCTCCACTCGCGGAAAGTCGCATCGCGAGCTTGCAGAGTCTCTAGGCGCGACATGGGTGGGCAGCGAAACTGAGAAGCCGCCGGTTGAACTCGATCGCGCCGTGACATTTGCTCCCAGCGGCGATGTCGTGATCGCCGCGCTCTCCAGCCTGCGCAAGGGAGGCGTGGTCGCGATCAACGCCATTCATCTGGATCGCGTCCCTGAATTCGACTACGACAAGCTGCTCTGGGGAGAGCGTCAGATTCGCAGCGTCGCCAACATGACGCGCTCCGATGCGCGCGATTTCCTCACCCTCGCGGCAAAGATCGGCTTGCGTCCGAAGGTCACGACGTTTTCCCTCGACCAGGCCAACCAGGCATTGCTGGCGGTCAAGAACGACGCAGTAGACGGCGCGGCTGTGATCGTGCCCTGACTCGCAATGATTGTTCTCTGGCGGACATTGATGTAGCTTAGCGCGATGAGAGTGAAACCGTTCTTCACCCTGTTAACCGTCCTCGCTATCTGTTCTGGTCCATCTGCTCTCCTCGAAGCCCAGCAAAGCGCCGCCATTCGCGAGAGCCGCGTCCCCGTGGGAGGCGCAGAACTGTACGCGCGCGAAGTGGGCAACGGGCCGTCGATCATCATCTTGCACGGCGGCCCCGACTTCGACATCAGTTATATGTTGCCCGAGATGGACCGCCTTTCGGATGCCTACCACCTTATCTATTACGACCAACGAGGCCGCGGAAAATCTGCCAATAACGTGAAGCCCGAAGACGTGACTCTCGCTTCCGACATTGCCGACATCGACAAGGTCAGGCAGTACTTTCACCTCGATTCCGTAACGCTGCTCGGACATTCCTGGGGCACGGTACTGGCGCTCGAGTATGCCTTGCAATATCCCGAGCGGGTCTCGCGCTTGATCCTGATGAATCCTGGACCGGCCTCGCGAGAAGATTATGTGCAGCTGAGGAACGAATGGCTGGAAACGCGAGCGGACTTGAGCGCTCAAAAAAAAGCGATCGCCGAGACCAGGGCTTATCAACAAGGGGAACCCGCGGCGGTCACCGCCTACTATCGAATTCATTTCAAGCAGGCTCTGGCGCGACAGCAAGACTATGAAAAGCTCATCGCCAGAATGAGCGCGAGTTTCCACAAGGAAGGCGTGCTCAAGGCGAGAGCTGTCGAGAGCCGCCTGATGACCGAGACGTGGGCTTCCCCTGATTTCGATTTGCGGCCCAAGATCGCAAGCGTGAAAGTCCCGACGCTCGTGATTTCGGGCGATCACGAGTTCATACCGGCGTCATCCGCCGAGCACATCGCCCAGGCAATTCCGGGTTCGCGCCTTGTTGTGCTGAAAGGCTGCGGACACTTCACGTTTATGGAATGCCCAGTCCCGGTTCACGAAGAGATCGCCAACCTTTTTGGCAAAATGTCATCGCCGCGACAGAAATCAGCAAATTCTCAATGAGTGTCAAGCGCCCGGTTGCGTAAAGCTGCCGAGTGTTTTCACTGCATCCGGAAATCAATGCGATAGATTCGCACGCTCTGCGCCGGAACTTCTGTTTTGAGAGTCAGAGTCGTTCCTGATGGAGCAATTTGCTGCCCCCTCGTAATCTCCCGAATGCTCGAAGCAGGTTTCTCCAGCGCGCGAGAGAAGTCGACGGATGCCGGCTTCTCGGCGTGATTAAAGAGAAACACCCATCTGCCCGTGGGCGTATACATCTCACGGAGTTCCAACAGATCTGGCGCCCGCAGTTTGGGTTCGGAGAGACCTGCCCACCGCGCCAGCAAGCCGCCTAACGGATGCATCGCCACCGGATGCTCGTAATTTTCCTGCCCGGCAAAGGTGCCCAGGATCATTGCGCTGCCTCGCTGATATTTATTATCGAAGGCTATAGGAGTTCCGTCCTCTACGATCGCAACTGGATGCGCAGCATGATCCTTTAACTCAAACTGTTCCTGAAACGTCATTCCCCTGAATTGCACAGCTCCCCACCGGATCGCGAATTCTTTTGTCGGAATCAGCTGGGTTTCACGCACTCCCAGCATGTCGTCCCAACCAAAGCCCGGAACTCTCGCTTCAGCATGTCCCCGATCATCGACCCAGCCCGGGCGGGCTTCGACAAAAAGATGTCCGCCGGCGGCAACGTAATCTTTCAATACTCTGGCTTCTTCCGTCGTCAGCATCACAGGATACGGGACGATCACCAGCTTGTACCGTTGGAGATCATCTTGCGCCAGTTCGCGAGAACTAAGCACGTCCACTGGCAAATTCCGTTCGAAAAACATTCGGTGGTATCCGGCTACGGCCTTGTGAATGGCCGTGCGGCTGCCTTCCTCGTCGTATCCTCCAGCGAGTGGAGTCAACGGACTAAACACGATGGCCGCTTCTGCTTGCTCCGGATGCGATTGCAACAAGAGATCGGCATTCTCCTGTATCTGACGGGCGACTTCGCCGGCGTGCCGACTGCGTTCCGTGAGCGTGCCGTCGAGTGCAATCAGGCCGTAGCCGCCCGACTCGTATCCGGCATTCATGGGATAAAACGCGTAGTAGCTGATGGCGCGCGCGCCGCGCGAGATCATGCCCCACGTCCACATCTCCAGATCGCTGGCTGTGACCGGGGATCCAACCACAGTCCCATGCACGCCATAGCCGGCCTGCAGTTCGCCAACGTAGAATCCACGTCCTCCGGTCATGCTCTTGGTCAGGTCCATCGCCAATACGCGCCGCTCCAGCGTCCAGTTGTGTTCGGGACCAAGAAGCTTCGGATAAAAGCTCGTCCCGAAAAAATCAACGGAGTCCTTCATCAGGTAGTCATCGGTCGGATCGTAAGGATCGGCCAGCGTCCGCAACAGCGGCGAAGGATTGGGTGCGTGGCTGCTGGTCAGGTGGTCGGGATCAATCGATTTCACAGCCTGATTGCGCATCGCCAGATCTTCAGCCAGCTTGTAGCCGTAATAAACACGCCAATCTATGAAATCGGTGTAGGTGAGAATGGTTCCGTACCGCGGGGGCTCGACCTGGTTCCAGTCGGTGAATGTCCTGTGCCAGGCGTCATTGAGCCGATCGAGCGTCTGATATTTTCCTCTCAACCACTGCCGGAATCGCTCCTGGCTGCTGGCGCAGTAGCAGAACATGGGCTCTGATTTGTACCCCACCCGTGCCCAGTTCAGAGCGGCGGGTTCGCTCCACAGGTCCCACGCGTAAAACGCAGGACTCGCCGCCGCATGTTTCGCCACTTCCTGGAAGAAATCGAGAATCGCCTTGCGCACACCGCGATGATCAAAGCAATAGCCGGGGGCGGCCTGGGAAGGAATCGGCTCCCCGTCCTGTGCGGCATAATGGCCATCCGGATACTTCTGGCCCACCCATTCCGGCGCCGAATCGACGTAAACCTGCACGATGACTTTTAATCCAACTTCATCGCTCAGCCGCAACAACAAGTCGAGATGCTCAAGATGGTATTTGCCCTCTTCCGGTTCTGCGACGTTCCACTCCACCCAGGTTCGAACCGTGTTGAATCCGAGCTCTCTTATCTTGGCCAGATCTTCTTTCCAGAGTCTCGGCGAATCGGCAGTGATCGTCTCCAGCATCGGTGCGCGTGCCTTGCCGCCGCTGTACCAGACTGCAACCGGGAAAAATGTTTTATCGGAAACTTTGCTCTGCCCAACTTCTGAAGTAGAAGAGAAGGATGGACTGGGTGAGCGAGGGACTCCGCCTGAAATTGGCGCCGGCGTCAGCATGCCGAACGCAAGTACAAGCAGGGCAACCGGCGCGACTTTCTGGGCTCCGATTCGCAAGCGATTCCCGCTACGCTTTGAAAGCAGCCATTGTACGCCCGCGACGGCCCGGTTTGATGGGATCAGAACTTGAACACCACTCCGCCCGAATAGCGCAATCCGTTCACCGCCTGTGCCGTGCCTGGTGTGCTATCGAATGAGGGGATACGCGCACGCTCGTAGTCGAGTTGGAAAGCGCGAATCGCTATGCGGTGCGACACATTCAGATCGAGCCCGCAACCTAGTCTCCACGCGAATTTCGTGTAATCCAGATTCGAGAGTTGACTGGAGCCTTCCGAAATCTCTCCGAACAGAGCATGCACGAAAACGGATTCAAGGTCGGCACGATAGCTGTACGTGGGACCGAACAAGTAGCTGTAGCGATGGCTGCCCACGACCGGGTCATAAATGATCTGGCCCGCGTAGTGTCCGCTGAAATCGGCGGTGACTCCTATGGACTTGTAAACGTAGCCGGTCACGGACGCATTCCACCCGTTGAAATCAGTAGGCGGAAATGTGATGCCCTGCTCCCGGCAGCTGGTCCCACAGGGAACGATGCTCTCGAACGAGTATCCGCCGAACAGTTCGAACCTGGGTCGATCCTGGGCCAGTGCGCTGATGGTCAGACCGAGAGTTGCCACCAACACGGTGAGCGATCTGTTCACTCTCATCACACTACCGGGCCGCGGCCGGTTCCGGCGCGGGCTTGACCGGCAGATATTCCTTTGCATTCACTTCTGCTGAGAGCAGCACTTTCCGACCGGCCAGGCGAGCCGACAAGGCCTGCAGTTCGTCTGTACCGCCCGCCAGCGGCAGAGATATCTGACCCCCATCTACAGCCGACCGACAGAGCGCCATCATGATTTCGAAGCCCTCATAGGCGCTGTCGAAATTGCACGGGTGAACCTTGCGGTCGTCGTCGAGCCAACCGGCGATGTCCGCGATGTAGGGTGGCATGTCGAGGTCGTAGTTCATGCATCCCGGCCCAGAAGACACGCCAGCTTTGGTGACCGCGCGCCAGCCGTCGCCGGTCAGCACTTCCGCGAATCCGTCCGTGCCTTGCGCTCCAATCCGGCACTTGCGCCACCAGTAATCAACTTCGGGAACGTCGGGCGCTCCCGCGCCGCATTCAACGACGCCGCGCACTCCGTTCGTGAACTGGATGAATCCTGCGATGTAATCAGGCGAAGGATGCAGATCATAAAACTTGCCCGACCCCGAGGCTTGTCCCATAACCCACTCAGCTTTAGCGCCGCCGTTATACCAGCGCATGTAGTCGATGAGGTGCGAGAGCATGTGCATCATCCATCCCGTGGCTGTGCCGTAAATGGTGTGAACGCGGCCAAGCGCTCCGCTGGCTATGATCTCCTGCACCTTTCTGTAGTGCTGGCCATAGCGGTGCTGATGGCTCACCACCGCTTTTACGCCACTTGCGGTAAGCAACTTCTTCACTTCCATGCCTTGGCGGCTGCTGAGGGCGACGGGCTTTTCGAACGCGATCAGGCGTGCGCCGGTCTCAATGCCAATGCGGATCATTTCAGATCGCAGCTTCGGAAGCGTGCAGAAACAGAAAACGTCTGGCTTGACCCTAGAGGCGACCTGGAAGGCATCGGTTCCTGAGGCGCACGAGAATTTGGCTGCAGCAGCATTCAGCCGGTCTTTGTCGATGTCACAAACTCCGGCAATCTCAAAGTTTTCATTGGCCTGAAAGGCAAGGGCATGATGCATTCCGCGTTTGCCCATGCCTACCACGACGACGCGATATTTGTCGCTCATAATTATTTCACCCAGGTATTTCGCTCCGCTTTTCAGCTTTTGCTTATCGCACCCTCTCGTCCCAATCCAGGATCCGGTCCACCGTGTAATCGACTTCGTCTTTGGTGAGTTCGGGATACATCGGCAACGAGATGCAGCAGGCGGCATTGTGCTCCGAGTTCGGAATCGGCCCGGCGATGTACGCCTGCTTGCCCCACGGATAGCCTTCCTGCTGATGAATCGCGATCGGATAGTGGCATTTTGCGTCGATGCCTTCGCCATTAAGAAATTCGAGCAGGCCGTCGCGATGTTGCGCGAGTTTCGTCTCGATCACAAACAAGTGATACACGTGCCGGTAGCCGGGCATCTCATACGGCAGTGTGATGTTCCTGGCTGCCGCAAGGCCCTCGCTGTAACGCGCGGCCCACTCCCTGCGCAGGTCGCTCCACTCGTGCGCGTGTTTCAGCTTGGCGCTCAGAATTCCCGCGTGCAGATCGTCGAGGCGGCTGTTGAATCCCGGGCTGTGGCAGGAGCGCTTGTCCGAACCGTGGTTGCGTAGTTTGCGGACGATCCGGTCAATCTCTGAGTTGTTCGTGACCACCGCGCCGCCATCGCCAAACGTGCCGAGATTCTTCTGAATGATGAAACTCACCGTGGCCGCATCGCTGAGTTCGGCGATCTGGAATCCATCGCCATGGGCGCCGATGGCTTGCGCGTTGTCCTCAATCACCAGCAAATGGTGCCGGTCCGCAATTTTGCGTATCGCCTTCATGTCGGCACATTGCCCATAGAGGTGAACCGGCACCAGCGCCTTGGTACGCGGAGTGATCGCCGCCTCGATTTCGGCCGGATCGATGCAGTTGGTGCGAGGATCGGAGTCGACGAAGACCGCGGTCGCGCCTGCGATCCAGATGGCCTCGGCGGTGGCGAAAAATGTGTTGGTCGTGGTGATGCACTCGTCGCCGGGGCCGATCCCCAGAGCCATGAACGTCAGCCAGAGAGCGTCGGTGCCGTTTCCCACGCCGATCGCGTACTTCGTGCCGTGGAAGTCTGCCAGTTCTTTTTCGAACCTCTTCAGCATTGGGCCGAGAACGTACTGTCCGCTTTCCAGCACTTCGTGAATATTGGCGTCGATCTCGGCCTTGATGTTGTGATACTGCCGCACGTGTCCGTAGAACCCGACATTCAACCTGGTAGCCAGCATAAGATTCCTCCGCGCGATTCGGTGCCACCATTCACCCTTAATGGGGTGCCCCGGGTCTCGCCGTTTTTGCGAGACCCGGGAAATAATGGGGGCCGGAATGATTCCGAGCGAATCCTAGGAATCGAAGTGCAAGCTTTCCATGACCGCAATCACGTGGAGGTGTGATCGGAAGAGCGTGGGTAGCCGCGAAGCGGCGTAAGAATACAGCCCACGGCGCAAGCCGTGAGTGGAAAGTCAGAAAAGGAGTTAGCCCCGAAGGGGCGAAAGAAGCTCTGTCGCCCACCGATCCCCTCTGCTTTATGATCATCCGTTCTAAACGGGCTGGAACTCGACCCGTGCTCACAATTCATAGCCGAGAGGTGAACCATGCGCCTCCTGTCCGTCTTCGCTCCATGTGTCCTGACCGGCGCTTTGTTGTTGGTCCAAGGGGCGCCCACTCCCGATGGTTCGGTCCAGGCCAGAAACAAGGCTCTGGCCATGCGCGTCTTCAATGAGATTTTCAATCAGGGGAAGTTCCAGGTCGCCGACGAAATCTATGCGCCGGATTTCCAAAACCACGGCCTTCACCGATCGGTAGATCTGAAGACAGACCAGGACGCGGTGCATGCTGAGAAGAAGGCATTTCCAGATCTTCGGATAACTGTGCAAGACATGGTTGCAGAAGGGGACAAAGTGGCCGTGCTATGGACCTTTCAGGGAACCCATACCGGCTCCGGTTATGAAGGTCTGCCTCCCACCGGAACGAAGGTGGAGGTTCGTGGCATCACCATCTGGCGGATCGTGGACGGACGCATCGTCGAGGAGTGGTCCAGTTTCAGTGAAACCGGTGCCTACATGCGAATGATTTCGCACCTCAAGTGGTGGCTGGCATTTGCGGGATTGCTCTTCCTGACCATAGTCATTGCGACAGAACGCCTCGCTTGGCGGATGGTCAAGAAAATGTTCGACTATCGACGGCTCAACTGATGATGGCCGGCTATCTCGCCAAAATGAATGCCGCAATCAGCAGCACGCAGAACGCGGTCGCGTGCTTCAACTCGCTCCAGCCGAGACGGCGCACAACCAGCGGCCCGGGTTCCTGCACAAAGTAGAACCATCCGCGGAACAGAAGTGGCGCAAAGGCCAGCGAAGCGATGGGCGGCATCAGACGGTCGAGACACACCAGCGTAATGATCGCCGTCATAAGCGCCTGGCCGAGGGCGAATCTCCAGCCATGAGCCAGCTTGGCACGAAAGCCTTCAATCTTCGACGTGTGCAGGCGCAATTGCACATAATGAATCTGGTCTCCCGCAAACAGGGTGTTCGCCAGCCAGAGCATCCACGCCGTCTGGTTGAATTCCCCAGTAATGACGTAGTACGCAGCGGGTGCCGACGCGGTGAGGCCGATCGTTCCCACCATCTCCGACAGCATGCGGGTGCGCCGGCTCAGTTTCTTCAAAACAGCTTGCAAGATGAACGCGAATGCTACAACTGCACCGAGCGGCCACAGGTCCGCATTTCTGCCTTTCCACAGCAGGGTACCCAGAGCGACGGCGGCAATCCCCGCCAACAAGACGATGACCGAGCGCAGCGTGTGCGACTCCTCCAGATTCTGCGCACGCATCGCGGAAGTGCCCAGCAGATTCTCAAGAGGAGTTCTCAGCCAAAAGAGGGCAAGAGCGGCAGTCAGCAAAAGCAGGAGCGGGAAGATGTGACTTGCCTGACGGAAAGCAACGCCCGCGCCAGTGACCATCGGCACCAGCAGCAAGCCCCAGGCGCCGTGCTCGCGCGGAAGGATCAAGGCCCGGCGTCGTTCGCGGCGCGCCTGATCGCGAGCGGTCTCTCCGGTGGAATTGGATATGTTTTGCGTTGCAGGAAAGTTTAAGACTGTCACGACAGCACCCCAGTGGGCTAAGCCCAGAATTCATTTTAATTTCGCACGTCTACGGCAGGGCCCACTTTGAAACCCGTCATCACCGCCATCCTGCCATATGCAGGTGTGTCATGCCTTTCACCGCGCGCATGTACTGCGCCCGCTCGAACGCCCCCGGATCCGCGCAGCGGATCTGGCTCATGCTGCCCTGCATCTGCGCCACCGACTCATACTCATGCTCCTCCATCCAGTTGCGCAGTTCGTGCTCGAGATGCCGAAGGTGGTTGATGCCGTGGCGCAGCAGCGCCGAGCAGAGCATGGTGACGTTCGCTCCCACCATCAGCAACTTCACCACGTCTTCCGCGTTGTGAACGCCGCTCGTGGCGGCCAGGCTAGCGCGAATGCGTCCAAAAAGCATTCCGATCCACGTGAGCGGCAGCCGCAACGCCTGCGGCGTGCTTAGCAGCACATTGGGACGAATCTCCAGCTCTTCGAGATCGATGTCCGGTTGATAAAAGCGATTGAACAGCACCAGCGCGTCCGCGCCCGCCTCATCCAGCCGCCGCGCCATGTTCGCAAAGTTGCTGAAAAACGGACTCAGCTTCACCGCGACGGGAATGTGCACAGCCGACTTCACCGCGCGCACGATATCGATATAACTCTTTTCCACGTCCTCCGCACTCAACCGCGGATCGGCGGGAATGTGATAAATGTTGCATTCGATCGCATCCGCGCCGGCGCGCTCGATCTCTGACGCGAACTTCGTCCATCCGCCTAGCGTCGATCCGTTCAGACTGGCGACGATCGGCACATGCACCGACGACTTCGCCTTGCGAATGTGATTCAGATATCCCTCTGGACCGGTATGGAACTCGCTTGGCTGAGGGAAATAGGTGATCGATTCCGCAAAGCTCTCGGTTCCGGCCTGGAGGTGATACTGCAGGTCCACTTCTTCCTGACGCAACTGTTCTTCGAACAGCGAATAGAGGACAACCGCCGACGCGCCCGCGTCCTCCAGCCGGCAGATTCCATCCACATCGCGCGACAACGGCGACGCCGAAACCACCAGCGGCGTCGCAAGCTTCAGTCCGAGATAAGTTGTGCTGAGATCGAGCATGGGAGATCTCCTTACGTCAATTCACGAATCACCACTGGGGTGCCCCGGGGTCTCGCCGATTTTGCGAGACTTGGGAACCAACATCCCTACAAACAAAAACTTGGGGTGCCCCAGGTCTCACCGTCTTTGTGAGACCTGGGAAAATCCTTACTTCGCTGCCACCGGTTTCTCCGCCGGCTTCGCTGCTTCGTCTTTCGCAGAAGCGGGCGACTCCATCTTCCGTGTCGCCAGATACTCATACATCTTGTAGCGCCGGTTCGCGTCTTCCTGGGCCAGCTTCCACAGCCGCTCCGCCTCTTCCGGCTTGCTCTTGGTGAGCATCTTGAAGCGCGTCTGCTGCAGCAAGAATTCCTGCACCTTGCGGGTAGGAGCGCGCGAATCGAGCGCCAGCGGATTCTCTCCCGCCGCAGCCCGCTCCGGATGATAGCGATACAGCAGCCACTGCCCGGACTCGACCGCAACCTTCTGATCACTCATCGCAGTCGTCATGTCGATGCCGTGTGCGATGCAATGTGAGTACGCAATAATGATGCTCGGCCCATCGTAGGCCTCCGCTTCCAGGAACGCCTTCAGCGTATGCTCGTCCTTCGCGCCCATCGCGACGCTGGCCACGTAGACATTGCCGTAAGTCATTGCCATTAATCCGAGATCCTTCTTCGGACCTGGTTTCCCGCCGGCAGCAAATTTTGCGACCGCGCCGCGCGGCGTGGCCTTCGACGCCTGCCCACCCGTATTCGAGTAGACCTCGGTGTCGAGCACAAGGATGTTCACGTTGCGGCCGCTGGCCAGAACGTGATCGAGGCCACCGTAGCCGATGTCATAGGCCCAGCCATCCCCGCCCATGATCCACACACTCTTCTTCACCAGCATGTCCGCGACCGCGAGCAACTGCTTCGCTTCACTTGAATTCAGTTTCTGCAGCCGCTCTTTGAGAATGTCGATACGCTGCCGCTGCTCGTAGATGTCGGCCTCGTCTTTCTGCTTTGCCGTCAGGATCGCCGTCGCGAGATCGTCACCGATCTGGCCCGCAACACGTCGTAACAACTCATGCGCGAACTCCATCTGTTTGTCGATCGAGATGCGGAAGCCCAGACCGAACTCAGCGTTGTCTTCAAACAGCGAGTTTGACCATGCCGGGCCGCGGCCGTCCGCGTTCTTCGCCCAAGGAGTCGTCGGGAGATTGCCGCCGTAGATCGACGAACAGCCAGTAGCATTCGCTACAATCGCGCGATCGCCGAAGAGCTGCGAAACCAGCTTCACATAGGGCGTTTCGCCGCATCCCGAGCACGCTCCGGAAAATTCGAACAGCGGCTCCTGCACCTGCTGCTGGCGAATCGTTCCGACTTTGATCTTCCGCCGGTCGAGGTCGGGAATCTTCAGGAAGAACTCCCAGTTCTCTTTTTCCGGGGCTCGCAACGGAGGCTGCGGCACCATGTTGATCGCCTTCAGCCGCACTTCGCTCTTGTTCTTCACCGGGCAGATGTCCACGCACACGCCGCATCCGGTGCAATCTTCCGGCGCGACCTGGATCGTGTACTTCATCCCCGCCCACTCTTTGTCGCGTACGTCGCACGACTTGAATGTGGCCGGCGCGCCTGTCAGTTCCTTGCTGTCGTACACCTTGATCCGGATCACCGCATGTGGGCAGACCATCGCGCATTTGCCGCACTGGATGCAGATTTTCGTATCCCAGGCCGGAAGCTCGAGCGCCAGGTTCCGCTTCTCCCACTGCGCCGTAGCCGTGGGGAACGTGCCGTCGCACGAAAACGCGCTGACTGGCAATTCATCGCCCCTGCCGGCATACATCGCGCCCAGTACGTCCCGCTCGAACTTCGGAGCGCCCGGGAAAACCGGTGGCATTTCGATGGTGCTGGTCACGCTCGCTGGAATCTTCACCTCGTGCAGATGCGCCAGCGTTTCGTCCACCGCCTTCATATTCTTCTTGACGACTTCTTCCCCCTTGCGGCCGTAAGTGTCGCGAATCGACTTGCGGATCGCCTCAATCGCCTCGTCTCCCGGCAACACCTTCGAGATCGCGAAGAAGCACACCTGCATGATGACGTTCATGCGCGAGCCCATGTCGGCGTCCTTCGCCACCTGATAAGCGTCAATGACGAAGAGCCGCGCTTTCTTGGCGATCAACTGCTCCTGCACCGTGCGCGGCAGGTGCTCCCACACTTCGTCTTTGCCGAACGGACTGTTCAGCAGGAAGACTCCGCCCTCCACCAGCGCGCTCAGCATGTCATAGCGCTCGATGAAGATCCATTGGTGGCAGGCCACGAAATTCGCTTTCGAAACCAGATAGCTCGAACGAATCGGCTGCGGTCCGAAGCGCAGGTGAGATACCGTCATCGCGCCCGACTTCTTGGAGTCGTAAACGAAATATCCTTGCGCGTTATTCCCGGTGTTTTCGCCAATGATCTTGATCGAGTTCTTGTTCGCCCCCACCGTTCCGTCAGCGCCGAGTCCGTAGAACAAAGCTCGCACCACGCTGTCCGGTTCCGTTGAGAAAGCCGGATCGTAATCGAGGCTCGTGTGCCCGACATCGTCCTTAATTCCAACCGTGAAATGATCTTTGGGCTGATCTTTCTTCAGATTGTCGTAGACGGCCTTCACCATCGCCGGAGTGAAATCTTTCGACGACAGTCCATAGCGTCCGCCCACAACCTTCGGTGCGCAACTGAGCGGTCCGTAACCGAGCTTCAATCCTTCGTGCAACGCATTGACGACGTCTAGATACAGGGGCTCGCCGATCGCGCCCGACTCCTTGGTGCGATCAAGAACAGCGATCTGCCGCACGCTCTTGGGCAGCGCCTCCAGGAATGCCTTCACGCAGAATGGCCGATACAGCCGCACTTTCAACAATCCGATTTTCTCGCCTTGCGCTTTTAGATAGTCGACCGTCTCGTGCGCAACTTCCGCTCCCGATCCCATCATTACAATCACGCGCTCGGCATCCGGCGCGCCGACATAATCGAACAGCTGGTACGAACGCCCTACGATTTCCGCAAACTTGTTCATCACGGTCTGCACTTTGGCAGGTGCCGCATCGTAGTACGGATTTGCCGTCTCGCGAATCTGGAAGAAGACGTCAGGATTCTGCGCCGTCCCGCGCAGCACCGGATGATCCGGCGAAAGCGCCCGCTGCCGGTGCTCGATCACCCGATCCATGTTGATCATGGCGCGAATGTCGTCGTCGCTGAGCATCTCGATCTTGTTGACTTCATGCGAGGTACGAAATCCATCAAAGAAGTGCAAGAAAGGAATGCGGGTTTCGAGCGAGGCGGCATGCGCAATCATTGCCAGGTCCATCGCCTCCTGCACCGAGTTGGAGCACAGCATCGCCCAGCCGGTCGTGCGGCAGAACATCACGTCAGAGTGATCGCCAAAGATCGAGAGCGCGTGCGTCGCCACGGTTCGGGCCGAGACGTGAAACGCGGTCGGCGTCAGCTCGCCGGCAATCTTGTTCATGTTCGGGATCATCAGCAGCAATCCCTGCGACGCCGTGAATGTGGTCGAAAGGGATCCGGTCTGCAACGCTCCGTGAACCGCCCCCGCAGCTCCGCCCTCACTCTGCATCTCGATCACGTGCGGCACGCTGCCGAAAGCATTTGGGACGCTCTCTGACGCCCACTGGTCCGCCCACTCGCCCATGTTCGAAGACGGCGTGATCGGATAAATCGCGATCACCTCACTGGCCCGGTAGGCAACACCCGCCACCGCCTCGTTGGCGTCCATGGTCTTGAATTTCCGCTTCATGAATCCCCCCGTTCCGACACTGATCGCCAGCGATCACGAGCGTGACCGTTCACGATGTACTCAGAATGCGCCCTGAGGCTTAACCTTGTCGGGACGTAGATTCACACCGGCTTGTGATTCAAATCACAGGATTTGGACAAGCCTTTGAATCCCACCGGGTTAGCGATCTGTTATCTTGCTGCAAGTTGTCTTTCAGGAGGAAAACGAATGGCTGATCACTATCATGACCCCGCCGACCTCGGCCTGCTCAAGGACATGAGCAAGGCCGCCCCGACGGAGTTCAACGCATGGCTCAACCTCGACAAGATTGTGGGGCGCGAGGATGGAGCCATCCCCCGGAAGTACCGCGAACTCATCGCTCTGGCGGTGGCGTGTACGACCCAGTGTCCCTACTGCATTGAGGTTCACACCAAAGCCGCGAAAAAAGCCGGTGCATCGAAAGAAGAGATCGTCGAAAGTTCGTTCCTTGCGGCAGCGTTACGCGCCGGGGGCGCAGCCACGCACGGAGCCATGGCGCTCAAGTTCTACGAGAAAGGGTAGTGACGAACCAGGCTGCCCCACCCTTGTCGCGCTTTTTTGCGATCGGGTAGGGATTTTGATTTTACGAGGCTGCCCCACCCTGCGTGAATTTCGCAGGGTGGGAGACGGAATCCTACTTACGGTCCCGTCCCGCCAGTGTGGCAGTCGGCGCAATTGACCTGCGTCAGGTCACCGATGTCGACCGGATGCTGGAAATTTACTGGAGGCACAACCGCAGCCGTTGCCGTGCCTTCCGTCTCCGACATCAGCGTGTGGCACTGATTGCAATCTCGGCTGATGACGCGTCCATCGGCGCTGACGTGCTGGCCGTCGTGGCAGCGGAAGCATCCCGGATAGTAGAAGTGGCCGAGACTGTTCGAGTGTGTCTGCCAGTTCAGCTTCATCTCGGGAAAGGTCGTGCGCTTGAAGATCGCCTGCACCTCGGCGACCGCGTTGCGAATCTCAAGCTGCTTTGCTTTCGCGACGTCGGGATACTTCTTCTCGTAGAAATCTTGTAATCTGCTGGCGATCCCTTGCATCGCCGTATCGGTCGTCGTGTATGTCCCGGTCAAAACAGTGACGGCCTGCTGCTTGATGAACGGCAGGGAAGTATCGAGCCTGCGCGCGAGCAGCGACTGATCCACCGCCTGGTCGGGCGGCACATAAATATGCGTCGGACGATTGTGGCAATCGACGCAATCCATATGATGCGTACCGGCCTTGGCGATCTGCGCTTTGATCTGATCTTTGGTGAGCGTTGAATCTTTCGCGTAGTACTCGGTCACGCGTCCCTGCTGATCTTCCACGTGGATATACGGAATCACCTGGCGCTTTTCATCGGAGGCAAGGTAATCAATCTTATTGCCGATATTCATGTGCCAGTGGATGCCTGAGGGCGCGCCCGTTGCCGGATCTCCGCCCCCGGTCTTAATGATCATGCGAATCTGCCGCAGCGTGTTCTTCTCATCCGTGCCGAAGTGCGAGAAAACCTTCAACTGCCCGCCATAAAACTTCTTGGGCCAGTGACACTGCTCGCAGGTTTCCTGCGCCGGGCGCAGGTTCTGCACCGGAGTAGGAATAGGCCGCGGATAGGTATTAAAGATCGTCGCAAACACCTGCCGGCTTCCGGAGAGCTTCGACTTTACGAACCATGTCGCTCCGGCCCCTACGTGGCAATCGGCGCAGGCCACGCGCGCATGCGGCGAAAGCTGATAGGCCGTGTACTCGGGACTCATCACACTGTGGCAAAGCTGTCCGCAAAACGAAACCGACTCGGTGAATTCGTAAGCCTTGTAGCTGCCTGCCGCGCTGACCACGGCGAACACCACGAGAAACGTAACGAACGAAACTACCGCGCTGCGCTGCGTGGGGTCGTTGAGATCGATCTTCGGGTAGAACGCCGAAGGAGCCTGGCGCTTTCGGCGTTCCAGCAGAATTCCCGCTGCGATCAGCACCAAGCCTAAGATCAGAAAGGCCGGAGAGACCATGTAGGCAAGGATCCCTATATACGGGCTGGGCTTGATCGCGATGTTGTCGATCAGAACGAAGATGAAGAGATTGGCGAGACTGACAATCGCCAGGGCGACCCCAGCCAGACTCACGGGATCGCGTAGGATCATACGCGAGACGTGCCAGGGTTCAGTTGCAGGTGGTGGGGTTTTCTCAGCGGCCATGCTCGACCTCAGCCGCTTCGTCCTCTACTTCTTCCTTTTCGCCGTCGCTCACTGATTCCGCCAGCGTCGCGCCGTCCAACCCATGTTCTTCGCGATAATGATGCGCCGTCATTTTTCCGTCCCACCACGCCCAGTTCATCGGATAGATATCGGGATCAAAAAACACTTGATAGAAATGCCACACCAGGATCGCCAGCGTCGCCAGGATCGCTTCATACAAGTGGATCGCAGTGGCCACATCCAGCCACCAGCGCGCCATATGATTTCCCACGAAAACTTTGGCCCACAACATCAGGCCGGTGCCCGCCATCACGATCATGCCCCAGACCAGCGCCCAGTATTCCGCCTTCTCGGCGTAGTTGAAGCGCGCGAACTCCGGCTTCCGGGACGTGAGCCCTAGATAATAGGCGATATTCTGCCACGCTCCGCGCGCATCGTCCAGCGTGGGGAACAGATCGCGCACGAGTCTGCGCCCCTGCCGGGTGAAGATCACGTCGAACACGTGATACACGCTGACGCTGATCAGCACGACAGCAGCGATCCGGTGCAGCAGGCTGCGTTTGTGCTCGCCGAGCGAAAGCATCGACGCAAACCAGGAATCGGGGAACTTCAACGCGAAGCCGGTTACCACCAGTATGAAGAAGCTGATGAGCAGTGCGGCGTGCTGCAAGCGGAAACGCGCCGGCATGCGCATCACGAAGCGATGCTGCAGCTTGCGTCGGGCAATCACCTTGGCCCGCCAGATGATCAGGTTGTGTACCAGCATGCCACCGATGACGGCGAAGATCATTCCCAGATAAAACGTGCGAATCCAGCGCACAGCCTTGCTGCCGACGTCGGCCGAGAGCGGCGCATCCACGTGAACCTTAGCTGCGGTGAATTTTTCGGTCACGCCGGGATGGCACTGGCCGCAGGTGCGCGCCAGATTGGCGCGATTGATCGTCGAACGTGGATCGCTCGATGGAAAGATGCTATGCGTCCCGTGGCAGCTGGCGCAGTTCGCGACCACTTGCGATCCTTCCCGCGATGCCAGTCCGTGATAGCTCGCCAGATATGTGGTCTCCCGGCGTCCCGGTACCCCGAATTCCTGTGACAGCCGCATTCCCTCATGGCAGCGAGCGCAGGTGGCCTGCGCAACATTTTTCGCCGACACCGGCGAATTCGGATCCGTGTGCGCTTTGATCGAGTGAATCCCGTGGCAATCGGTGCAAACCGGCGCCAGCCAGTTTCCTTGCTTGATGGCCTGACCGTGAATGCTGGCCTGGAATTCCTTCGATATCTGATCGTGGCACTTGCCGCACGTCAGCGGCACATTGAACTTGAAAATCGGCGACTTGGAATCCTTGGCGTCGAGAATCTCGTGCGTGCCGTGGCAGTCGGTGCAAACCGCGGCCTTTTCCGATCCCGTCGCCACGGCGTGTCCATGCACGCTTTGCTCGTAAGACGCGACCATCTGCGCGCTCTGCCCGCCGTCTTCCATCACGAATTTTTGGCTATGACAGGAGCCGCAGGTCGCAGGAATGTTGCTGTGATGCACTCGCGATTTCGGATCGCCAGCCGCCAGCAATTCATGCGGACTTCCGTGGCAATCGACGCAGGTGGCGGCGTGACTGTTGCCGCCTTGAACCGCCTTCGCATGAAAGCTGCGATCATAGGCCGCTTGTTCCTCGGCATGACAGGTCGCGCAGGAAATCTTCTGGGGAGGGGTTTCGTGCGCGGCGCTCTTGACGTCCGTATGGCAATCCACGCAAGTGAACATGCTGCCGTGGATGGAATCCTTGAACGCCTGCGGATCAACGTGCAGGCTGACAGGCTTGCCATTCACATCATGGGTCAACCCCGGATCACTATGGCAGGCCAGACATTCGTCCGCCGTTGGTTTAGGAGGATCTTTCTTGGAAGCGGCGAGGAGCGAGCCCCCCGTTAAAAGAAGGGTGAGGGCAACTCCAGGCGCAAAAAGATTCCGTATTGTTCGCGTGGACATGCTCTCACCCGCCAGTTCTTCAGAATTGAACTTCTCCTGCGGCTGCTAGGCCGCGTTTCGCTCCGGCTTACTTCGCGAGACCGCGAATGTAGGTAACCAGGTCCTTAATTTCCGACTCTTTCAGCTTTTCGCCGTATGCCGGCATCTTGCCTTTGCCCTTCGTGATGGCTTCCGCCAGCTGGGCATCGCTCTGTGACTTGATTTCCGGCGAAGCAAAGTCCTTGGTGCCCATCTTGCCGCCCTTGCCGTCAGCACCATGGCACATGGCGCACTTTGCTTTGTAAGTAGAGGCTGCGTCCTGGGCCACGGCCGACGAGCTGCAAACCGCGATTAGGCCGCAGGCCAATAAGACAACTAAGAGTTTCTTCATTTGTAACTTCCTCCTGAGGAAGAGTTTTTCCACCGCCCGATTATCACAGAGCAAGGATCACCCGTCGACTGCTCAACCGCAATTTTCTCGTTATCAGGATGGATGGTACTCGTCCCGTCCCTGAGAACTCACTCGCAGTGCTAGATTCGCATGGGGTCCGGACTGAACCTATGCCAGAAGTCACGGCTGCCTGTGATAAAAATCACAACACTTTCTGCAATCAATTGTGATCGTTATCACCGCTCTCGCAGAAAACCCGGCGTTCGACCACAAAAACTGACCCGACACTTCTTGAAACTCGCGCTAAGTCCAAGGCTGGCATTGGGGACCCCTGCTGCGATGTGTGACTGAAATCACATTTCCCAGTGACGAACTACACGGTGCAGCCAGCCTTCCTCTGGCATTCTTCCGCCAATTGAGGTGCCCTATGGCTGAGGATAAGCGTGACATTCTGGATGTCTTGAAATTCGAATTGGGTTTTCTGGAAGACGGAGGCTACGGACGCTCTCCCCGCACGCCCTGGCGCGCGCCGGCAATCTTTGAGGATTCGCCGATCTGTCCCAACTTCTGCGATCCGGCGCATACACAACCCTGCGAAAGCTGCCTGTTAGCGCAGTTTGTGCCACAGGGGCAGCGCAAAGAGAACATACCCTGCCGCTTCATTGCGCTCACAGAAGGACAGACCGTCGAAGACCTGTACCGTACCGGCAGCCAGGCTGAGATGGAAGAGGCGCTCGCCAGGTGGCTGCGGGCGCAGATCGCGCGTATCGAGCAGGAACGCAGCAGCGCTTCGCAAGAAGGCGCGGCATAAAAACAAAAATACAGCCACCTCCCTGTACGGCGGATACAGGCGCACAAATTTCCCAAGGAGACGTACATATGAACGAGGAGCACGCATACAGAGTAGCGGCATGGTGGACGTCGGGTCGCACCGGCTTGGCGAAGTCCGACTCGGCGCCCAACGCGATTCATTTCACTGCGCCCACCGAATTTGGCGGATTGGAAGGGCGTTGGACTCCGGAAGAATTGTTGCTGGCGTCGATCGCCGGTTGCTACACGACCACGCTGCGCGCCATCGCCGGCGGCGCCCAGTTCGATTTCACTGATCTGCAGGTTGAGGCCAGCGGCACCATCCGCAAGGCCGATTCTGGATATATGTTTACCCAGATCGTGCTGCGGCCGACCCTGAAGATCGCATCCGCGGAAGAGCGCGATCGGGCTCTGGACTTGTTGAAACGCGCCGAGAAGTTGTGCCTCGTGTCGCGCGCGCTGGGCACGAGCGTGAAGTTTGAACCGCAATTGGAAGTCGTCAGACCGGTCACAGTCGCGTAGAAGAATCCAGCTCCCCCAGGTGCCCATCCCCTTGTGGATGGGCATTTTTATCCTTTCGCGGAGCTTTTTGGCTGATGCGCTCAGAGCCAGTGCGCGTGAAAGCTTGAACAGCCGGCCGCGAAGCCTGGAAGAGCGGCCCTTTAGGGCCGCGTCAGCGTGCAAACAGACTGATGCCCTTTTAGGGCCTGTGATCTCTTTTCATCTGATCCTCAGGGGCTGAAGCCCTGAACGCTTGACGCTGCGAGCGAGGCGAACGCGGCGCTAAAGTGCGGCTCTACGACGATCGCGATGCGGAGTAAAACACCCTACAACTGCAGCAACGCCGACACCGACGACGGATCGTCCATCGAGCGGCGGGCTGGCCCAGCCTTTCACCGCTGACGCTACCATAGCTGAGGCTGCCCCGTCCTTCGCGGTTTTCGAAGGGCGGGTATCACGAACGTCGAGACTAGATTTTAGGGGAAAGCTTTACAGCTGCAGCAACGCCGACACCGACGACGGATCGTCCATCGAGCGCAGCTTGAATCCGACTTTTTTGAAAATCGCTTGCGTCGGCAAATTGTCGCGCAGGATTTCTCCGCAAAGGCGCTGATATTTTTCCGCGCGCGCCACCCGCGCCACCCCGGCGAGTAGCTCGGTCCCGAGGCCCCGTCCTTGCCATTTGTCGGAGACGAGCACCGCAGCTTCCGCTTCCGAGCGATTCAGTGCGCTGAAGCGGCCGACGCCGAGCACTTCATGCTTGCCAGTCTCCGGATTTTTGCGGTCCGCCACCAGCGCGAATCCGCGATCGTAACTCGCGAAACAAATGCGCACCAGGCGCTCGTGCTCCACGCGCGTGCTCAGACTCAACGCACAAAAATAACGCAGATAGACGCTGCGCTCGGAAAGCGTGTGATGAAACTCCACCATCAGCGGCTCATCTTCCGGACGAATCGGACGAATCGTCACCGGAGTGCCATCTTTCAATGTCCACTCCCAGACATATTGCGCTGGATAGGGCCGGATCGCAGCTCGCGGCAATTGCGCCGCTTGCATCGCCGAGTCGTGCACGACAATGCGCGCGTCAAGCGCCAGCAAATGCTCGGGAGAGGCCAATAGCGGATTGATATCGATTTCTTTGATCCAGGGCTGCTCCATCACCAGCTGGCTGAAACGCACCAGCAATTGCTCCAGCGCGGCCAGATTAACTGGCTGGCGCCCGCGGACGCCTCGCAGCGCGGCGTAAATCTTTGTCTGCTCCATCAGTCGCTGGGTGAGCGTGGTGTTAAGCGGTGGGAGCGCGAGCGCGCGGTCGCGATAAACCTCGACCATCACGCCGCCCGAGCCGAAGAGAATGACCGGTCCGAATTGCGAGTCGATGATGCTGCCGAGAATGAGTTCGTATCCATCGCGGCGCACCATGGGCTGCACGGTCACGCCGGCAAAATGTTGTGCGCCGGCTTTCTCTGCAACCGAGCGCTGGATCGCACGAAACGCATTTCGGACTTCCTCCGGTGTCGAGATGCGCAGGCGGACGCCATCGACGTCGGTCTTATGCGCGATCGTATCGGATAGAAGTTTGAGGACGACCGGGAATCCGATCTCCGCTGCAATCGCAACGGCCTGCTCTTCACTTTCAGCCGTGCGCGTTTCGACTACTGGAATTCCATATTGCGCGAGAAGTTGTTTCGACTCGAACTCGTTCAGCAACGTGCGTCCGTTCGCGCGCACCTGCTGCACAGATTCGGCAACCCTGCGGCGGGCCTCGGCGACGGACTCCGATTCCGCCACCAGCATCGGGGTCTCGTACAAGCCGCGCAGGTTATAGGTGTAACGCCACATGTAGGTGAAGGCGCGCGCGGCCGTATCCGGATACGAAAATGTTGGAATTCCAGCCGTGTTCAGAATGGACGTTCCTTCTTCCACGCCAGCGCCGCCCATCCAGCTCGCGATCAGCGGCTTGTTCGAAGTGTGAGCGTACTTGCTCATCAGAGTCGCCGCCTGTGTCGGATCGGCGAGCCCCTGCGGCGCAATCACGGCCAGCAGCCCATCGCTCGCGGGATCTTTCGACACGACGTCCACCGCACGTGCGAAGCGCTCCGCATCGGCGTCGGCCAGAACGTCCACGGGATTGCCGCGACTCCAGTGCGGCGAAAGAAAACTGTCGAGCTCGTGGATTGTGTCCGCCGACAAAACCGTAAGCTGGCCGCCGGTCGCCATGAGCGAGTCAGTCGCAAGCACTCCGGGGCCGCCGGCGTTGGTCACGATGCTCAAGTGCGGTCCGCGAGGACGGGGCTGCTTGCTCAAGACCTCAGCCATATAAAAAAGGTCAGCGATGTTCTGCACGCGCAGCACGCCGCAGCGCCGGAACGCGGCTTCCAGCACGTCGTCACTGCCAGTCAGCGCTCCGGTATGAGAAGCCGCGGCGCGCGATGCGGCTTCCGAGCGCCCGGCCTTGATAACGATGATCGGTTTGCCCAGCGAGATCTCGCGCGCAGCGGAAAGAAAAGATCGCGCATCTCCCACCGATTCCATGTAAAGCAGAATGCTCTTCGTATGCGGGTCATCGCCGAAGTGATAAATCAGGTCGCCCCAGCCCACGTCGAGCATCGATCCAGTGGAAACGATGGCGCTGAATCCCACGTGCTCACGCGCGCTCCAGTCGAGAATGGCCGTTTGCAGCGCTCCGCTTTGGCTCAGGAAGGCAACGCTGCCCTTCGCCGGCATGGCTTTCGCGAACGTCGCGTTCAAGCCAATGCTGGGATTCATGAATCCCATGCAGTTGGGTCCGACCAGGCGCAAAGACCCTCGCTGCAAGTGCTTCTGGATTTCCTTTTCCAGTTCGGCGCCCGCTTCGCCTTGCTCGCGAAATCCGGCCGAGATCACAACCGCCGAGCGAACGCCGGCGTCCACGCATTCGCCAATGATCGCCGGCACGGTCTGTGCCGGCGTCACGACGATGGCGAGATCCAGGCGTTCGGGAATTTCCACGACGCTCTTGTACGCCTTAATGCCCAGGATCTCGTCGCGCGTGGGGTTCACTGCATAGAGCTTGATCGGGAACTTGCTCTCGCGCAGATTCGAAAGCACGCTGCACCCAACTGTTCCCGGGCGATCCGTTGCCCCGATCACGGCAATGGAGCGAGGCAGAAACAGCGGCTCCAGTCCGGCCCTCGTGGGAGGAGCGGGATAGATCTTGTCTACATTCGAGGGAATCGGGGGAGTGGATACGTGGCTCACAGAATTTCTCGACTCAACGCGATCTCAAATTGTAATACGCCGTGGCCGGGGCAAACCGCAAGCCATTCAATTTCAGATTGCAGATTTAAGATTGCAGTTTCGTCGATCCCGGCTTTGGTTTTTATTCTGAAATCTGCAATCTTCAATCTGGAATCTCACTCCAACCCGCTGCCACAGTCTCGGATAGGTGCCCAGGCCCCCGCATGACTTTCGTCACGAGAGCCTGTGATTGCGATCACAGGCGAATGTGCGCGACTCCACTCTAATGGATAAGGAGGTGCAGCCCCGATGCGCGCCCCTTATGGCCTAAATATTCTTGATAATTGTCTTACTTGTCCGGTTCGCGAAGAACATCTTTTCTGCAACCTTTCCGTACATGCCGGGCAACGCCTCAACGAAATCAAATCCACCGCCATTTATCCCAAGGGAGCGATGCTCTTCATTGAGGGGCAGCAACCGCGCGGCGTCTTTCTGCTCTGCACCGGAAAAGCGAAACTCTCGACCTCTTCCCGCGAGGGCAAAACCATCATCACCAAACTCTCCGAAGCTGGAGATGTTCTGGGACTCAATGCAGTCGTCTCCAATCGTCCGTACGAAGTCACCGCCGAGATGATGGAGCCCGGCCAGGCGAACTTCATTCCCCGCGAATCCTTGCTGCAATTCCTGAAGGAGCACGGTGAAGTGGCGCTGCGCGTGGCCGAGCAGTTGAGTCGGAACTACTACGCGGCTTATGAGGAGATCCGGACGCTGGGCCTGGCGACCTCGCCCTCAGAGAAATTCGCCAAGCTGCTGTTGTCCTGGACAACGAAGTTACCTCAGAATGATGGCTCGCAGCAGGTCAAACTCACGCTGACCCACGAGGAGATCGCGGAAATTATCGGCACTACCCGCGAAACCGTAAGCCGGCTGTTTTCTGAATTCAAAAAAAGACAGCTGCTGCAGCTGAAGGGGTCGACGCTGGTCATTCGCAACCGGCCGGCCCTGGAAAAGATCATTCAGTCCTGAGCTTGCGTCTGTCGATCTGCAACTGGTCGCGCACTCCTATATTTTTCCGCGCGACTACTTTTATTCCGCCACGGTCAACACCGGACAGCGCGCGCTGGCCAGTATCTCGTTCACTGCCGTCCACGGAAGATGCGCCACCGCTCGCGCTGCGCTGGTGCGGTTTGCCCCCATCACGATCAGATCAACATTAAATTTCTCTGCCGAGATCAGAATTCCTTCCGGCAGGAAATCCGTTCCCACAACAAATTCGGGTTCCTGCGCCAATCCTGTGTCCTGGGGCAAACATTCCTTCAATTCACGCAGCGCGCGCTTGCGCGATGACGTTTCCCATTCCTCGAGTTCGTCCGCCGCGGCGATGGGCGGAGAGAACGCGGTGAGATTCGCCGAAGTGGCGGGCATCGGCAAGAGCATGTGCAGGAGGATCAGCCGCGACTTGTGGGTTGCTGCCAGCGCCAGCGTGATCTTCAGTGCTTTCCTCGACCCGGGCCCGAAATCCGTCGCCAGCAGGATAGTGCTGAACGAGATCGACTCGCACAACGGTGCGACCTTGCATTTCGGTCCGATTGTGATCACCGGACAAGGCGCGATGCGAAGAGTCTCTTCCGCCACAGATCCGAGTGCAAACTTCAGCAACCCTCCACGACCGTGAGTGCCGAGAACCAGCACGTCGGTCTTTTGCTCGGCGGCTAGAGCGGCAATCGCGCCTGCTGCCGGCCCGTGCTTCAGTAGGATGGAATCGATCTGCAGATCAGACTCGCCGATTTCGGATCGCAGATTGTTAGTCCAGTTGCGTAGCTTATGAGCTGCGTCGATCCGCTCCAATTCCAACTCGGGGGGACTCTCCAGTACCTCATAGCGCCAATCGGTTCTCAAGACGTGAACGGCGGACAAATGCGAGTCAAACCTTCGCGCCAAGGCAAGCGCTACCGAGAGCGCGCGGCGAGAGGGATCGGAGAAATCGACGGCAACCAGAACATTCCGAAAAAGAGCATTCTGTTCGGACACCTGTGGAAGCTTTACATCAGCGACGGCCATAGCCACCTCCTGCTGACGTCAACTCATACGTCAGCCATGGCAGAGACCAGCACGTTTCTTGAGGCCTTCCTTCCCATGCGGATCGTCGGGCGCTGGTACCGGCGGAGTTGCGACCTCCACCAGGGGGACGAGTTTGGGTTTCGTCCCGCCCCAAACCACCTTCAACTTTTTCGAGCACTGATCACAAAGCCAGAAGCGCTCCCCTGGCAGCCCCCACTCGTGCTGAGACATGGTCTCCAATTCTCGGGGCGGTATCAGAAGGAAAATCTTTCCTTGGTGCAGATATAGGAACTTCTCAGAACACTCCGGATTGGCGCACTTCGACAGCACGGCGCAGCCTCTGAGTCTCTGCTACGTGCATGATATTTTGTGAGCTTCTGTCATGAGGTGATCCAAGATACCCGCCTAGGTGACCTTCATCACCGCTCCTGCTGATTTACAATCGCCGCAGTAACCAGACCGATGGAAAAGTTCGAGATCCATGCCGCCGCCTTGCTGTTTGATCTTGACGGCGTGCTCATTAATTCAACTCCTGCCGTGGCCCGGGTTTGGCGGCGCTGGGCGATCGAGCGGGGATTTAATCCTGAAGAAGTCGTGGCTCGGGCTCACGGACGGCCCAGCCTGACCACGGTTCGCGAGTATCTTCCTGACGCCGACCATGAAGCCGAGAATCGCGAGGTCGAGCGCCGGGAAATCCAAGACCTGGAAGGCGTGGTTCCCCTGCCCGGCGCGCTCGAGTTGTTGCAGAGCCTCCCTGAGGACCGCTGGACGATTGTGACCTCCTGCACCCGAGCCTTGGCGGAAGTCCGCATCAAAGCCGCGGGCCTTCCACTGCCGCAAAAGATGATCACATCAACCGACATCACCCATGGCAAGCCTCATCCCGAACCATTTCTCAAGGGAGCCGCCACCCTCGGATTTCCCGCGGAACAGTGCATCGTACTCGAAGATGTCCCGGCCGGTGTGAAGGCAGGCAAGGCCGCGGGAGCCAGGGTGGTCGCATTCACCACAACGGTTAACGAACGCAGATTGCGCGATGCAGGAGCCGATTGGATCCTGCGGAACTGTGCGGACATTCAGGTGGCACCTTTCGACAAGGTAGTCACCCTTAGTTTTGCACCGGTTTGAAAGAGCGGCTGCAGACGTGGCCGCAATTCCGAGAGGCCAGACGTCGAATCCGCTGTGGGGTGCCCCAGGTCTCGCCGTTGTTGCGAGACCTGGGAATGCGCAGCCAGCAGACGGCTGGAGAGTTGCAACGAAGTGCGCCATAATTGCATCCCAAGGGCCTTGCGCAACCTAAGGAGAACGTTATGAGAATGAAACTGCTGGTCGCCCTCGCCAGTTTCCTTTCGCTGCTGCCGCTTGCAATTCCCGCAAGCGCGCAAAGAGATCAAGTGTCGCCGAAATCCCAGGAGAGAATTACGCGAGAGGTGCGGCACGAATTGTTGATGCTGCCGTATTTTGGAGTCTTCGACAACATTGCTTACAAGGTCGACGGCGGGACCGTAACGCTGATGGGAGACGTTGTGCGTCCGTCGCTAAAATCTGATGCCGAGAATGCGGTCAAGCGGATTGAGGGCGTCGATAGAGTGGACAATCAAATCGAGGTGTTACCTCCGTCTTCGATCGACGACCGCATTCGCATCGCGCTGTTCCGGGCGATCTATCAATATCCCGCGCTGCAGAAGTACGAACTCGGTGTGCAGAAGCCCATCCGCATTATCGTGAAGAACGGCCATGTACGCCTGGAGGGCGTGGTCGACAGTCAGGCAGACAAAGACCTGATAGGAATACGGGCGAAAGGCGTCCCCGGCACCTTCTCGGTCGACAACAACCTGCAGGTCCAGCCGTCATAGTTCGCACACTCGGACACAGGAACTGGGGTGCCCCATGTCTCGCCGTTTTTGCGAGACGTGGGAAAGCGGGTTAGGATTCTCGCGCATGTAGCCCCGGAGGCACTCCTTCGGGGTTGCGCGCGCAGCGCGCAATGAAGAGTCCCCGCGTATAATGCTTCCGGATTTCAACTTCCGCGCTCAACGGATTCCCGGAGGAACGCCATCATGAATTTTCATGCCATGAACCGCCGCAGGTTTCTCGAAACAGCAGGCACCATCACAGCCGCCACGTTACTAAGCAGCCGCTTCGGCTGGGCGGCAGGTGAGCACAAGATCGACAAGGTCGGAGTCCAGCTCTACACCGTACGCGATCTGATGAAGGACGACTTCGACGGCACCATCGCCAAAGTCGCGCAGGTGGGATACAAGGAAGTCGAGTTTGCCGGATATTTCGGCCGCACTGGCGACCAGGTCCGCGCCGTGCTCGAAAAGAACGGCCTCAAGGCTCCGTCGACCCATGTGCAATACGATGAGCTCGACGACAAGTTCCCATCAGTGATTGAAACCTCGAAGGCGATTGGCCTCGAATACATCATCTGCCCGTGGATTCCCGAAGAATTACGCAAATCGCCCGACATCTGGAAGCAGGCAGCGGACAAGTTCAACAAATGCGGCGAGCAAGCCAAGAACGCAGGCATGACCTTCGGCTATCACAATCACTGGTTCGAATTCCTGCCCGCCAACGGAGTCTTGCCTTACGACCAGCTGCTCAAGCTCTGCGACAAAGACAAGGTCGTCATGGAAATGGATCTTTGCTGGATCACTGCCGCCGGAGGGGACCCGTTGAAGTATTTCAACGAATATCCGGGACGATTCCCGCTGGTTCACGTCAAAGATCTGAAAACGAAGCCCAAGGTGACGACTGGTGGTGCACAGAACTTCGGCGACACTGTCGATTTGACCGAAGTCGGCAGCGGCACCATCGACTGGAAACGAATCTTCCGCGAATCCGACAAGGCCGGCATCAAACACTACATCGTCGAGCACGACCACCCCAGGCAGCCGCTCGAGAGCATCACGAAGAGCTACCAATACTTAAGCGCGTTGCGGTGGTAAGGGACTTACAACAACTGAGGCTGCCCCACCCTGCGCGATTTTCGCAGGGTGGGAACCACGGTGGGTGGCCCACTCTTTGCGCATTTTGCAAAGGGTGGGGGATTCGCGGTCTATCGGCCCAGCCCGAAGGTAATGCCCGTCCACAGTACTTTTGTGGCACCTTGGATGTGTGGCAAAGACTGACGGAACCGACTTCATCGATTGGGATGCCGGGCGGGAGGGGTATAGCCAGCACCGCTCCGCTGGCGTCAACGTCGTACACGGTAAACGTGGCTCCATTTCCACGGACAGGAACCTGGCGAGCATTCGCCGGGAAGAGAACCTCGGCTTCCTGGTGGCTGCGGCGGGCCTGATCTGGTGCGTCTACGTTGCCACTCAGGATTACACCACTCTGCTGCACTTCGAACTCATGCATCCCGGCCCTAAGGAAATCCTCGCCCTCGGGATACTCGCCTGGATTCACGCCAAGTGGCGAAGATCACTCCTGTAAATTTCCAATCGGGTAATTTGGAAATTTAGTAATTGAAAACCTGCCGATCCGTCGAGCTAAATTACCCGATTACAAAATTACCAAATTACAAATTTCGGCTACCTTCCTGCCGCAAACGGATCCTCGAGTGACGGGCTCTGCGGCGTGAACAGCTCCGCGCCATTCTCAGTGACGTGCATGTCGTCTTCTAGCCGGACGCCGAACTCCCCACGAATATAAATTCCCGGCTCGTTGCTGGTCGTGATGTTGGCACGCAGTTTGACCGGATTGCCACGCACCAGATACGGCCACTCGTGCCCGTCCATGCCGAGTCCGTGACCGAGGCGATGCGTGAAGTATTTGTAGTCCGGCCCAAATCCCGCATCAGTGACGACTTTGCGCGCGGCCGCATCGATCGATCCGCATTCCATTCCCGGACGGGCCGCAGCCAGCGCCGCCGATTGTGCGCGGTGCACGACGTCGAACACCTGCTTCATCTTGTCTGTCGCCTTGCCCAGGACAAATGTGCGCGTGATGTCGGACTGGTAGCCTTCAACCGAACATCCGTCATCGATCATGATGATCGTGCCTTCGCGAATCACTTGCGGCGTAGTCGATCCATGGGGATTGGCGGAATATTCGCCCACCATCACACTGGCTTCGCCATTGAAGCCGCTGCGGGCATAAGCCAAATCGAGCAGATTTCCCACGTCGCGCTGCGTCATGCCTTCGCGTAGCGACTTGTAAACCGCCTCATAGACCGACAGGGTGACTTGCGAGGCTAGCCGCATGAGCGTGATTTCGTACTCGCTCTTGATCATGCGACATCCGGCCGTGACCGCCGTCGCGCTCGTGAACGCCGCATGGGACGCGGCTTTCGCTATGCCATCGCTGAACACGAAGCGGATCGTTTCTTCCAGTCCAATATGCCCGGTCGCGAGGCCGCGATCTTTCAGACCGCGCGCTAAGAGTTCGTAAGGACTCTCATCTTCCTGCCACACGCGCACGTCTGGATTTGCGCCCTCGGGTGCGTTGGCGATCTGCTCGCGTGCCCGGCCCTCTTCAAAAGCCGGGCAGATGTAAAAGGCAGCGCCTTTGGCCGGAAGCACAAGCGCGAACAGGCGCTCGCCGCCCCACCAGCGAATGCCGGCGAAGTAGCGTAATGACGTGCCTTCCATCAGCACGATGGCGTCCAGAGAATTTTCCGCCATGAGGGAACGCGCGCGCTCCTGGCGTTGCTCGCGCTCCTCGCGCGTGATCGGCTGCGCCTCCGCCTTGCGCGATGTCAGTTTTGCGATCGCAGGGGGAAGGGAAGACTCCGGTGCTGCTTGCGCAGCCGTAGCGCTTGCATGCGCGAGCGCAGCCACAGTGATACCGCTTTCCAGAAAACGCCGGCGAGAGATCATGGGACACATTTTTACCACAGAGGCACGAAAGCACACTGCGCGGCTCGCGATATTCTTCCGTTATGGAGTCAGGCTTTCAGTGCGCCTCCTGCGGTGAATGGAACGTGACGACCGTGGATGAATCGGCGGGGCGGCGGCAGAACTACGTGGAAGACTGCCAGGTCTGCTGCAAACCGAATGTGCTGCGGGTCGAGTATGACAATTCCGCGCAGGAGTTCTTCATCACCGCCGAATTGGAATGACGCGAGTTGGACGAAGAAAGACCACTCGTGCCGTTACTCGTCTCGCGCTATAGTTGCGTGTCGGGCAGAGCACCGGCGAGGGGAGCGAGCGTTTATGGCAACAGGGTACAGCGCTGGGCGCATGGTTTCACACAACATGGTAACGACGCAGTTTGAAATCGACGGCTTCCGCGTAACCCGCACGCTGGGCGTGGTGCGCGGCATCGTGGTGCGCTCGCGATCGATCTTTGGAACGATTGGGGCGAGTTTACAGACCCTTGTTGGCGGAAACATTACGTTACTGACGAACCTTTGCGACAAGACCCGGCAGGAAGCATTCGACCTCATGCTGCAGCATGCGGCCGAACTGGGAGGCAACGCTGTTGTCGGCGCCCGCTATGATGCGACGGAGATCATGCAGGGCGTCACCGAGGTGCTCGCGTACGGCACGGCCGTGTTCGTCGAACCGGTGAAATAGGAATCTTTGCGCAACCCGAGCGTGACTGTCTTCTAGTTCGGTGTCCTGACTTACCACAAAGGACACGAAGGCGCACGAAAGAAACCTGCGTCTGTCCTTCGTGATACTTCGTGTCCTTCGTGATTCATGAATTCGTGGTTCATGAATTTAGGATGCTTGTGTTCTAACCAGTAAAGTTGAGTTGACAAGTTAATCTCCGGCAGCTTAGAGTGTTGCTAACCCTCGAAATAATGTTTACAGGTTACTTATGTTCGTTGAGCAATCGGCCCTTCCCAAACTCGCCGCAATCCGTGAAGCGCAACAACTGCTCGCGAAATATTTTTCCCCGACGCCGCTGGTGAAGGCGCCGAGCCTCAGTCATCCGAACGCTGAGGTCTTCCTCAAAATCGAAACCGCGTTGCCCACAAACTCGTTCAAACCGCGCGGTGCGATCTACGCCTTGACGAAAAATCTTCAGCGACGAACCGTTGACGAGATCGTCGCGTCGAGCACAGGGAATCACGGAGCGGCGGTTGCGTACGCCGCAAAGACACTTGGCGTGAAGGCGACCATCTTCCTGCCGGAGAATCCCAATCCGGTGAAGCGGAAAAAGATTGAAGACCTGGGTGCGCGGATTATCTGCAATGGGAGCATCGATCTTGCCGGCGCCACGCAGGCTGCCGGCGAATATGCGAAGCGCCCTGGCGTGTATTTCCTGAATGACGCGACTGACCCTGACCTGCCGACCGGGCCGGCAACGATTGGTCTGGAAATTCTGGATCAATTGCCGAGCGTCTCGGCGGTTTACGTTCCCATGGGGGACACGGCGCTGATCCGCGGCATTGGTGCGGCGATCAAGCAAGTCTCTCCCAAGATCCGAGTCATCGGAGTGCAGGCCGAACAGGCGCCCTCGTATGTTCTGTCGTGGCGTGCAGGCAAGCCGGTTCCCACCGACACCTGCGATACGATCGCTGACGGCCTGGCGACGCGAACTCCGGAACCGGATAACGTAGCCGGGATTCGCGAAGTAGTCGACGACGTCGTGCTGGTGAGCGAACGGCAGATGATCGAGGCAATCCGCCGTCTTTATATTGGAGAGAAGGTCGTAGCCGAGCCTTCTGGAAGCGCTGCTACCGCGGGTTTCCTGGCGAAAACGGTATCGGGATCAGTCGCGCTCGTCGTGAGCGGCGGAAATATCTCGGATGAAGTCCGCCGGCAGGCGGGCATTGCCAACTGAGTCGGTCGAGCAGGTCAGATTTCCACCATCACATCGACGTTTTCAATCTTCAGCGGATAGACGGCGACTTTCGCGTTGGGATTGTGAGTGGCGGCGCCGGTTTGGGGATCCCATGCCCAGCCGTGCCACGGACAGACGACTTTCCCCTTCTCGATTGTGCCCTGGCCCAGCGGTCCGCCCTGATGCAGGCAGACGTTCTCCATAGCACTGTAGGTGCCATTGATGTTGGCGATGCAGATTTCTTTGCCTTCGCAGACGAATTCTTTGGCGGTGTTGGGAGCGGGAAGGTCGGACTGGGTGGTGAGTTTGACGAAAGCCATATCGAACGGGAAGGGCACGGCTTCAGCGGTGCCGATCAGGGCGATTCCAACCTCGCCGCACAAAGGCACATTCGGCCAAGGCCCAAAATCACTTTAGAAAGCCTGCGCTTAATGCCGTAAATGCCAGAAAAACGAACATTGCAACTTGCGCGATTACCCGGAACTGCTCGATCCTGCCGTCTGGATAAAGCCGTTTGTAAGCGGCTTTGATCTTTTGCATTTTGCCAGGATACATGTAGCCGAGTGAGACCCTATCAATCTCGGGCAGCTTACGGTTCACTTCCTCGATCTCTTGCGATATGAGAATCCACGAAATGAATCCGCAGCTTGTAGCAAGAACCAAAAAAACGATGGAAGGCACCGAGAAATGCATGGCGGTCACTTCGGCTGCAGCGTCTGCGCGATCATGATCTGTTTCTTAAAATTCTCCACCATGTTTGCGTCCAGCCGCACTTCGGTGGGCTTCTTGGCGAGCGTCATGGTATCGATCTTGTCCTGCAGTTTGAGCAGCGCGTAAAACAGGTTCTCCGGACGCGGCGGGCATCCGGTCACGTACACGTCTACGGGGACAATCTTGTCGACGCCTTGCAGTACTGCATAGGTATTGAACGGGCCGCCCACCGACGAGCACGCGCCCATCGAGATCACCCACTTCGGGTCGGGCATCTGGTCGTAAATGCGCTTCACCACCGGCGCCATCTTCAGCGTCACGGTTCCGGCGACGATCATCAGATCACTCTGCCGCGGGCTGGGACGAAAGACTTCCGATCCGAAGCGCGCGATATCGAAGCGCGCAGTGGAGGAGGCGATCATCTCGATCGCGCAGCAGGCTAGGCCAAAGGTCATCGGCCACACCGCCGACTTCCGCGCCCAGTTGAAGACGTAGTCAACCGTCGAAATCAGGAAATTCTTTTCAAACTTGTTTTGCAGCCAGCCCATGGATGGTCCTCAAAGACCCTCGCGGATCGCTTACACAGGCAGGATAGGGAAGGCCGGGAAGGGTGTCAAACTCTCCTTCGCGGGTAATGGTTCCGCTTGAGTTGTGGACGGGCGTCATCCTGAGCGAAGCCGCATCTCAGCGAGCGAAGAAGTGACCCGAGTGAGCGAATTGACGAGGTCACCTCGCCGGGATAATTGTCCGCGCGAGAGTATCGGCTCCGGGCCAAATATCCCATCTGCGCCAAGACGTTGAAGTCGGTGGTCTATGAGTACTAAGCCCCGAAGTGAACTCGGTCGCGCCACCGGTTCAACTTGAAGTGCATCGACGCTAGGTAGCAACCCCAATGTGCTCATTTAACTGTTGCGCCTACTGGAATTTTGAGGCGTAAAAGCCTCATGGAATTGTTCATCAGTGTTGCTGCCTGCTGCGAAATATAGCATTATGAACCGGTGAGAAAGGTGTTTTGGACCGCCGGGACTTTCTTGATTATCGCTTCGGTAATGATCACTGCTCTTATCCGCAGCCGCCAGGTCCGCATCTTCTGGACTCACCTTCGTACTGACAACGAACTAGACCAGGTCACTGTCGACCACTTCAGGAACTCCGATTATGTGAGGGGTATTAAGCCGAAGCCGATGGCGCCGTCCGACGTATACATCGGGTATTTTGATGGTCGTCCGGATCTCGGGCACCAGTTCATCCTGTTATCGCTTCCGAGAGAATGTGCTTCCGAGAAATATATTCTTCATTTCGATAGGCTGCTCCTTCCCGAGGCGTACATCTGGGCTGCTGGACCTGTGGCAATTTGGTGGCAGCCTCAAAAGGTTCGAAATCTACGCGCTAATTCAATCATTTCTGGCTGCGAGGCTGAATTTAACTCAGCCTCCTGCGGCCAAGTTCGCTTCATTTTGGACGGCTGCGGTGGCTAACTGGCTCCACTGAGTCAAAAGGAGAACCGCCAAGTGAGCGTCGCCTGGAATCCAAGCCAGCAGTGGAATATCCCTGCCGCCGGCAAAACTCCCGCACCGACAACCCGCTCAGCGCTGCTTCCCGAATCATGTTCTGTCAGTGCCGCGACTTCTCCACTCCCGCCTCTTCCTCATGTCTGCACACTCCCGCCGCGCTCTCCCTGGTGAAAGCGCGGGCGTTCGGGATGACGCCTCGGGATGGTGAATCAAATTAGCGGATCAATGCGCTGCACCGGGCCGGGCCCGTCCCACGGATTTCTTGAGTAGAAACACCAGCGGCATGCAGATAAAGCAGATCAGCGCCATGTATCGGAAATCGTCGACGTAGGACCACAGCCGCGATTGTGCGTTGAGCGTCGCACTGATGAGCCCATAGGCCCGCTGGGCTGCCGTGGTCGATGAGGCCCCCTGTGCTTGCAGATACTCTCGCATCCCGGAAAGCGCCCCGGTCACTGCCGGTCGTCCGGGTGTGAGCGAAGCGCTGAGTTCATTGCGGTGCACTTGCTCGTGGCGGGCGACAATCGTGTTCACGAGCGAAATCCCGATGCTACCGCCGATATTGCGCAGCAGGTTATAAAGGCCGCTGGCATTGCCGATTTCCTCGTTCCTGAGGAACGCCATCGTGGTGGTCGATAAGGGTACGAAAACGCAGCCGGAGCCAAACCCGCTAATAATGATCGCCCACAGGAAACTCCATTGCCCAATCGATAGATTCACTTCGCCGAACCAGATGCTGGCGATGGCGAATAGAAAGAAGCCGAAAGCGATCAGATAACGGTTGTCGATCTTGGCGGTGAGATATCCGATCATTGGCATAGCAATGATGGCGCCGACTCCGCGCGGACTGACCGCCCATCCCGCGGCCAAAGCGGTGTAGCCCATGAGTTCCTGATAGAAGAGCGGCAGCAGCGTAACCAGCCCGTAGATCGCGGCGCCAAAGATTCCGATGAGTAGACATCCCATCGCGAAGTTGCGGTCGCGGAAGACGCGTAGGTCGACCAGAGGCTGCCGGTGACGGAACTCTCGAATGAGGAATCCGACGAAGCAGACAATAAGCACCAGGGCGGCCCAGCGAATCCATGTCGCGCCAAACCAGTCATCTTCCTGGCCTTTGTCGAGAATGATTTGCAGGCATCCCAGCCAGATGGCGAGAAAGCCGAGGCCGAGCATGTCCAGCTTACCCGGACGTGCCTGTTTGATGTACGGCGGGTCTTCGACGTAGCGCGAGATCATGAAGATGGCGAACGCGCCGACGGGGATGTTGATATAGAAGGCCCAGCGCCAGGAGTAGGTATCGGTGAGCCATCCGCCAAGCGTCGGGCCGAGCACCGGAGCTACCACCACGCCGAGAGCAAAGACGGCCATCGCCATGCCGCGCTTATCAGGAGGGAAGGTTTCGAGCAGTATGGATTGTGAGAGTGGTTGCAGCGCGCCGCCGCCTGCGCCTTGGACGGCACGTGCAATGAGGATCATGCCCAGGCTTGTGGCCGCCCCGCAGGCAAATGACGAAATCGTAAATATGACGATGCAGAAGACGAGGAATCGTTTCCGCCCGTATCGCAGTGAGAACCACGAACTTGCCGGCAGCACCACCGCATTTGCCACCAGATAACTGGTCAGTACCCAGGTGGCTTCATCATTTGTAGCCGAAAGGCTTCCCGCAATATGTGGCAGCGCGACTGCGGCGATGGAAGTGTCGAGAACTTCCATGAATGTCGCCAGCATCACCGCCACGGCGATCAGCCAGGGATTGATTGCCGGCGGCGCGCTCTGGGTCGATTGTGCGGGAGGCATGGTCGTTCGGTGTTCTTTCTGCTGCGGAAGAACGGAATGGTAGTTAGAGATGCGCGAAGTGGGGTCGCGGGTTGAAAATTGTTTTGAGCGGTTGTCATTCCGGGCAAGGAAGTCGCTTTTCTGAACAGCAGTTTCCTCACCGCCGCTTCGCGCCGGATCGGAATGACTTCTCGGAGATTTATCCGCCCGCTGTTTCTACCAGCTCCAAAACAACCTTCCGTACTGGCTTCATCAGCGGCAAGGACGAAAGGCGGAGCAGATTCACCAGCAGCCCCAGGCTTTTTTCCGTCAGGCGCTGCGTACGCTCCTGGTTTGGCGAGCGGTCGTAGAGCCAGTACATAATCAGCGCCATCTGATACAGCCACAGCAGATAGGGAAGGCGCGGCCTCAAGTCGGTCGGAACTTTCGTGTCGCCGCCGTCCATAGCGATGCGCATGTGCTCGATGGCCGCGTCGCGGATCGGACGCGTCTCCTCGCTGAAGGGCGAGAGCGGATCGGCGCTGTCGGGCGCGTGGCGAAACAACGCCGAGCAAAATTTGCGGTTCGGCGCCAGCAACTCCAGCCGCTTGTCCAAAACGCGGCGAATCCGGTCTTTCAGTTTCTTGTGGCCGGCCAATGCGGCGATGATGGGCTCGCTGCTTGCTTCCTGCATTTCGCGATAGAACTCGAGCACGATCGCATCTTTAGAGGAGAAGTAGTAATACGCGCCGCCGAGAGCTACGCCGGCTTTGGCCGCGATGTCGCGCATCGTGGTCTCGTCGAAGCCCTTCTCGCGAAACAGTTCCATAGCGGCTTCGTAAATCTTGCGGCGCGTATCTTCGGCGCGCTGCGTGGCTCTCGGTTTCACAGTGGTGTTCATTGCAGATATTCCCTTACCGTGGAGGTGGGCGCCGCGCTCGTTGCATTGGCTGCGGGCAGAGCGCAAGGCTCAAGTTCCACCCTGCGCAGCTCGCCGGCAATGGCGGCTTCGTCCTCGGAACTCAGCAAGGATGAAATCCAGCGCCGGTTTTTCGAGAGCGCCGCGAAGGCCTGACGCGCCAGAGGCATCAGCAACGGGGTGGTCAGCCGCGACGCCCAATCACGATATTCGACCAGCGCGTACAGAACCATAATCCAGGCGCTGTTGTTGAGGTAGACGTCGCCTTCATCGCTGACGACGGCGAGGTCCTCTTTGCCGGCAATCTGATCGAGTTCCGGGAAAAGGCGCTTCGCTTTCTCCGAGCCCTGCTCGAGCACCGCGATGCCGATCCAGGAGCGCTGGATGATGATCCAATTCTTCAGCCGGCAACAGAGTTCGCATTTGGGATCGTAAAGCACGTAAAGTTTTTCCATATGTATCTCCCGGGGCTAAAGCCCCTGCCTCTGAGGTTCCGGGCGGCACGGCTGAAGCCGTGCCCTTTCAAATCCGGCATGGCTGAAGCCATGCCTTTCACCGGAACGGCTGTTGCTATCTCGGGATCGCCACATTCAAATGCGCATTCGGTGGCACAGGAGGAGTTGGCATCACGGGCCGGCGCGCGCCGCGACGGATGCGCGAGAAAACATACAGATTGAAGAAATGCATGCCGCCGAGGATCAGCAGCACCATGCCCATCTTGTCGCTCAAGAGTTCGATGGCGGCACGGGAATCATTGATCACGGCTGTTGTTTTCAGCGCAAGAGAGACATATCCGATGTTGATGAGATAGAAGCCGACGACCAGCAGGTGATTGACGGAATCGGCCAGTTCCTGGTTGCCATGGAAGGCGTCCACCAGAAAGATGCCGCCGCGCTTGTACAGCGTGCGTGCCACCCAGATCGTGACGTTGACGCTGATCAGCAGATAAACGAGGTATGTAACCACGATAATCATATTGGCATTGGTCCCCATAACTTCCTCCCCTGAGCACGTAGTTGAACGTGTTCAAAATCAGAATAGGCCCGGCTTGGGCACGGTGTCAAGAGAAAATTTGAACACGTTCAATTCATTGTGTTTTCAGGTTCTTGCGGAGGTCCTACAATGTCAGGGATTTCCCGCCAGGCGCGTTGCGATTTCGCGCGGCAGGCAGCCGGCTACACCGGCCGGGGAGAAACCGGGTCATCTGCGGACAGGAGTTCCAATGCATCAAATTCGCCGCCGCTTCCTTTGGAGTGCAAGGAAAGCTTTTCTAGTCTTTGTGATCGCTTCGGTCCCCGCGACCCTCGCGCAGTCTGCGCCGCCGGTCCCGGCTGCGGCACAGCATGCGGAGCGGCCTGCGCCGCCGACGCGCGATCCGCACACGGCCGGATACGTGTCCGCGAAGGAACTGCCCGATGGAACCGTCCCTCCGGCGGATGCGGACGGGAATTTCATCCTCGGCCCCACCCACAATCCTGCGCCGGAATTAGGAACGGAACACGCCGTGACGAACGGGAAGGTGGTCGAGTTCACGATGAACTCAACGGACAGCAAGATTTATCCGGGGATCGCGCGCGAGCCGAATACGTTTGGAAGCCCGGATCCCGCGGACCCGGCAAAGCTGGTGGTCACGACCAGCCATCCGGCGCCGCATACGCGGAAGGTCGCGGTCTATGTTCCGAAGTCGTATGCCGCAGGGAGCGCGGCTCCATTCATCGTTGGGGCCGACGGTCCGGACTGGCTGTTATTTTCAGCGCTCGACGCGATGATCGCGCAGGACAAGCTACCAGCGATGATCGCGATTTCGATCGGCAATGGCAGCGGCGATGCGCAGGGCAGCGAGCGCGGCCTGGAATACGACACGATGTCGGGCGTCTATGCCGAGTTCGTGGAGAAGGAAGTCCTGCCGATGGTCGAGGCGCAGGCGCACGTGAAGCTGACGAAGGATCCGGAGGGCAGGGCGACCATGGGCGGCAGCTCGGGCGGATCGTGCGCTCTGATCATGGCGTGGTATCACCCGGAGTGGTACCACCGCGTGCTGACGTATTCCGGGACGTTTATCAACCAGCAATGGCCATCCGACGCGAAGACGCCGCACGGGGCGTGGGAATTTCATGAGCATTTGATTCCGAATACCAAGGCGAAGCCAATCCGCCTATGGATGGAAGTCGGGGCTCGTGATCTGTTCAATCCGAACAGCATGCGCGACAACATGCACGATTGGGTTCTGGCCAATGAAAATATGGCAAAGGTGCTGGCGGCGAAGGGATATCACTATCAGTTCGTGTTCGCACGGAACGCCGCGCACGTGGACCGCGCGGTACGGCAGCAGACGCTTCCGGAAGCACTCGAATATGTGTGGCAGGGGTACTCGCCGGTCAAGCCATGAGCGCGTTGGTCCGTGATGGTAGTTCGAGCAAACAGCAGGTTCCTCAGCGAGTCTTCGCCTCGGTTCGGAATGACATCAAAACGCAGGTTCCTCACCGACGCTTTCGCGGCGGTTTGGAGTGACATCCGACTTTTTGAGGGAACTCAACGACTCCGATAAAATGAATGTGGTTCTGTGAGTCCCTATGTCCCTGACTAAAGCGCAAGCCCTGGAGATGTTCGAGTCTGATGATCTGATCGGCATCGGGATGGAAGCCGACGCGGTGCGCCGGAAGAAACATCCTGAAGGCGTGGTTACGTACATCATCGACCGCAACATCAATTACACCAACTTCTGCACCGAGTACTGCACCTTCTGCGCGTTTTATCGCCCACTGAAAGGGCCGGCGGCGAAGGAAGGTTACATTCTCGACTTCGACACGATTTACCAGAAGATTCGCGAAACGGTCGAACTGGGCGGCACGGGCGTGCTCATGCAGGGAGGCCTGCATCCTGATCTGAAGATCGATTGGCACGAGAAGATGCTGCGCGGGATCAAGGAACGGTTTCCGAAGGTTCACCTGCACTGCTACTCGGCTTCAGAGATCATCGCGATCGCGGAGTACAGCGGGCTTTCGATCCGCGACACGATTCTGCGGCTGCGCGATGCGGGCCTGGATTCAATCCCGGGTGGCGGCGCGGAAATTCTGGACGACGAAGTCCGCTATAAGATCGCCCGCCTGAAATGCCTGACGGGTGATTGGATTAATGTGCACCGCACGGCGCATCAGATCGGGATGCGGACGACCGCGACCATGATGTTCGGCGTCGGAGAAAGTTACGAGCATCGCATCAATCATTTCCAGCGGCTCTACGAGCTGCAGGAAGAAACCGGCGGATTCACGGCGTTCATCCCATGGAGCTTTCAGCCGGCGAACACTGCGCTGGGCGGACGTCATTGGGACGAAGCCACTGCGGTTGAGTATTTGAAAGTGCTGGCGATATCGCGAATTTACCTTTCGAACTTTCTCAACGTGCAATCGAGCTGGGTGACGCAAGGATTGAAAGTCTGCCAGATGGGCCTGCGCTTCGGCGGAAACGACGTGGGCTCGGTAATGCTGGAAGAAAACGTCGTGCGGGCGGCGGGCGTGACCAACTGCACGACGGAAGAAGAACTGCGGCGAATCATTCGCGATGCAGGATTCCGGCCGGCACAGAGAGATACGTTGTATCGGCAGTATTTCCTGAACTGATGTGCCATACGCGAAAAGCAGGTTCCTCACCGCCGCTTCGCGGCGATTCGGGATGGCATCGTTTGTAGTTTGTTTAATGTTAAGTGTGAGCCACTTGTCACAGCGCGCGCACAAAGTTTTGACACGCTTCTTACATCCGTGATCAATCCAAACACCTCGCGCTGAATCCAATCCACTACGCGCTAAGAAAAGTTTTTTATCCGGAATGAGTCCATACATTCGGAGGATCCCCGTGTGTTCCGTGATCAACCGGTTGGAAGCGAGGCGCGTAATCACGAGGCACTCGTGAATTTCAGAATGAGAAAGAGGAATGTGATGCAGAGTGTTAAGAAGAATTTGTTTGTTATGTTGATGGCTGCCTTGGTCGTATCGTCCACAGTCGCCTCGATGCATGCCCAGAGCGCCCACCTGGCGGTAAGCGTGCCGTTCGACTTTTCCGTCGGGAAACAACATCTCAACGCCGGAGACTACCGCGTCGTAACTGAGGGAAGATTTGTTTCGTTCTCCAGGATCGGCGGGACCACCACCACCGCGATGCTGTCCCCGGGTGGCGATGTCCACAGTAACCACAACGGTGAACCGTTCCTACGCTTCAGTCAGTACGGAACCGAGTATTTCCTCAAGACGATCGTATTGTCGGAGCGAGACACGTATGAACTACCGAGCAGCCCGCGGGAGAAAGAGATTTTGTCCGGGCCCAAGCCGGTTGAGGAGATGGTCGTATCGGCAGGAGCAGCCCGGTAACCGGAGTGGTTCGCTCGTCTGGGTGTCAGCATGGCGAGAAGAGCTTGAATCAACTCACGATGCTGGCTCCGCCAAACACCCCACCCAACGAAAACCTGCGTTGGGTGGGGCATTTTCCGAAGGCATCCGCCATCGGGCTCTGTCGCAATGCATTTAGAATGCTGTCGCGACCCGTCCGATGAAGCGTTTCCTGCAAGCCGGTACGATGCTGGTGTTGGCCCTAGTTGCAGTGGTGGCCCTCCATAGGATTCCAATCCACGTTTATGACGGTTTCGAATCTCGCCACCTGAGTTGGATTCGCTGGTCGCGGTGGCGCTTCGTCAAGGGCGCGGTAGTGCCCGAGGAAAAAATTGTTCGTTCGGGTCGCCGGGCGTTGGCGATCACGGTTCGCAACGGCGATCGCTATGAAGCGGCCAGCGATAGCGGTGTGGCGACCGAGCGCGATGAGCTGATGGAATCCTGGTGGCTGTATGCGCGGACGGCTCGCACCTATGTCTACTCCTTCAGCCTGTACCTTCCCCGGGATTTTCCGTTGACCTCGGGACGGTTGGTGCTGGCGCAATGGAGGCAGCTGTGCGAAGCGCGCCGCTGCCGTCCGGATTATCCGCTCGTCGCTGTTCGCTATGAGGGAGGCGGCATCAAGGTGACCCGCAAAGATGAGAAGGGAACGGACGTGCTCTACCAGGGCGAGGATGACATTCGGGGCCGCTGGCTCGACTTCCGTTTTGTCATGCGATTTGATTCCAGCGATGCGGGCAGCATCGCTGTGACGCTCGATGGGAAAAGCATCGTTCAGTATCGCGGACCAACCGCTTATCAGCCGGCGCACGGTTATCCGGAACATGGCCTGGTCTACTTCAAGACCGGCCTTTATCGCGACGCGCTCGGCGATCCACCGTGGACGATGTACGTCGATGAATACCGCAAGGATGAGTGTCCGGAGAACGGATGCAGGTGACTTGCTGGTAACACTTCTGGGGCTAAAGCCCGTCTCTGCTAGACCGCTCTGACGCGGCCCTGAAGGGCCGCTCTTCCACGGTGCTGCATGAGACCAAATTTTCCCAGGGGAGTTGAGAACTCTTCGAACCAGTTCGGCGGAGCGCGGCGGGTGGGCGAAGGCCCCATCTTTACTGTTGCAGAATCCAAGTCGAAATCTTTTCGAGCGCGACCGGCGACATGGTCTCTTCGATCTGCGCGTATTCAGTGGGCGAGCCGGTTTTTGCGGTCTGGAAGAGGTGATTGAGGCCGGGCAGTTCATCGATTTCAAAGTGCTGGTTGCCTGCTTGCTCGAGCGCCTTGCGGATCGCCGGCAGATTCTGATCGGGCAGCACCTGTTTGTCGAGAGAACCGTTGATGGCGAGCACGGGGCAGGTGACCCTGCTCAGCGCCGTCGCGGGATCATAGGTAAGGAAGTATCGCATCCACGGCGACGTGAGCTGCGACATCTTCAGCCCGACCAGCGCCTCCGGGCTGTCTGCGCTCAACTTGTCTTTGAGTTCTCTCCGCAAAACGGTTTCGTCTTTTTCTTTTTCAATCAAATCCAGCACTTGTTTTTCATTGGCGGCGTCTTTGGCAGCCTCTGCCGAAGTCTTGCCGACAGCAATTTCGATGGCTTCGGTCTGCGCGGGCAAAATCTGATCTCCAGGCACGCCGGTTCCAGCCATCATGACGATAAAGGCGACGTTTTTATTGCGGGCAGCCACCATCGGGGCGATGGTTCCTCCTTCGCTGTGGCCGATCAGGCCGATCTTGTGAGCATTTGCTTCAGGCCTCGTTTTCAGAAGCGCCACGCCGGCCTCAACATCGGTGGCGAAGTCCGCGGTGGTTGCGCTGGCGAAGACTCCGGTGGATTTCGCGGTGCCGCGATCATCGGCGCGCAGTACTTCGATGCCATGACGAGTGAGATAGTCCGACAGGATGAGAAACGGTTTATGCCCGAGCAGGGTTTCGTCGCGATCCTGCGGCCCCGAGCCGGTGATGAGCAGAACCGCAGGGAACGGACCAGTTCCCTGCGGGATCGTCAGCGTCGCCGCCAGCGTCACATTTTGAACTTTGTTCTCGTACGTCACTTCCTCTTCGCGGTAGGGATATGGCTTTTGCGGAACCTGAGGACGCCTGATTTCAAGCTCCGCCTGATCTTTCACGCGCTTGAGCAGCAGGGGATGCGAAGCTCCCATCTGCGTGAACGTTCCGTCGATGGACTGAAGGTCGGAGGCAATTTTCCCTTCGAATGTGCCATTGATATTCTTGGCTTCGATCTTCAGGTTCGTGCCGTCGCGCGTGCACGATGTGGTCGGCAAGCCTTTGGCGCCCTGGTCCGGGCTGTCCATGGTCGCGATGAGGCCATCTTCTGTGTTGACGATGTGGAACACCACGCGCAGTGTCGCGGCCCCGAGATCGAGAGTTCCCATCCAGGTCCCGTCAATGTCGGAGGGCTTGGCCGGTTTGCGTTCTGTCTTAACTGCTGCGAAGTTTCCGCGCTTAAACTCCAACGGCAGCGCCATGCCTTGCATCCACGTTCCAGTGATGGTTTTTGCGTCGGCCGAGACTTTGCCGTCATACGAGCCATGAACCGCCTCGACGTCGAGGTTCAGTTTCGAGTCTTTGAGAACGACGGACTTCACCGGAATGCCATCAGCATTCTGGTCGATGCTGTCGAGTGTGGCTTTGAGTTCGCCGTTGGCAGCTTTGGTGATGTGCAGCACGAGGCGGAGTTCGGCGCCGCCCGCGTTCAGAGTGCCTTGCCAGTCGCCGGCAATATCCTGAGCGCGCAAAAGAGTGGAGGTTATCAACAGGATCAGGAAGATTAATGCTTGTTTCATGACGTCGCCCTCCTTTGGGGCGTTTTACGAGAAGTCTATGCGCGTGGGGCGCCTTTGTCCCCAACAGGAATTCAATGCCGGGGCGCGGGTCGCTCACAGACCGTTGGCCGCCGCATTCAGTTCGTCGATTTTTCGTTGCAGGCAAC